>ERZ857750.1316-NODE-1316-length-27872-cov-45.921559_pt1 | contig 27872 bp, 18 predicted proteins | sample MGYA00519915_ERZ857750 | MGnify/ENA primary metagenome ERZ857750 (study PRJEB31778, sample SAMEA3449358) | human gut metagenome | biome: human gut; feature: human-associated habitat; material: faeces | place: United Kingdom | collected 2010/2012 ...
GAACAACCCGTCTCCTTACGGCGGCATTACCCGCATCAAGTCCTCGGTCGAAGCTCGTCGAGCTCCCTCTCAGCCTTTTGGCTCCCGTTCGGTTGTGCCCTCATCTTCCCGCACCCGCCCGACAACCCGGCGCGCGCTGTTTTGTGCGAGAATGGGTGGCGGATTTTGTAGCGACGGATGTGGCGACGGAAGGGAGACGGTTATGACGACCGCACGAAACATGGGCGAATTGGCGGGATTTGCGATTCCACGGCTCGGCATGGGCACGATGGCTTTGGCGATTGAGGGCCGCCCGGACCGCGATACGGCGATCCGCACGATTCACGCCGGCTTGGACGCGGGCGTGCGATATCTGGACACCGCCTGGTCGTATTACCTGCCAAGCCAACCCGGCACCGGCACCGCCGAAGACCTAGGCTACGGCGAAAAAATGGTGCGCGACGCGCTCGCCAGCTGGGACGGTCCGCGCGACGAAGTGCTGATTGCAACCAAAACCGGCTATCGCCGCACCATGGAGGCGCCGAACGTTGCCGAAAACGAGCCGGAACGCCAGCATTTGCAGGCTGTGGGCAGCCAGTACGGGTGGATGGCGGATTCGCGTCCGGAAACGATGATCTGCGACGCAAAGGAGTCGGCCGCGCACCTCGGCGTGGAGGCGCTGGACCTGCTGTACTCGCACGGACCGGACCCGGAAGTGGCTTATGAGGACCAGGTCGGCGCGCTGAAGCAGCTGCTTGACGAGGGCGTGATCCGGTACGCGGGCATTTCCCGCGTGGACAACGCGCAGATCGACATCGCCCGCGAGATTCTCGGCGACAAGCTGATCGCCGTGCAGAACCAGTTCTCGCCCTCGCACCCCGACCCTGAGCATACGATGGAGCACTGCGCGGAACTTGGACTCGCGTTCGTGTGCTGGAGCCCCCTCGGCGGCTTCCTCGACGCGTTCGACCAGCGCGCGTACGACCCGTTCCGCACGGTCGCCGGCAACCACGGCTGCTCCTACCAGCGCGTGGTGCTCGCCTGGGAACTGAGCCGCTACGAGCGGTTGTTCACCATCCCCAGCGCCCGCAATCCGCAGGAAATCAACGATTCCTTCGCCGCCACCGAACTGACGCTCACGCAGGATGAGCTGGCGATGCTGAACGCCTCCGTCGACGCCCGTCGCGGCTGAATTCCGCGCAATACGTACGATTGGCCGCGCCCGATTCCGCACAATAATCGCGATTCGGGCCGCGGCCTTTTTCGTGCCTTCTGTAGCTTGCTCGCTGCAAAATCGCCCTGGGAATAACTTACACTGTAAAATGTTTACACTGTAAGATATTATGACGGCGATTGCGACGGAAGGAGGTGCCGCGTGGGCTTTGAAGAGGAACTGTTCCACGAATTGGCGACCAACACATGGGACAAACGCTCGCGCATGCAGCAGGAGATGGTGAAAGGCGCGAAGGGCGAACCCTTCGCCGTGCAGGAACTCTATAGGAAAGGCCCGCTGACGCCATCGCAGCTCGCCTCTTCAATGAAAACCACCACCGGACGCGTGTCCACACTGCTGTCCGCGTTGGAGAAAAAAGGCCAGATCACACGCGAATCCGACCCCGACGATCGCCGTGTGGTGCACGTGAACCTCACCGAAGCCGGCAGGGAACGCGCCGAACGGCAGCGCGAAAGCATGCGCGAGGCGATCTGCTGGATCTTCTCGCAGATGGGGGAGCGCCGCGCGCGCGAATTCGTTGAGCTCACCGAGGAATTCACCACGTACATGTCGCTGTGCATGCCCGGCAAACCGCGCCCCACGGCGGACGAGGTCAAAGCCGCGTTCTCAGGAAACGCACAGGAAGACGCGTAGTATCTTACGCTGTAAATAATTCACAGTGTAAGTAATCGCAATCCAGTAATCGCAAAAACCGCGAAAAATCGCAAAAACTAATCGTAAGAAAACAAGCAAAACACAAAACAAGAGAAGGAACCAAGCATGCTTCGCATCGTACGATACCTCTCCAAAGCGGAGATCGGTCAGATGCTCGTCGCGCTGGTCAGCATCGTCGGTCAGATCTGGCTTGACCTGACCCTGCCGGATTATATGGCCGACATCACGCAGCTCGTCGAAACCCCCGGCAGCGAAATGCACGACATCTGGGTGGCCGGCGGCAAAATGCTGCTCGTCTCGCTCGGCTCCGCGGCCTGCGCCATCGTCACCGGCTTCATCGCCGCGCGCGTGGGTGCCTCGTTCAGCCAGCGCCTGCGTTCGCTCGAATTCAACAAGGTGGAAAGCTTCGGACCGGCGGAAATGAACCGTTTCTCCACCGCGTCGCTCATCACCCGCTCCACGAACGACATCACGCAGATCCAGATGTTCATCACCATGGGCCTCATGATGATCGTCAAAGCGCCGATTATGGCCGTGTGGGCCGTGTGCAAGATCGCAGGAAAGGGCTTCGATTGGACGCTCGCAACCGGCATCGCCGTGGCCATCCTGCTGGTGGTCATCGCCGTGATCATGAGCTTCGTCATGCCGAAGTTCAAGGCCATGCAGCGCCTGACCGACAACATCAACCTCGTGGCGCGCGAGAACCTCACCGGCCTGCGCGTGGTGCGCGCGTACAACGCCGAGGACTATCAGGAAGCCAAGTTCACCGAAGCCAACAAGGAACTCACCGAAACCCAGCTGTTCACCAACCGCTCCATGGCCATCATGATGCCGTTGATGAACACCATCATGAACGGCCTGATGCTCGCCGTCTACTGGATCGGCGCGTACCTCATCGACGCTGCCGAAGCGCTCGACAAGCTCACCACCTTCTCCAACATGGTGGTGTTCTCCAGCTACTCCATCCAGGTCATCATGAGCTTCCTGCTGCTGAGCATGGTGTTCGTGCTCTGGCCGCGAGCCGACGTGTCCGCGCAGCGCGTGCTCGAAGTCATCGACACCGAGCCGATGGTCACCGACGGCACGCAGGACGCGGGCAAGCCGGGCGAGGAAGGCGAAATCGAATTCCGCAATGTGAGCTTCGCCTACCCCGACTCGCGTCACGCCATGCTCGAAGGCGTCAATTTCAAGGCGAAGAAGGGTCAGACGGTGGCGTTCATCGGCTCGACCGGCTCCGGCAAATCGTCCCTCATCAACCTCGTGCCGCGTTTCTACGACGCCACGCAAGGCGAGGTGCTCGTCGACGGCGTCAACGTGCGCGACTACAAGCTGAAGGCGTTGCGCGACAAGATCGGCTACGTGCCGCAGCAGTCGTTCCTGTTCAAGGGAACGATCGCCAGCAACGTCGCGTACGGAGATACGGACCGCGACGACGACACCGTGCGCCGCGCATGCGACGTCGCGCAGGCGACGGAATTCATCGACAAAAAGCAGAAGAAGTACGATTCCGGCATTTCGCAGGGCGGTTCCAACGTTTCGGGCGGGCAGAAGCAGCGTCTGTCGATCGCACGCGCCGTCTACCGTCATCCGGAAATCCTGATCTTCGACGATTCCTTCTCCGCGCTCGACTTCAAAACCGACCGTGCCGTACGTGACGCGCTCGAAAAGGAAGCGAAGGATTCCACGAAACTCATCGTCGCGCAGCGCATCGGCACCATCATGAATGCCGACCGCATCATCGTGCTCGACGACGGCAAAGTGGTCGGCCAGGGCACGCACGAGGAACTGCTCGACACGTGCGAAGTGTATCGGCAGATCGCCGAATCGCAGTTGAGCGAAGACGAACTGAAGCGCTGAAAGGGGGAGATATGCCAAGAGGAATGGGACGCGGCCGTGGGGCCGTGGAAAAGCCGAAGGACTTCGGCGGAGTGATGAAGAAGCTCGTGAAATTCTGCAGCCGGTACATTCCGGTGATGATTTTCGCGCTGGTTCTGGGCGCTGCCGGCACGGTGTGCCAGATCATCGGCCCGGACAAGCTCAAGGACATGACCAACGAGATTACGAAGGGTCTGCCGGCCATGGTGCACGGCAAGCCCGTCATGAATTCGATCGATATGGACGCGGTGTCGCGCATCGCATGGCTGCTCGTCGCGCTGTACGTCGGGTACGCGCTGCTGAGCTACCTGCAAAGCTGGCTGATGGCCAACGTCACGCAACGCACGGCACAGCAGCTACGTGAGGCGATCAGCCAGAAAATCAATCGCCTGCCGCTGAAATATTTCGACAAAGTCAGCTACGGCGACGTGCTGAGCCGCATCACCAACGACGTCGACGCGATCGGACAGACGCTCGGCCAGTCGGTCGGCTCGCTCATCACATCGGTCACGCTGTTCTTCGGCGCGCTCATCATGATGTTCTACAACAACGTGACCATGACGCTGTGCGCCATCGGCTCCGCGCTGCTCGGCCTGATCATCATGGGCGTGATCATGAAGGTGTCGCAGAAGTACTTCACCCGCCAGCAGGTGGCGCTCGGCGACGTCAACGGCCACGTCGAGGAAATGTACACCGGCCACACCGTGGTCAAGGCATACTGCGGCGAGGAACGCTCCATCGAGCAGTTCGAGAAGTACAACAAAGACCTGTACGTGTCCGGCTGGAAGAGCCAGTTCCTGTCCGGCCTGATGATGCCGATCATGAACTTCGTCGGCAACTTCGGATACGTGGTGGTGTGCGTGGTCGGCGCGGCGCTCGCCATGGACGGCAAGATCGAATTCGGCGTGATCGTGGCGTTCATGATGTACATCCGCCTGTTCACGCAGCCGCTGTCCCAGTTCGCGCAGGCGTTCCAGAACCTGCAGCGCTGCGCGGCCGCATCCGAACGCGTCTTCGGCTTCCTTGAGGAGCCGGAACTGTCCGACGAAACCGGCAAGCAGGCGCTGCTGGGCGTCGGCGCGGACGGCAAGCCGCAGCCGGTGCGCGGCGACGTGGAATTCAGCCACGTGCGCTTCGGCTACGACGCGGACAAGACCATCATCAACGACTTCTCCGCGTCCGTGAAGGCCGGCCAGAAGGTGGCTATCGTCGGCCCGACCGGCGCCGGCAAGACCACCATGGTCAACCTGCTGATGCGCTTCTACGAGATTTCCGGTGGCACGATTTCGATCGACGGCATCGACACCAAGTCCGTACCGCGTTGGAACGTGCACGACCAGTTCTCCATGGTGCTGCAGGACACGTGGGTGTTCCGTGGAACAGTGCGTGAAAACATCGCGTATTCGAAGAAGGACGTCACCGACGAGCAGATCGTGGCCGCATGCAAGGCCGTCGGCCTGCACCACTACATCATGTCGTTGCCGAACGGCTACGACACCGTGCTCGACGACAAGGCGTCGCTTTCCCAGGGCCAGCGCCAGCTGCTGACGATCGCCCGCGCGATGGTGGAGGACGCGCCGATCCTGATCCTCGACGAGGCCACCTCGTCTGTCGACACCCGTACCGAAGAGCTGATCCAGAAGGCGATGGACGCGCTGACCGTGGGCCGCACGAGCTTCGTGATCGCGCACCGTCTGTCCACCATCCGTGACGCCGACATGATCCTGGTGATGAACGGCGGCGACATCGTGGAACGCGGCACGCACGAGGAACTGCTCGCCAAGGGCGGCTTCTACGCCGACATCTACAACAGCCAGTTCACGCTGGCCGAGTGAGGTTGGCGTGCTGACTCGCTAAAAAATCCGGAGGGACCACCCCTCCGGATTTTTGCGTTTTGGCTTCGGCATTTTTATTGTGTTGCGCTGACGGGACGGCGGATTTACCATTGAGGTGACTGGCATCAATCGATTGACGTATTTGAAAATCACAAAGAAAGTGGGCAGTCATGAAAAGCATCGAAATCGGCAAATCGGCAGTGGTCGCATCGCAAGCGGCGTTAGGCGTGATGCGCATGGACGCGCTGGACGCGGACGCGGCGGCGGAAGTCGTGCGCACGGCCGCCGAGCATGGAGTCAATTTCTTCGACACGGCGGACATCTACGGATTCAACGTCAATCACGACCATGCCAGCTCGCGTGTGCTCGGCCGCGCGTGGAAGGACGCCGGGCTCAAGCGCGAGGACATCTTCCTGCAGACGAAGTTCGGCATCAACATCGACTTCAGCGACCCGAACAACATGCACGCCACCCGCTACGACTTCTCCGCGAAGCACCTCATCACGCGACTCGACGAGGAACTGGAAGCGCTCGGCACTGACTACGTGGACTTCGCGCTCCTGCACAGGCCCGACACCCTGATGGAGGCCGAAGAAATCGTCGAAGCGTTCACCACCCTGCACAAGGCGGGCAAAGTGCGTCACTTCGGCGTGAGCAACGTGAACCCGTGGCAGGCGGAACTGCTGCAATCCTGGCTCGGAGACGACCCGGCCATGAGGCTCGAGGCGAACCAGCTGCAGTTCGGTCTGATGCACGCGCAGATGGTCAGCGACGAGCTGATGACCAATTCCGGCGCCGAAGGCATGGTCGTGGCCAACCATTCGGACGGACTGCTGTCCTACTCGCGACTGCGCCACATGACCATCCAGGCATGGAGCCCGTTCCAGTCCGGCACGGAATACGGCCCGTTCGTAGGCAACGAGCACTTCCCGGAGCTGAACAAGGCACTGGACGAAAAGGGCGCCAAGTACGGCGTGAGCGCCAACGCCATCGCCACCGCATGGGTGCTCAGGCATCCGGCGAAGATCCAGATCGTGCTCGGCTCGATGAACCCCACCCGGCTGGGCGAAATGCTCGACGGCGCGGACATCGACCTCGACAAGCAGGATTGGTGGGACCTGTACGTGGCCGCCGGCAACCTCATTCCGTGAGTTTTGCTTGCGATTGGCCGGTTTGCGGTCCGCGATTGGCGGGCCGCCAACCGGCCAACCTGGCAATCAGTGACCGGTCGGCAATCAGAAGAAGCGGCCGGGGAAACCGGCACTGATGGTGGCGTGACGGTCGACGTCCAACGTGGCGCAATCGAAAGCGAAAGTGCTGCTCAGCTCGTTCGGATCCGCAACGAACAGCGCCGTAGCCAACCCGTCCGCCACCGCAGTCGGATAGCCGCCAAACGACGCGGATCGCACCGCAACCCAGGTGGCCTCCGTCTGCTGCACGGGCAGGCCGTCGATGGCGTTGAGCAGGTGGTGAATCGCCAGATGCGTCTGTTCGTTCACCGCCACCTCCCAATGGCGACGGCTGGGCGCGCTCGCACAGAACGCGCCATCGCCGATCAGTGCGACGCCGACCGCGCAGGACGGATCATCCGGATCCTCAAGCGCCACACGGATCGGCTTGTTCGTGCGCGCCAGCAGATCGCCGCCCGCATCAATCACAAATTCCGGGGCAGCGCTTTCGCGTTTGCTGTCTGAGGTGGAAGATTGGCATGTCGGGTTGGTCGTTTCGGCTGACTTGACATGCGATGTGCGCGAAAGTTCTGAATCGGTGAGCAATCCGCCCAGCGAATCCACCAGATAACCCTTGCCGCACGCGCCGAAATCCACATGAACCGGACTGCGTGTAACCAATGTCGTACCACTCGAACGAACCACATCACGACCCCATACGGCCCGTCCGTGCAGCGCGCCCAGGCGCTCGCCGGCGTCGGCTTCAACGGTGAAACTCAGCGCGGGATCGTAACCGAGACGAATCAGGTCCTCGCCCACGCACGGGTCGATCGCACCGCGCGTGGCGGCGTGCAGCGCGTCGTACAAATCGAATAGCGGGCCGGCCCAATCGGGAAAATCGAAATGCCCGCCATGCTCCGCATTGCCGATGTGCGCAACCAGCGAATCAGCGCGAAACCGCGAAAGCGCATGCTCGTATTCATCGATGAAACGTTCCATCTCGCCGCGCAATTCCGCAGTGATCGGGTGAGGCGTCGAAATCAGCAACCCCGTGCCGAGCGCCTTGGGGAACGCGGCGGTGTACGGCATACGATGCGCGAGCGGTGCGAGGGAATCCATACCCACGATGCTAGCGCGTGCCCGGCTTGGCGTAGTTCGTGCTTGGGGCTGGCGGGCGCGCGGGATTTTGCGTGCGGTCGAGGCGCGGGCGTCACCGAGGATGGTATACGCATTGTCAACGCCATTGATTGGCTGTTGGGTGATTGAGCCAATTGAGACGCGTATCTCGCTTATAGATGGCGGATTCCGGGGTTCGCCCGGTGCTATCTCGCTTATAGATGGCGGGTCTCGGCGGAGAAACGAACCTAGGGGGCATCTTTTCGCCCCTCTAACCCTTGTATTTTGCAAAGGGGCCGCCATCTATAAGTGAGATACCAACTGTCACCCTGCCAAATCCGCCACTCATAAGCGAGATGTTTTTTCGTGGGTGTGGCATGAGGCATCGCCTTATTTTGATACCCCCGTAGCTTTGTATAGTTACGATTATACTAATCGTGATTATACAAGTCGCGATTATACAAACTGACGCTTTGGCATGGAGTTCGCTTCACGTTTTCGGGCGGACGGGGGTGTTGCGGAACGGCGGTGAGCGTCACAATGTGAGACGACACGCGGAAAACGGGAAAAATAAAAACGGCGGAATTCCAACGTTTTTTCATGCGCGATACAACAAGACCAATTAAAAATCAAGACTGTTATTCAAAAAACTTTCGTTCTATCTTGGCTTCCGATGCGCGCTTCGTACGTCGGGTACGTCGGGGAAATCGCGCCGAAAAGATTTGCGGAAGGAAGGTTCGACCCATGTCATCTCGCGTCGCGCAGCGCCACGCAGCCGGTTCCTACGATTCGTGCGATTCGCGCGTCTCGGCTTCCGGCCGTCTCATCACGCTCGTCGCCGCGCTGATGATCGCGCTCGCCACGCTGTTTGTCGGCATCGCGATGCCGCGGCAGGCGTCCGCCGCTGACGGCAACCAGACGAATTTCGATTCCTGGACTGCCGTCGCGCAGAATATCGCCAAGCAGCTCGCCACCGCCGAAAAAGACTACAATGACGGCGATTACGGCCAGGCCGGCACCGGCTTCCAGACCGCGCATTGGATCGGCTACGACGCATCCAACTTCTCGAAGGCCGTCAACGACACCATTTCCGCCGACAAGCAGCAGGCGCTGCTCACACAGTTCACCGATTTGGAAGGACTCGCGTACCAGCAGGGCCAGGGGAGCGCGATCGCAAACGGAATCAACGCGCTGAACGCGGACCTTGACACGGCCGCGCAGACGCTTGACGGCAACGCGAACCTCGCCGACCCCAAAACCTACGCGAAGCAGCGCGCCGAACAGACCGCCGCGGAACGTAAGAAGCTCGACGCGGCCAAAAAGAATTCCTCCAAAGGCAAAGGCGACCGCACGTGGAGCGAAGTCGCCAGCGAAATGAACGTCATCCTCGACAAGGCATACAAGGCCGCCATCTCCGGCAAGGGCGCGGAAGGCTCCAGCCTCGTCAACGACGCGTACTACCAGTACTACGAAAAGCTCGGCTTCGAAAAGAACGTCATGAACGCCATCTCCGGCGACCGCGTCTCGCAGGTGGAATACCAGTTCAAGATGACCCGCAAAACCATGCGCGACGGCGGTTCCGACAAGGAGATCAAAAAGCTTGTCGACGACCTGAAAAGCTGGCTCGTCGAAGACGCGGCCACCCTCGACGGTGGCGCGGTCGGCAACGTCAACGCCTTCACCAAAGCCATCACCAGCTCCGCCGGACAGGCGTTCCTCATCCTGATCCGCGAGGGTCTCGAAGCGCTGCTGGTGGTGGCCGCCGTGGTGGCCTACCTCGTCAAATCCGGCAACCAGCGTTTCACCAAGTGGATTTACCTCGGCGTGCTCGCGGGCCTTGCCGGCTCCGGTCTGGTCGCCGTGCTCTTCACGTTCCTGTTCGGCGGCTCCGGCCCGGTCCAGGAAATCAGCGAAGGCGTGTGCGCGCTGATCGCCATGCTCATGCTGCTGTGGACCAGCAACTGGATGCTCAACAAAAGTTCCGTGGAAGCGTGGAACCGTTACATCCGCACCAAAACCGAGTCCGCCGTGGCCGACGCGCAAAACAAAGTCGCCGCCGACGAAGGCGTGGGCCTGGGTATGGTCGTTTCGCTCGCCATGCTGAGCTTCCTAGCCGTGTTCCGTGAAGGCGCCGAAACCGTCATCTTCTACGAATCAATCTACTCGATGAGTCGCGACGCGCAAGGCATGTGGATCGGCGGCATCGCCGCGGGTGTGGTGCTGCTCGTCATCTTCCTCGTGCTGCGCTTCACCTCCGTAAAGATTCCGATTGGCCCGTTCTTCCTCGTTACGTCGATCCTGATGGCCGTGCTGGTCGTCATCTTCGCCGGCGGTGGCATCCACGCGCTCATCGAAGGTGACCTGATCGACGGCCACTATCTGTCCAGCGTGCCCACAAACGACTGGATCGGCCTGTATCCGTACGTCGAATGCCTTGCGGCACAAGCGATCGCGGCGATTGCCGTACTCGCGCTGTTCGCCGTCGGCTTCGCACGCAAACGCAAGTTGCGCACGCCTGACAATCGCAAGTAATACGCAAATTTTCCGAGATTTACCGATATTTTTTCCACATCCAACAACAAAGGAAAGAGAAATGAAGAACAAGAAGATCGCCGCTCTGCTCGGCATCCTGCTGGCCGGCTCCATGGCCTTCTCCCTGTCCGCATGCGGCAATTCCAACGATTCCGCCGCTTCGGACAAGTCCAGCGCCTCCGCGTCGGCTTCGAAGGCCGACGACTCCAGCAAGGACGATTCCAGCGATTCCGCCGGTTTCGAAGAGATCCAGGTCGATGAGAAGCACTCCGACCAGGAATGCGGCCCGCTGACCGTCAACGCCGTCTACTTCCAGCCGATCGACATGGAACCGTCCGGCATGGGCCTCAAGGCCGCCGATGCGAGCTTCCACCTCGAAGCCGACATCCATGCCAACCAGAAGGGCACCGAACTCGGCTACGGCAAGGGCGATTTCGTGCCGGACCTGACCGTCAACTACGACATCATCGACAAGACCTCCAACGCGTCCGTCGCCTCCGGAACCTTCATGCAGATGAACGCCTCCGACGGCCCGCACTACGGCGCCAACGTCAAGCTCGACAAGGCCGGCGCGTACAAACTCGTGCTGAAGATCGAATCCCCGGAGAAGAAGGGCTGGATGCTGCACGTCGATCCGGAGACGGGTGTGAAGGGACGCTTCTGGACGGAACCGATCGAGGTCACCTTCCCGGACTGGAACTATACGCCGCAGGAGTGGTGATCTCCTAGCGTAGCCCGTTCGCGGTTTCGGTATGCATTACCCGACACACTCAAGGCCGTTCGGCCAAGCTTACGGTCGGGCAATGCATACCGAAACCGCTCTCTCGCGTTTAGGGGGATGGATTCACCTCTGCGATTGTGGAGGGGGTCCGGGAAATCCTCGCATTTTAGGGGAGGGATGAGAGGGGTGGGACTCTTTGGGATGGGGCGGAATGGGAATCGTTGGGCTCTTTGAGTTGGGTTTTTGGATGAAAGGATTTTGGGATGCTGCTGCAGTTTGTGACGGTGTTGCAGGGGGTGTTGGCGCCGGCGCTGCTCGTCATGGCGTTGAGCGTCATGCTCACCGTCGGTGAGGGGCGTGACAAGCCTCTGAGCGCGTACTGGCGGCTGGCCGGTTTCGTTGTTGGATTCGCCGGCGCAGTCGTATTCGCCGCGCTGCGCGCCACCGCCGTCATCACGCAACGCACGTTCGTCAACTATCCGACCCTGTGGTGCTGCGTGATCCTCGACGTGGCCGTGTTCGTCATCGTCCTGTTCGCCCGCCGCATCACCGCCGACTGGCACAACCACCGCGCGCTGCTCGACATCGCGAATCTCGTTGCGGCGCTTGCGATCGCGGCCACCACCTTTCGTGCGCTGCCCGACGTGATTCTGCGACTGACGATCTTCGTCGAGCCGGGCGATCCCATCTTCACTTCCGACATGCTGTTGCGCGCGCTCGGCTTCGCTTTGGGCGCGGCCGTCGCAATCATCGCCGCGCTTATCTTCCGCACGATGCGTTCCACCGCCGTCCGCTGGTCGTTCACGACGGCGGTGCTGCTGTTGGTCGCGCTGTTGTTCGCACAGCATTTCACCGACCTTGCGCAGATCCTCCAATCCAAACGCATCGTCAGCTTCCCGACCGCCGCCTTCCTCGCGCTCGTGTGGGGCATCAACCATCAGCGCAGCCTGACCATCGCAATGGCGCTCGTCTTCGCCATTCCGGCAATCGCCAGCATCGTCATGGGCTTCAAAGTCAAGCCGACCGGCGCCAACGAGGCGATCGCACGCACGCATATCGCGTTCCGCCGCCGCGCGAAAGCGGCCGGCGCGTTCAGCCTGGTCGCCATGATCTGCGTCACCGTGGCCCTGACGTACGGCGTCGCGCAAACGCAGAAAGTCGTCACGCTGTCGCCGCCGGAAGACTACTCGCTCGCCGACGGCGTGGCCACCATCAAATTCAGCCAGATTTCCGACGGCCACCTGCACCGCTTCGAATACCGCGCGAAGGACGGCACCTCCATGCGATTCATCATCATCAAGAAGAACGGCGGCGCGTACGGCGTCGGCCTCGACGCGTGCGACAACTGCGGCGACGCCGGCTACTACGAGAAGGACGGCAAAATCATCTGCAAGAAGTGCGATGTGGCCATCAACCTCGCCACCATCGGCTTCAAAGGCGGCTGCAACCCGATACCGTTCGACTACCAGGTCAAGCCGGGCAAAATCGTCATCCAAACGTCCACGCTCGACGCGCTGTCGAGCCATTTCCAGTGAGCGCCGAGAAAGGTAAGGGGGTGCCATGTTCTTCCTGAAAATGATCTCTCGCTCGTTCAGCCGGCAGTTCAAACGCCGTCTGCTCATCGCCGTCACCGTGTGCCTGTCCGCCACCGTCAGCGTGGCCATGCTCGGCGTGGTGTTCGACGTGGGCGACAAGCTCAACGCGGAGCTGAGCACGTACGGTTCGAATATCGTCGTGCAGCCGAAGTCCGACGCTGTGGTGAGCGATTTGTACAATACCGGCGATTCTGCTGGCTCGGCTTCGGGTAGTTCGTCCGGTTCGGACGGGGGTTCCACTTCCGACGGCTCGGCTGCGGCGGACAGCGCCGACCCGACCGCGTTTCTGAAGGAGTCGGACGCGCAGAAGATCAAGACCATCTTCTGGGCGTTCAACATCACCAATTTCGCGCCGGAATTGAACATCCACGCGGATGCGGGGTGTGTCGGTTCGGGGGCTGGTTCGGCTGGCTCTGCTGGAACGGCTGGTGCGTCAGGTGCGGCTGCTTCCGCGGCGAAATGCAAGGCGACCAACGTGCCGATCGTGGGCACGTGGTTCGCGAAAACCCTGCACATGGACTCCGGCGAGTCCACCGTGGCCGGCATGAACGGCATGCGCTCATGGTGGAAAATCAACGGAACCTGGCCGAAAGACGACAGCGAGCAGGCGATGGTCGGCAGCGCGCTCGCCGCGAAACTGGGCGTGAACGTCGGTGACAGCGTCACGCTCGACAAGACGATCGCCGTCGGTGCGGACGACAATACGAACGGAGGTACCGGGAAAACCGGCAAATCCTCCACCGAACGCAATCGCGTGAAAGTGAAAATCGTCGGCATCTTCGATTCGGGCGATTCCGACAACAGCGCCATTTATATGCCGTCCATCGCCGCGCAAACGCTTGCGAATCTGCCGAATTCCATCGACAAGATTGAAGTCAAGGCGCTCACCACGCCCGACAACGACCTCGCGCGCAAGGCGTCGAAGAATCCGAACGCGCTCACGCAGGACGAGTGGGAGACGTGGTATTGCACCGCGTATCCGTCGTCGATCGCGTACCAGATCGAAGAGGTGCTGCCGGGCGCGGTGGCCAAGCAGGTGCGCCAGGTGGCCGCGCTGCAGGGCGATGTGCTGAACAAGACGCAGGCGGTGATGGTGCTGATGACCGTGCTGTCGCTGGTTGCCGCCGCGATCGCCGTGGCGAACCTGATGGCCGCGTCGATTGGCGAACGCGGTTCGGAATTGGCGCTGTTGAAGGCGATCGGCGCCACGGACGGCGCGGTTTCGCGCCTTATGCTCGCCGAAACGGCGGTGATTTCGCTGGTTGGTGCGATTGCCGGCGCGCTGCTTGGCTCGGGCGTTGCACAGATCGTGGGGCACGTGGTGTTCGGCTCGGGCATCACCATGCGTCCGATGGTGTTCGTGTTGGTTTTCGTGTTGCTGGCGGTCACTGTGCTCGTTGCCTCGCTTTCGTCGATTCGGGCGATTCTGGGCTTGCGTCCGGCGGAGGTGCTGCATGGTAGGTGAGTTGTGCTTGGCTTTCGTAGGGGGTGTGCGATGACGAATCGCAAGATGTTCTTCACTATGCTGTGGGGCGCGGTGTTCCGCCGTCGCTCCCGTGCGATGATGGCCGTGATCGCGTCGCTCGTCGGCGCGGCCACGCTGTTCTGCCTTGCATCCGTGTGCGTCGCGGTGCCGCAGCAGATGAACGAGGAAATGCGCGCGTACGGCGCGAACCTGATCGTCACGCCCGCGTCCGCAACGGGCAAATCGCAAGGCATCGATACTGCAACCGTACGCAACGTGACGGCGCTCATCGGCGCCGGACACAGCGTGAAATCAGCCGCATACCGGTATGAGAGCGTGCGCATCAATTCCGCGCCGTACACCATCGCCGGCGTGGACGTGAAAGCCGTCCGCGCGCTCAATCGCCATTGGAACGTGACGGGCGATTGGCCCGGCTCGGGCAACGTGATGGTCGGCCGCGACGTCGCCGACGCGCTCGGCGTGAAGGTCGGCAGCCGCGTCACCATCGGCTACCGCGCCGCCGACGCGTCTGCTTCAGCGTCTTCTTCCGCGTCCGCAAAATCCGATTCGGACGAATCAACTGAAACGGCAGAATCGTCCGCGCAAGGCACGCAGAGTACACAAACTACGCAAGGCGAACAGACCACGCAAGCCACGGAAAACGGCCGCGTCTCGTCCGACATCATGGATAACAACGGCACCGAATTCCGTATCGCCGGCATCGTCGACACCGGCGGCAACGAGGATTCCATCATCTACGCCACCACCGCGGACGTGGCCAAACTCGCCGGTTCCAAGCGCGGCGCCGACGTGGTCGAATACTCCGTGAACGCCATGGGCGACGAGCTCAACGACATCGTCAACAACATCAATCGCAGTGCCGACAAAAACCCGAACAGCGCCGTCAAAGCGCAGACCGTCACCAGAATCACCTCGTCCGACACTCGCATCATCGCCATGCTGCAGACCCTGTTCTGGATTGTCTCGCTCGTCGTGCTCGTGCTGACGCTCGTCGGCGTGGGCACCACCATCAGCTCCATTGTGAGCCAGCGTCGCAACGAAATCGGCCTGCGCAAGGCCCTCGGCGCCGATTCACGCGCCATCGGCGTCGAATTCTACGTGGAATCCGGCATCTACGGCTTGATCGGCGGTCTGCTCGGCACTGCTATCGGCTATGTGCTGGCGCGTGTGCTGTGCTCCACCGTTTTCGGCCGTGCGCTCGGCCTCAACTGGCTGCTTTGCGTTGGATCGCTGTTGCTTTCCGTGGCGATCGCCGTCATCGCCTCCATTCCGCCGGTCCGCCGCGCCACCCGTATCGACCCCGCCATCGTTTTGAGGGAGGAATAATCATGGACAACGAACATATGCTGCTGGAACTCGACCACATTTCCAAGATTTACGGCGATCTGCACGCCGTCGACGACCTGAGTCTGACCGTTCCGCAAGGGCAATGGCTGGCGATTGTCGGCTCGTCCGGTTCCGGCAAAACCACGCTGATGAACATGATCGGCTGCATGGATACGCCGTCGAAGGGTTCCGTCATGCTTGAAGGCCGGCGATTGGAGGATTTGAACGCCCGCCAGCTCGCCGATGTGCGTAAGAACATGATAGGACTAGTGTTCCAAAAGTTTTACCTCGTGCCGCATCTGACGGCGGTGGAGAACGTGATGGTGGCGCAATACTACCATTCTGTAGTCGATGAGAAGCAGGCGATGGAAGCGCTGGAACGAGTGGGATTGAAGGAGCGTGCGCATCACCTGCCCGGCCAGCTGTCCGGCGGTGAGCAGCAGCGCGTGTGCATCGCCCGCGCGCTCATCAACTGCCCGAAGCTGATTCTCGCCGACGAGCCGACCGGCAATCTCGATGAGAGGAATGAGAAGATCGTGCTCGACCTGTTCCGTCAGCTGCACGAGCAGGGCACCACGATCATCGTCGTGACGCACGATGCGCTCGTCGCCTCCTGCGCACAACGCGAAATCATGCTCAACCATGGTGTGCTCGTCGGCGAACAGTGGAATGACGAGGAGGCGAAACGTGCGTACGAGGCGGCCGGTGGCAAGCCTGCGCACACCGGTTCCGCCGAGGAAGGCGCGCAGAACGGGGGTATTGCGATTTCGTTCGCCGACCCCACGAAGGCCGCAAAAACCGGCGATACGGACGCGGCCAACGTTGCCGTTGCGGCTGGCGTTGCCGACGATACGGACGCGGCCAACGTTGCCGTTGCGGCTGGCGTTGCCGACGATACGGACGTAGAGCCCGACGTCACGAAAGGGGAGCAGGCATGAGCACCGCACAATCGAACGCAGTCAAAGTCATCGCACTATCCGCGGCGAGCATCGCGCTGTTGTCGGCATGCGGCGAACCGAAGGCAACGCCGATGGACGACGAATACGCCGGCAATTCCGGCGAAAGCGTGCAATCGCAGGAAGAGAAGTCGAAAACCGACGGCAAGGCGGCCGGCGACACGGCAGACGACGGCGACCCTGCCAAAAACCGTGCCGACGCGAATTCCGCAACATCCGACAAGCAGGACACCGGCAACTACGCGGATGGCGACTATTCGATCAACGGCCAGTACGGGCCGGTCGGCGAGGACACCATCGACGTGCATCTGACCGTCAAAGACCAGAACGTGACGGCCGTGAAGATCGTCGGCCATCCGTTCACGTCCATCTCCAAAAAGCATCAGAACGACTTCGCCAAAGCCGTACCGGACGCGGTGGTCGGCAAGCCGTTGAAGGATCTCAAAGTAGACAAGCTCGCCGGCGCCAGCTGGACCTCCGAAGCCTTCAACAAGGCGTTGGAAGTGGCGCGTCAAGAAGCGTCAATCCAATAGCCCATTCCTTCTGAAACCGACACGGCACGCCCGTCTTGCGTCGGTGCGGACGGTTTTCCTGTGGTTACCGTGCGGATTCGGCGCATACGTTCGGCCAGAGCAACGTGGCCATGTTCTCGGCCCAGGAATCAGACTTGCGTTCCTTGCCGGATTGCCGTTCCCCTCCGGCTTCCTGCCTCGCCAACGCTTTGCAAGCCAGCATGGAACCCAGCACCGTGCTGAACAGGAACGTGTAGTCCAAACGGTTTTGAAACACTCCGTCGGCGATGCCACGTTCCATGAACCCCACGAACCGTTCTTCGGCCGGCGCTAGAACTTGTGCTGCGATCGCCTTCAGCGTGGCGTTGTCGGAAGACAGCACCACGCCCACGGCTTTCAATCCGAGTTCGCTGTCGAAGCAGTTCTGGATGCGTCGCAGCATGGTGGCCAGTCCGCTCCGCGACGGCTTCAAATCGTTGAAATTCGGTAGTCCGGCAACTTCCGGTTGGATGCGTTGCAATAAATCGTCGGCGTTTCGGTAGCGTCGGTAGATTGTGGTCTTTGCTACCCCTGAACGTCGTGCGACCTCTTCGATGGTCACCGCTCCGATACCATCGGAAATCACTATCCCCAATGTGGCTTTCATGATTTTGCGGTCGGTTTGCTCCCGTAATCGCTCACGTCGGCCACGTACTGTGCCGACGTCTTCCTGCGTGGTTTTTTGCACCGTCTTCCGCGTGCCCTCTTGCGTGGTTCCGCCCATCATGCCGCGATCACTTTCGTGCTTTCCAGCTTGCTTACGTACCAATGGTTGAACTTGACCAGTGGAATGCGCAGTAGCAGGCCTATCAGCAGCAGCGGCGGAATGAACAGCAGTAGCGCGCCAATCGCAAACCAGTAATCGTTACTGTAGATTCCGCCGATCGCCGCGCGCATTGCTGTGATTGAATGCGTCGCAGGCAGGAACGGGCTGATGCCGCTGATGATTTTCGGCAGCACGGCCAGCGGATATGCGCCGTTCGCTCCGGAGATCTGCATGACGAGAAACAGCACGCCGATGGCTTTGCCGACGTTGCCGAAGCTGGCCACGAGCGTGTAGGTGAAGAACGAGAACACTAGGCTGCTCACCCAGCCGGACAGCATGAACAGCAGCGGATGCACCGCCTGGACATGGAGGAACAGCAGACTGCCTCCCAAGGAGAACGTGCTCTGCAATAGTCCGATCACGCCGAACACACCGTAATGTCCGAGAAACAGTTGATGCGGTTTCGGGTCGCCGAGTTCCTTGCGCACCTTACGCGAGACGGTGGTCTTGAGCGTCACTGCCATGAGCAGCGAACCGACCCACAGTGGCAGGATCGTGTAGAACGGTGCCATCTGCGAACCGAAGTTCTTGACTGGGAACACCGCGTTGCGTTTCACTTTTACAGGGGCTGCAAGCGCGGCGGCCAACGAGTCGGTATTATCGCTGAGCACATCTTTGACGGCGCTCATATCGCCGCTGTTCAGCGCATCGGTCAATGTTCCTGTGAATGCGCCCAGTTTTTTGCCCGCGCCGGCCAGACTATCGGCGGTGGAATCCAACACGCTGCTGATGGCGGTCAGATTCTTATCCGCGGTCTTGGTGGTGCCGTTCAGATTGCCCAGCGCGCCTTTCAGATCGGCCGCTGTGGCATTGAGCGCGGTGGTGGTGCTGGTAATGGACGTGGCGATATCGTCAAGTTGCGGTTTCAGTTGGCTCTCATAGTCGGTTTTGATGCCACTGACGGACGTTGCCGCCTGCTGCGCCAGTTTCTTGATCTCCGCACGTTCGGCCGTGGTGTCGCTTACTTTGGCGTCGATGTTGTCGGCGCTGCCATTCAGCGCCGATGCTAGGTCGTTGAGCTGTGTGATGGTGGTGCCGACGTTGGTTTTGAGATGGTCGATGGCGTTCCTCACCGCTTCCGGCAGCTTTTCGTTTGCGCTGAGCGCGTCGAGCGAATCATAGATCTGCTGGTAGCTTTGCGCCTGCTTGCTGATGTTCGTGGCCTGGTTGCGTAATGCGTTGGCGGTGTTGCCGGCCTGCGTGCCCGCATTGCCGAATAGGCTGTCCACATCTGCTTCCATGGCTGTGAAGCTGTTGGCAGAATCAGTCAGAGCCGTGCCCAGCGCGGTGGTGCCGGTCTTCAACGCGCCCGTCAGATCCTCCACGCCGCTGCCGGCTTGCTTGAGTGTTGTTCCTACGCTTTTCGCATTGCCGCTGACATTGGCGATCAGACCGTCGGAGGACTCAAGCAGATGCCGTGCGCTTTGGGTCAGCGTGCTGAACGTGCGGAGCGTTCCGGAAGCGTCGGTGAGCGTTTCCGCGAAGTCGCTGATATTGCCGTTGAACTGCGTGAGTTGTTCCTGCGCGGCTGGCTTGTCGAGTTGGTTGGCGAGCTGCGATGCCACACTCAGCGCGGTGCTGGTCAGTGTTTCGGAGAACGTCTCGTTGACCTGCGCGCTGACCGTATCGGCGCCTTGGCCTGTGATCTTCGGAGCCAAGGCGTTCTTCTTTTCATTGTTGTAGTAGGCGATTTCGGCGTGGTCGCCATCGGATGCGAAGAACGTCATCATACGGGTGCTGAAGTTCTTTGGAATCACCACAGCTGCGTAATATTTGCCGGATTTGGTGCCGTTGATGGCTTCTTTTTTGGTGGTGAAGGTCCAGTCGAGCTGATCGTTGGAACGCAGCGTGTTAACCACTTGGTCGCCGATGTTGATCTTCACTGGAATGAGGTCGGACCGGTATCCGTCGTCCTCATTGGCTACGGCGAATTTCAGATTGCCGGTATTGGCGAACGGGTCCCAGCTGGCGGCCACGTTGAACCATGTGAAGATGCCGGGGATCACAACGAGTCCGATGACGATGATGATGGAGACGACGTTGCTGGTGATTCGCCGGATGTCGCCGACGAACAGTTTCCAGATGGTTTTCATGCGTTGCTCCTTTCCTCGTTGTTTTCGTTGTTTTCGGTTGTCTCGGTTGTCTCGGCGGTCTCGGCGGTCTCGGCGGTGTCCGTGGCGGCATCGTTCGCGGCGGCGCTTGGACCGGTCGTCTGCATTTTCTGCATTTTCTGCACCAGTATGGCGATTCCGTCATCTTCATTGTGGTTGACGCCCGTCACGTTTTCCGTCGTTTCTTTGATGACGCTGGTATTGCGATTATCGGATGTCGTGCGTTTGCCGCTGGTGCGTCTCCGCGTTTTGCGCAGCAGTCTGTTCCGCCGTTCCTGTTGCGCCCGCTTTTTGCGACGGATGCGTGCCGCTTGGCGCTCCACCAGCATGGATTGGATCGATTCATCGCTCAAATGGCCGAGCTCCACTTGACGGTTCAGATTATCGCGCATGTATTCGATGACCATGAGGAAGCCCATGATGAGCAGAATCCAGACGACCCACGTGGCCAGTACCACCACTTTCTCTCCGTTGGTGAACGAGAACACCGCCGCCAGAGTTACCGGAACTACGAATCCGATCACCAGAGCTCCGCGCTTGAGTTTCGGGTACAGTTCCGCGAACCGACTTGCGCGTTCCTCGATCACCTCGCGGTAGCCGCCTTTGTCGGCCAGCACCTGAATGGCTTGGGACATGTTGTATCCGCGTTCCGGAAGCTCCACTTCCTCGCCGATAATCATGTCGCTTTCCTTGATTTCGCGGGCGAAGAGTCGGTTGAGGTTGACCAACAGAGGACGGACCACCAGGCCGATGACGAACGCCATGCCGGCAAACAGCAGCAGCGTGCCGATCGCCTTGGTCCAATGGCCGTCGTAGAAGCCGGCGATGGTCTCGCGGAATGCGTCTATCGAATAGCTGAATGGCACGAACGGATAGACCATGCGGAAGAATTTCGGCATCATCTCGATCGGATACAGGCCGGAAGCGCCTGGAATCTGCACGATCACCAACGCCACGCACAGGCCCTTGCCGATGTGCATGAACGTGGTGGACAGCGCGTACGTGATGCTCAGATATACCAGCGATGTGATCATGCCGGTCAGTATGAACAGTGGCGCGCAAGCCGTCTGCACGCCGAGTATCAGATCGCCAACGGTGCAGATCGCGCCTTGAATGACGCCCATCGTGCCGAGCAACAGGTATCGGGCCAGATACTTTTCGGTTGCGGTCGGATCGAGACCCTCAAGCCCCTCGTCGTCCACCTCCACTTTGCAGATCACCACAAAGGCGAACGCGCCCACCCACAGTGCCAGATTGGTCATCAGCGGAGCCATGCCGGAGCCGTAGGAGTTGACGGGATACACGTTCTTCGTGTCGATTACGGTCGGGGACTCCATGAACGAGGCGATCTTATCCGCGTCAAGCGAACCGCTGCCGGTCAACGATGCGAGCAGATCCGCAGTGCCCAGCGCCTTCAGGTCGGTGCTGACGGTGGTGAGCTTCGTCTCCATCTTCGCCAGCTGCTGGTCGGTTTGCTCAAGGCCGATGCGGGTGTCTGACGCCACTTGGTCGAGTTGGTCGAGCACGATGTTGGTTTGCCTGATCACGCTGTCCTGGCTGGTCACGGTGCCGGCAAGTGTTCCGGCCGTCCCAGCCAGCGAGCCCAGCGCGGAATTCAGTCGCGGCAGTGCGCCTGAATTGATGGCGTTGCGCGCCGTGCCTGCGCTTTTGAGCGAGTTCTGCGTGCCTATGTTGAAATCGGTGGACAGTTTGGATACGCTGCCGGCTGTGGCCTGTGTGTTCTCGCTCAGGGTTTTGAGGTCGGCGAGTGTTCCGGCTGCCGTGTTGTTGGTATTCTCCAGTTTGCTGATGATTTGCTGGTATTGCGCGTTGTCGCTGGCGGATTTGAGCTTCTCGAGCAGTTTCGCATTGCTGTCGGTGATGTTTTGCATGCCGGTCACCGCCTGCTGCGCCGATCCACTTGCCGCGGATACCGCCGACGAGATCTGGTTGATGCTGGCTGTGGATTGCGCCGTCGCTTGGGAAACAAGTCCGGATCCGGTTTCCAGCGCGCTGTTGGCGTTGGACGAAAGCGTGTTGAGCTGGGTTTGCGCTGTGCCGATGGCGGTGGATGCGCCTGCTAGTCCTCTGCCTGCGCTCGCCGCGGCCAGCTGCACGTCGTTCAGGGCATTGCGTGCTGCTTTTGTCTGCTGTGGCACATTGGCTAACTGGGTGTCGAGATCCGCGATTGCGGAGCGGATCGTGCCTACGTTCCGCTTGGTGTTGTCGAGTTCGCCGATGGTTTCGTTGGCGATGGCGTTGGTGTTGCCGCTGATGGTGCCGTTGGCCGAGTTGACGGCTTTGACGAGCACGTCGCTGACGGTGGAGACGAAGGTGTTGTTGACGGTGCGGTCGACCACGGTCGCGCCTTGGTCGGTGATTTTCGGCGAAATCGGACTCGCCTTCTCGTTCACGTAATATTCGAGCGTGGGGCGATGCTTGCTGTTGGTGACGACGTTGGCCAGATCTTCGCTGAAGTCGGAAGGGATGACGATTGCGGCGTAGCAGTCGCCCGACTCCACCGCTTCCATCGCATTGGCTTTGCCCATGAACTCCCAGCCGAGCTGGTCGTTGCTCTTCAGCGTGCCTTCGATTTGATCGCCGAGATTGACTTTGCCAAGCAGCGCGTTGTCTGTGCCTTCGTCCATGTTGGCCACGGCCACTTTGATGCTGTCCGTGTTGCCATAGGGATTCCAGAACCCGTAGATGTTGAACCATGCGTATAGCGGGGGAATGAGAATCAGGCCGATCATAATCACCCACGCGGCGGGTACGGTGACCAATCGTTTGAAGTCACGGCGCAGGATCTGCAGTACGTTGTGCATTGTCTCTCCGGTTTGGCGAATCAATTCCCTTATATGGCGATACGTGTTCCGTAGCGCTACGCGGTTCGTATCGTATACCGTGCTCTTGGACAATCGCCATCGCGTTTCATGGATGGCGGAAATCGGGTCGAGTACTGCGGCAAAGCCTCGGCAAAACCATCGCCGGCTGACGTAGCCCCTTCCGCTCACGTCCGTGACAAATCGCCATTTCTGTATGTCCGTGAGCGAAAGGTGGTAATAAATCGCTATTTTCCGTCCGTATTTATACCCCCCATTCGCTCACGATGCGCTATACATCGCCATTTCTTGCGGACGTGAGCGAAAGGTGGTGTGCGAATGGCGATTGCAGCCAGCTGACGTCCCCCTCTTTTGCTCGCGTCCGCCAATAATCGCACCTGAACCGCTTTTCTTGCGGCGGATATTGCCTACGTTTGGTAGCGTGGGCTGAAGGAAGGAGCGGCATATGAGCGAAACCGCACAATCTGAATCACGATCCGAGGATTCCGCCGCGGGCAAGACGGATGGAGAAATCAAGGCGATTGCCGCCGAAACCGAAATCGCGGCTATCGAAGAAGGCGGAAAGCAGGGCACTGGCGAAGTCGGCAATCCCGCTGACCGTCGTCTGCCGTTAATCGTTCGCATTTACGGCATCGTCATGCTTATTGAAGGCGTGGTGACGCTGCCGTTCATTGTGTTGGCGTGCCTGTACGTCGTGCAGGCCGTGCTTTCCGGCGATATGACGTTCGACGCGCTGAGCCTCACCACGATTCTGTCGGCGATTCACGCGGTCGTGCTGATGGTCACCACCGCGTGCCTGACGGTGTTCGGCGTGCTGCTTTTCAGGAACAAACGCCGGCACATCGCGCAATGGACGTACCTGCTGATTCCGCTTACGCTCGCCGAAGGCCTGCTGTCGCTGGCGTTGAAGGGGCTTGGCCTGAACCTTGTCAGCCCGGCTGTCCAGCTTGTCGTGCTGATCGCCCTGCACATCACCGCCGACCCATCGCTGCGGGAGGAGCGCCGGCTGCAGTTCGCGTTGCGGCGCATGGACGCCCGCAGCGCGTATGAGAACGCCGCCTCCCAAGGCATGGCCGGCCGCGACCTGACCGGCAAAGGCTATATTTCGCTGGATTTCTTCAATCTGTTCTGGCTGTTCACCATTGGTTGTGTGTTCGGTTTGGTGATCGAAACCATCTACCATTTCATCCTGTTTGGCGAATACCAGGACCGTGCGGGCTTCCTATGGGGGCCGTTCTCGCCCATCTATGGTTTTGGCGTGGTGATCGTCACCGTGTTGCTCAACCATTTGTGGCAGTCGAATTGGTTGCTGATTTTCTGCTCAAGCGCGGTGATCGGTGGCGCGTTCGAATATTTCACCAGCTGGTTCATGCAGGCCGCGTTCGGTATTCGCGCATGGGATTACACGGGGCAATGGCTTTCGATTGACGGGCGTACGTCCGGCAAATACATGTTCTTCTGGGGTATCCTCGGCTTGGTTTGGGTCAAGTTGATTTTGCCGCGATTGTTGCGATTGATCCAGCGTATTCCGTGGAAGATTCGCTATTCGCTGACGCTGGTCTGCTTCATTTTCCTTTTCGTCGACGGTGTGATGACGCTGATGGCCCTTGATGCTTGGTATTCCCGCATGGCTGGGGTTGCGCAGAATTCGCCCGTTTCGCAGTTCTTCGCCACGTATTTCAATGACGATTTCATGGCCCACCGATTCCAGACCATGAAGATCGACCCGTCCACTGCCGGTCGTATGTAGGCTGGTTTTTGCGTTTTGCGGGTTTTGCTAAGCGGCTGGTCGGGCGATGTTCCGGCTGGCCGCTTTGCTTTGGGTGGCTGATTTTGAACGATTTCGGACGATTGCAGTGGGGTTTTGTTGCGGGTTTTGCCGCGGGGGATTTGATTCTTCCGGATTATTGCCGTTTGGGATTCGTGCCTTCCGGCTGTCTGGATGCTTGACTGCTGTTGCCGCGCCTACGCCGCGATGCTTTGCGCCAGCTGGCGGATGAGGTCGGGGCGATGTCCGCTCCATGAGGAATTCGGTGAGATGACGACCGGAATTTGCTTGAAGCCGGCGTCCTTGATCTGTTCGAATGTGGACGGATTCTGCGTCAAATCGACCGCCACGTACCGCACTCCCAGTTTGGAAAGCTCTTGTTCGGTGGCCTCGCATTGAGGATTGTTCGGATTGGTGAAGACGGTCACGGTCATTACTTTTCCTCCCTATGCAATCGGCTTCCTTTGGTGCGGAAGATCTTGTCGGCCACGTTTTTTGATTTTGCCCGGCTGAGCAGGCCGTTCATCAGTATACACTACCCGTAGTGGCGTTTCGTGCGTTCGCCCACTGTATATAGTGGGGAATTTCCCGTAATACCGAATCTATGCGAACAAATGTTCGATATATTCGAGTCTATCATTATCGTCGATTGCGCCACGCCGGTTGCATGCGTATGGTCCGTCCGCGAATCGCCCGCGGGCTGTTCGCTATTCATTTCGGAACACATATTGCGATTTCGCTCGTTTTCTTACGATTGTGAGCGAAAGGTGGTGCCGCATAGTGCGGTAGGGGGTATAAATCGCCTTATTTTCCATACTTTTCGGCGCACGTCGCGAAATAATCGACCGAAATTGCGATTCGTGAGCGAAAGAGGGTGCGCGATATGGTGCGTTCCGTATTGAAGTGCTGAGACCTCATCCCGAAACAAATGAAAAAGTCCTGAGAACCATCGGCTTCCAGGACTTCGAACCTGTGCCCCCCGTGGGATTCGAACCCACAACCCACGACTTAAAAGGACGCTGCTCTAACCGTTGAGCTAGAGGGGCAACAGCAACACAGTATACAGCATATTCGGACCAATCGCCACCACGGGCGTCGGACGGGCGTCGAAATGGCCTTCGGAGTGTTGGTGTGCCTACAATCGAAACCATGTCATGTACCACAATTCTTGTAGGCAAAAAAGCAAGTTACGACGGTTCGACCATCATCGCCCGCGACGACGATTCCGGTTCCGGCCGTTACGATCCGAAGAAATTCGTCGCTATCGCGCCGCAAGAGCAGCCGCGCCACTATCGCAGCGTGCTCAGCCACGTCGAAATCGATCTTCCCGATAACCCGTGCCGATACAGCATCGTGCCGAACGTGCTACCCAACCGTGGAATCCTTGCGGAAGCGGGCGTGAGCGAACGCAACGTGGCCATGAGCGCCACCGAAACCATCGCCGTCAACGAACGCGTGCTCGGTGCCGACCCGCTGGTCGTATTGCAGCCAGCCGACGAAGCCAATGGTAAGCCGGAAACCCCGGGCGGCATCGGCGAAGAAGACATCATCACCCTCGTGCTGCCGTACGTCAACACCGCGCGCGAAGGTGTGAAGCGCCTCGCTGAACTGCTCGAAACATACGGGACGTACGAATCGAACGGCATCATCATTTCTGATGTGGACGAAATCTGGTACGTCGAAACCATCGGTGGACACCATTGGATCGCCCGCCGCGTGCCGGACGACAAATGCGCGATTATTCCCAACCAGCTTGGCATCGACTATTTCGATTTCGACGACGCCTTCAGCGACGCGCGCGAATTCATGTGCAGCGACGACCTGACGGAATTCATCGAACGCCACCATCTCGGCCGCGCGGCCGGCACGCAGGGCGGCATGAACAACGGCCACTGCAACCCGCGCGTCGTGTTCGGCACCGCCACCGCGAAGGACCATATCTACAACACGCCTCGCGCCTGGTACATGTACCGCCAGCTTAACCCCGTCGAAGCGGCAGACAGCACGCCCGAATCGGATGATATTCCATGGTGCCTTGAACCGGAGCACGCCGTGACCGTCGAGGACGTCGACTTCCTGCTGGGATCGCATTTCGAGGGCACTCCGTACGACCCGTATGGCACGCAGGGGACTGAGGAAAGCCGCCATCGCTATCGTCCAATCGGCATCAACCGCACCGGGCACATGGTGGCGATGCAGATCCGCCCGTATGCGCCAGCCGAAAGCCGTTCGATCATGTGGATTTCGTACGGTTCCGGCGCGTTCACCACGTCCGCCCCGTTCTATGCGAACGTCGACGACACCCCCGCCTACCTGCGCGACACCACGCCGGAAGTCTCCACGGACTGCCTGTATTGGACGAACCGCCTGATTGCAACGCTCGCCGACGCGCACTTCTACGAGACCAGCAACGCGGTCGAGGGCTTCTCGGAAGATGTCCGTTCCTTCGGCCACCGTCTGGTGGAACGTACGGATGATGCGCTTGCGATTGGTGGGTCGGCGACTGGGGCTGGTGGCGCTGGTTCTGGTGCCGGTTCTGCGGTTGGCGGTTCTGGTTCTATGTCTGGTGCTGCGGTTGATTCCGGTTCCGATGGGCTTGCTAGTCCTACATCTGTTCCGGCCCGTCTTGCGGCGGCTAACGACGAAATGGCGGAATACCTGCGATCGCGCAATACGAAGCTGCTCGGCGACGTGCTGTACACGTCCAGCAATCTCATGCACAACAGTTTCGCCATGTCGGATCGCTGGAACTAAGCCCGCTGGTGCTTTCCGTGTCCGTTTCTCCCGAATCGGACACACAGGCATCAAAATGAAGCGCTCCTGTGTCCGAATCACCAGAAACGGACACAGGAGCGCCTAGCCGATCGCAATAATCGCAATACTCACGCAATATCGCGTAAACCCTCTATCGCGCGAAACCTGCGAAACCCGCGAAACCCGCGCGAAATCAGTTGAACCCGACCACATGTTCCGCCACGAAATATCCCTTTCGAATCACAAACCGGCCGAGCGAACCATGTAGGTTCAGCGCGCGCGACATCGCCTTCTTACGCACGTCCTTGTAAATCGTCGGCGAATATGCCTCGATATCCGCCCACATGGCCTTCTTCTTCTCGTAATTCTCCGGCTCGCGCGACAGGATCATGAAGACGCTCGCCACGGAGCTTTCAATCGCAAGAAAATGAATCATATAGCGGTACAGGCCGTCTGGCACCGTACCTCGTTCGGGGGTGGCGCGCACCATGCACTGGTTGACGAGCCGCAGCTGGTCCACGCGTCGGATCATCACGTCCGT
>ERZ857750.1317-NODE-1317-length-27852-cov-7.856927_pt1 | contig 27852 bp, 20 predicted proteins | sample MGYA00519915_ERZ857750 | MGnify/ENA primary metagenome ERZ857750 (study PRJEB31778, sample SAMEA3449358) | human gut metagenome | biome: human gut; feature: human-associated habitat; material: faeces | place: United Kingdom | collected 2010/2012 ...
TTTTTTTTGCACATTTCGTTTGTAAAAAGTGCACATTTCGTTTGCCCGATTATAAAATCATCAATTATTAATGTCTTGTCTAAGGATTTTAGTTTTTCAATGGCACTTCTTTTCGGATTTATAATGTATTTTTTTGTATGAGATGTCCCGTTATTATTTTTTCGAGTAGTTGTGCCGTTACCTCCAAATTTTGCAACACTCCAAAGTGAAAGTTGAGCAGATATTCCTGCACTAACCGTATCATCCGAAGATGTCATTGCAGATGAACTTTCTACATATGAATAATTTAATTGGTCTAAGACAAGTTCCCAAAAATTATCTTCGCCCGTAATTTCTCCTCCCGAAATAAGAATTTGTTGAGTTTCATCAATATTTCGTCGGCAAAGGACCGTTTTTCCTGATTTTGTTGGCCCTGTGATTGAAATTAGTTTATGTCGTGTATTCAAATAATCTTGCAACTTGTTTTCTAACCCTAATTCTGTGCGGGGATTATAAGTGACACTCGGCATGCCGCCAGCTATAAAAACTTCAGTAGTTTTCATGTTAAAAGATGTTTTTACAAAAATAACGTTCTTGCGGGTAATTTACTATTTATAAAAGAAATAGTGATACGAAGTTTTCGCAAAATCCAGCTAACGGGAATTTCACTACCTCGTTCTGTCCGTCGGTTTCCAGCACGTTGTCGAGCGTTACGGGAACCTCTAACGCTTCAAGTCGTTTGATGCGCTTGCCATATTTCTTGATTTGCTCGTAAATCCGTAGTTGAATGGCGGGATTTTGGGTCTTAAGTATTTGGGTATCGAAATCCCAATCGTCGGTAGGGATATTGATTCCCGTGTTTACATAGCGACTACGGCGATTGGCGATAAAACGCAAGTCGATGTTCGTGGTGCGGTTTTGATTGATGCGGTCTTTTCTGCAAATGGAATTAATGCTGACACTCATAATGTTGTGGCATTATGCAGACAGGTGCGAATGGTGTTTTACCGCCGTAAAACATGGTTAAACAAATGGTAAAACAATCTTTGGAAAACGGCGCGAAAAAGGCATTATGGGGAGTTTCATTTCGCACTTGTAAAAAGAAAATGAGTGACAATCATCGATTATCACTCGTTTCCGAAGAGCGGAAAACGGGACTCGGACCCGCGACCTCAACCTTGGCAAGGTTGCGCTCTACCAACTGAGCTATTTCCGCGTTGCACCTTTAAATTGAAAGGCGGTTATTTCTTAGTTCGTGGACCCGTAGGACTTACTTCCTCCCGTGTCCCTCGCTTTTGGTGATGCAAATGTACGATGAAAATTTAATTTTCCAAATTCTTTCCTGAAAAATATTTCGTTTCTTGGAACTTTATTGTGTGGCGGAATAGGTTTTGTCGCTGTATATCTGTATTCTATGATGCAATGCGGCAGACGACTCTGAAACGAAATAAGGTACGATAGATGCTCGCTTTACCGGAATGGAACGGATTGCCCGAGCGAATCCGCTTTGCTGAGCTCTTATCATACGGGAAGCGCTTCCGCCTCGGCGATCCAGAGCTGGGCCGTAGCGTCGCTAGGCATGCGCCAATCGCCGCGGGGGGAGAGGCTGATCGAGCCGACTTTCGGGCCGTCGGGTAGGGCAGATCGCTTGAATTGTTGGGAAAAGAAACGTCGCAGGAACGTGATGAGCCACTTTTTGACTGTCGCGCGGTCATACCGGCCGTCGAAGGCCCGGCAGGCCATGAAAAACAGTTTGGCAGGAGAGAATCCGTAGCGAATGAAGTGATATAGGAAAAAGTCGTGTAGTTCGTACGGCCCCACCGTGTCCTCGGTACGCTGGGCGATCTCGTCACCGTCGCCGGCCGGCAGCAGTTCGGGACTGATCGGCGTGTCGATGATGTCGAGCAGATAGGGACGGGCGTCGGCTTCCGTACCGTTGTCGGCCGCCCAGCGGACGAGATACCGAACCAGCGTTTTGGGAATACCGCAGTTGACGCCGTACATCGACATGTGATCGCCGTTGTAGGTGGCCCAGCCCAAAGCCAGTTCCGACAGGTCGCCCGTCCCGACGACCAGACCGCCGGTCCGGTTGGCGAAGTCCATCAGAATCTGGGTTCGCTCGCGGGCCTGTGCGTTTTCGTAAGTCGTGCTGCGGTCGGAAGGGTCGAGGCCTATGTCGTTGAAATGCTGTTCGCATGCGGCCTTGATTCCGACCTCGCGCATGTCGACGCCCAACGTTCGCATCAGGTTCAGCGCGTTGCCGTAGGTGCGGCCGGTAGTTCCGAATCCGGGCATCGTGATGCCGGTGATACGGCGGCGCGGGATGTCCAGCTTGTCGAAGGTGCGCACCGTCACGAGCAGCGCCAGCGTCGAATCGAGTCCTCCCGATATGCCGATGACGGCCGAGCGCGCCCCGGTGTGGCGTATTCGCTGGGCCAGACCGCTGACTTGGATGTTGAATATTTCGCGGCAGCGCTCGTCGCGGCGCGAATCGTCGGACGGGACGAACGGATGCGGGTCGAACGTGCGGAGCAAAGTGTCGGATCCGGCATACCGGGGCCATTCCACCGCGATGCGCCGGAAGGAGGGGGCGCTGCCTTTCGGCCCGAATGTGTTGGTTCTGCGCCGCACGGCCTGCAACCGTTCGATGTCTACTTCGCGAATGAGCAGCTGTTCGTCGAACGAGAAGCGTTCCGATTCGCCCAGCATGGTCCCGTTTTCGGCGATGAGCGCATTGCCGGCGAAGACCATATCGGTCGTCGACTCGCCGAATCCGGCCGAGCAGTACAGGTAGGCCGACATAGCGCGAGCCGATTGCTGCTCGACGAGCGAGCGCAGGTAGGCGTGCTTGCCGGCCATTTCGTCGCTGGCCGACAGGTTGACGATCAGATGCGCGCCGGCCGCGGCCTGAAGCGACGAGGGAGGTACGGGCACCCAAAGGTCTTCGCACAGTTCGATGCCGAAGCAGAGAGCGTCATCTCCGAAAAGCAGTCCCGTCGACATCGGAACCCGCTGCCCGCATAGCGTCGCGCTGTCTCCGTCGAAGTCGGTTCCCGATGCGAACCAGCGGCTCTCGTAAAACTCTCCGTAGTTGGGAAGATAGGTTTTCGGCACGATTCCGAGCACGCGTCCCCGGCAGAAGACGACGGCCGTATTGTAGAGTCGGTTGCCCGCGGCCACAGGCATGCCTGCAATGCAGACCGTCGGGCAGTCGGAGGTCGATTTCAGCAGATCGGCCAATGCGCTTTCCGCTCCGTCGAGCAGCGCGCGTTGGGTGAAAAGGTCTCCGCAAGTATATCCCGTTACGGCGAGCTCCGGGAAAGCGACGAGTGCCGCCTGTTGCTCGGTAGCCTGACGGATCAGCTTTTCGATGCGCGAGACGTTGTGGCGGCATCCGGCGACTTGAACCGAAGGTATGGCGGCGGCGATTCTCAGAAATCCGAAATCCATGGCTTTGGCGATTATTTGACTGAGCAAAATTACGAAAATAGCGGAATATCGCGTGCTGCTTTGAAACTTCTCGGCTGCGGCGCACGGTTGCGTTTGTCCCGTTCTCAAGTCGTATGACCGATGTGCCGGCCGTCTTCGCCTTTTCTGCTTTTGCGGTCGGAAAGAGAGTCCGCTATTGGTAAGATCGTTGCGAGGAAGGTTTTCGCGATGCAGGGGCGGGACGTTTCGGGCGATTTCTGTCCGCTCCTGCCGTGTGAGAAAAGAGAATGATTCGGATACGAATCCGGTTTTCGTAACGACGGCTTTGCCCTGGGTTATGGCGGAAACATCTGATTACGGTAGCTTCCTGTCGGCATTTCTCCTTTCCTTCGCTTGGTCGGCGAATTCAGTAAGCCCAGGAATCTACATGCTCAAAGAAAAAACAATCGTTCCGATGAAAATCGCTATGAAAAGGATCGTTATCAGAATCTTGCTTTTGTTGTCAGATTGAGCTGGTGTCGATTTTTTGGGATCCATCGTTTTGTGTTTTGCCGATAGGGGGCGTCATTCTTACTTATAAGATGCTCCGTTCGGCTTATTTGTTGCAAGTCATTGAAAATGATTTGCCGTTTGCTTATCTGTTCCTGTTTCGGCGGCGTCGTGTGCGAGTGTGACCGTACCGGTCGCCGGATGATGAAAATAACTCGTTTTACGGAGTGTTCGCTTCCGGAACCGTTATTTCCGCAATGGCTCGGGCGATTTTCCGGTAGCCCCGTTCGTTGGGATGCAATCCATCCATAAAAAGCCTGTCGTCGAGGCGTCCCGTTCGGGGATCGAGCAGATAAATGCCGACGTCCTGAAAGCAGGCAATTCCCTGATTTCCGATCTCCTGCTCGATCCGGTCGTTGATTTCGGCGATCCGTTCCTGCTGGCCGGCGGCGGGCAAAATGCCGATCACCTTGATGCGGGCTTTCGGCTGTCGGGAGCGAACGGCTTCGACCATGCGGGCGATGCCTGCGGCGATTTGGGCGGGCGCGTCTCGGCCGACGTTGTTCGTACCTGCCATCAGCACGATCCGGTCGATCGTACCGCAGTCCAATTCGTCGTGGTAGATTCGCCACAGCATGTTCTCGATCCGGTCTCATCCGCAGCCCATGTTGCGAAAACCGGCCGGCGCCATGATTCTTTGCCAACTGCGGGAGCCGTTCTCCGGATAGCGTCCGCCGGTACCTCCCCAGTAATGGGTAATCGAGTTGCCGATCAGTACGGCATGCGGTTTCTGCTTGCGGTTTGCGCGGATCAACTCCCGATGCCGCTCTTGCCAATCGTATCCGGCTGCTTCGCGCCGCTGTGTGACGGCCCGGGTGGTCGGGTAGTCTCCCCGAGGCTCTTTCAGTATTTCGCGTAGCTTCGTTTCGTAGGCCGTCGCGATGATTTCCATGCCCCAGTCCGTAGGATGAATTCCGTCCACGGTGGCTTCTTCCGGCAGAGCGATCCGTTCCGCGCTCAGGTAGTGAATGTTTCTCGTGTTTTCGGCGATCAGTTTTTCATAACAGGACTTCAACAGCCGGTTCTTGCGCAAAGTGGCCTGATCGGCGTAACCCGTCGATGCCGTGGCGCTCTCGACCAGCAGGATCGGCGCCTCGCTGCGGTTGCGGATCAGCCGCACGCCTTCGAGATAGCGGGCTTCGAACAACGAGTCCTCGAGATGGTTCATGTTGGGTACGCAGTCGATGATCCATGCTTTCGCGTCGTTTTCGGCGATCAGCTCCACCGTTTCCCGTTCCATCCTTCCGCTGCCCGAGAATCCGAAATTCATGACGGTCCGGTCGATCTTTCTCGACAGGATGTTGGTCCATGCCATGCCGGGACGCGAGGCGCATCCGCCTTGCAGAATGGAGGTGCCGTATGCCACGACGGGCCGTTCTTCCCTTAGGGGCAGCCATTCGAACCGGGCAGCCGAATCGATGCCCACTTCGATCCATTCGACTTCGTTGTAGAGCGGAAGGTAGAGCCGGAATTCGTATCCCAGCCGATCGTATCCTTCGCCCGGCACCGGGCAGAACCGATAGCTCACCGTGTCGGAGAATGTCCGGTCGATCAGGCGCGGAACGAACAGCCATGTTCCGTCGTTGTCTATTTGGTACAGGTCGATGCCCGATACGCCCGTAGCGGGCATATGGCTCATGTCCACGGGACCTTGCACCCCGTAACGTACGCGGATCTCGGGCGAGTTCGTGACGAAATGGAGGGCCTCTCCGGCCGAGTGAGCGGACAGTTTCCATACGGCCGGCGGTACGAGAACCTCGGCCCGGTCGGGCAATCTCCGGTAGCTTCCGCCCAGTTCCCGAGTCCATCCCCGTCCTTGAACGACAGGGAATTCGGCCTGCTCGGGCCGTTCCCATTCCGGCGGGTTTCCTGCGGACAGGCCGGTTACGGCGGAAAGAAGGACGACCAGGGTCGTCAGCGTGCGTATCATGGTCGGACGGTTTGATATCAAAGTTAGCCAATTTCTGTTGAAATGCAAGGCCGACGGCAAAGATAAGGCATGACTTCCCCTCCCGGCCTATCGCTTCTATGACAGCCGGCCCGGACCTTTTTTGTTCTGTAATTTCGAGGCTCGGCGGGGCGTTCGTGCGCGAAACCGGCAGAACGATTGGTTGAGCTACCGTGCCGCGCTCGTTCTTTTCCGTTCGTTGCGACGACGGGCAGACCCTTCGGCAAGGAGGAAGGCGTTTCTTTCCGAATGGCCCGAAAGTTTTCCCTGTCTTGAATTCCGTTCAGGCCGTACTGGGCCTTGCCCATGCGGCCTTGCCCGAACGAAAGGGAAAAATCCGCGAAAGCGACTCGGCAGATCGATCCGAAGAATCGATCTGCCGATAAGTAGGATTCGTCACTCATCTACATGAACAGTGCAACAAGTTATCGTAACTTGTTGCACTGTTCGACCGCTTTCCCGGAAGGAGCGGTTTGGGATATGTAGAAACGATGCTATTTGTTCCTTTCGGGACGCAGGCTGCGCACCGTAGCGCCGGCCTGCCACATTTCGCTCTCGCGCATTTCCTTGAGCTCCTCGTTCAACTTCTCGCGATAGTCGGGTTTGCTGTTCGAGTCGATCGAACGCTGAGCCTCGTTGCCTGCGGCCACTTCGGCATAGAGCTTCTTGAATACCGGCAGCGTCGCATCGCGGAAAGGCTTCCACCAGTCGAGCGCGCCCCGCTGAGCCGTCGTCGAGCAGTTGGCGTACATCCAGTCCATACCGTTCTCGCCGACCAGCGGCATCAGACTTTGGGTCAGTTCCTCGACCGTCTCGTTGAAGGCTTCCGACGGCGTATGGCCGTTCTCGCGCAGCACCTGGTACTGTGCGGCGAAAATACCCTGAATAGCGCCCATCAGCGTGCCCCGCTCGCCGGTCAGGTCGGAATATACCTCGCGCTTGAACGTCGTCTCGAACAGATAGCCCGATCCTACGCCGATGCCCAGCGCGATCACGCGGTCCATCGCCCGTCCCGTAGCGTCCTGCATTACGGCGTAGCTCGAGTTCAGTCCCCGTCCCTCGAGGAACAGTCGGCGCAGCGAGGTGCCCGAGCCCTTGGGGGCGATCATGATTACGTCGATGTCTTTGGGCGGCACGATGCCCGTGCGGTCCGAATAGGTGGCGCCGAAACCGTGCGAGAAATAGAGCGCCTTGCCCGGGGTCAGGTGTTTCTTGACCGAAGGCCATACGGCGATCTGGGCGGCGTCGGAGAGCAGATATTGGATAATCGTCGCGCGCTCGCACGCCTCCTCGATCTCGAACAGCGTCTTGCCCGGGACCCAGCCGTCGGCTACGGCCTTGTCCCATGTCTTGGAGTTCTTGCGCTGGCCGACGATCACGTTGAACCCGTTATCCTTCAGGTTCAGCGACTGGCCGGGGCCCTGCACGCCGTATCCGATGACGGCTATCGTTTCGTCTTTGAGGGTTTCGAGCGCTTTGCTCAGGGGGAATTCTTCGCGCGTGATCACGTTCTCGATGACTCCTCCGAAATTCATTTTTGCCATGATTCTCTGGTTTTAAATCCGATATTCGTGTTTCGTTGTTGTTTCCGTTACAGATTGGCCTGCAGCTTGTCTTCGACCGAGTCGCGGTGCAGCACGACGGTTCCCGAGCGGGTGAACTCGGTGAGCAGCTGCTGTTGCTCCAACTCGGAGCGCATCGCGTCGATGTTTTCCCGCGTTCCGGTTTTCTCGACGACGACGTATTGCGGGTTCATCTCGATGATGCGAGCGTTCCACTCGCGGACGATCCGGTCGACCGTGCCGCTCTCGCGGAAAATCTTCGACGTGATCTTGTACAGCGCGATTTCCTGCGTGATCAGTTCTTCGTTCGAGTAATACTCGACCTGAATCACGTCGATGATGTTGCGAAGCTGTTTGACGAGCTTGTCGATCGTCTCGCGGGTCGTGAAGGCCGAGATGACGAACATGCTGATACCCCGGATCGAAGATTCGGACACTTTCAGGCTTTCGATGTTGATTTTCCGCCTCAGATAGAGGGCCGTGATGCGGTTGAGCACTCCGATCTGGTTTTCGGTGAAGGCGATGACGATATATTCCTTGGTCATAGTCGGTTCGTTTTTAGTCCGTGCAAATGATGTCCGACAGCGAGGCGCCGGCCGGTACCATCGGGAATACGTTTTCCTCGGGGAGCACGGCCACCTCGAGCAGGTAGGCTCCCGGCGCGGCGGCCAGTTCCTCGATGGCCTCCCTGAGCTGTCCGGGCTCGGTGACCCGGCGGTTCGGGATGCCGTAGGCCGCGGCGATCAGCGTCAGGTCGGGGCTTTCGATATGCGTGAACGAGTAACGCTTCCCGAAAAAGAGTTGCTGCCATTGGCGCACCATGCCCAGATACGAGTTGTTCAGCACGATCATCTTGACGCCGATGCGGTTCTGCATGATCGTGCCCAGTTCCTGCATCGTCATCTGGAAACCTCCGTCGCCCATCACGCAGACGACCTCGCGGTCGGGCACGCCGAGCTTGGCCCCCAGCGCGGCCGGCAGGCCGAAGCCCATCGTGCCGAGCCCTCCGGAGGTGATGAAACTGCGCGTCGAGTTGAATTTCGAGTAGCGGGCGCTGAACATCTGATTCTGGCCGACGTCCGTGACGATCACCGCGTCGCCCTTCTCGACCTCGGCCAGCGTGCTGATCGCGTCGTACATCGAGATAAACCGCCCTTGCGGGTCGCTGCTCGGGCGGACGACTTCCTCGTATTCGCGCCGGTCGCAGCCTTTGGCCACGTCGATCCACGCCGAGCGGTCCTTGTGCCGGATGCCCGATTTCATCGCCTCGAGCGCTTCGCCCGCGTCGGCATGGATCGGCAGCTCGACGGGCAGATTCTTGCCCAGCTCGGCCGAGTCGATGTCGATGTGGATGATCTTCGCGTGCGGGGCGTAGTTTTTCACGTCGCCCGTCACACGGTCGCTGAAGCGCATGCCGACGGCCAGAATCAGGTCGCTCTGCTGTGTCATCTCGTTCGCGGCGATGTTGCCGTGCATGCCCAAATTGCCGACGAACAGCGGGTGCCCGCTCGGCACGGCCGAAATGCCCATCAGCGTTGAGGCCATCGGCGCGCCGGCCGCCTCGGCCAGCTCGACGAGCCGGCGCTCGGCTCCGGCGAGCTTGACGCCCTGTCCGACCAGAATCAGCGGCTTTTCCGACGCATTGAGCATTTCGACGGCCCGGGCGACGGCTTGCTTGTCCAGTTCCGGTTTCGGATGATAGCTGCGCAGGTAGATGCACGGTTTGTAGCTGAAGTCAAACTCTTCGACCTGAGCGTTTTTCGAGATATCGATCACGACGGGGCCCGGCCGGCCGGTCCGTGCGATGTAATAAGCCCGCGCGATCGCTCTCGGAATCTCGGAAGCCTTGGTGACCTGATAGTTCCATTTCGAGATGGGCATCGTCATGCTGATCGTGTCGGCCTCCTGAAACGCGTCCGTGCCGAGCAGTGCGGCGGGAACCTGCCCCGTGATGCAGACGATCGGCGTCGAGTCGAGCATCGCATCGGCTATTCCGGTGACGAGATTCGTCGCGCCGGGACCGGAGGTGGCCAAACAGACGCCCACCTTGCCTGTCGCACGGGCGTAGCCTTGCGCCGCGTGTACGGCGCCCTGTTCGTGACGCGTCAGGATGTGGTGCAGCCGGTCGGTATGATGGTACAGATGATCGTAGATCGGAATGACCTGTCCGCCGGGATAACCGAAGATCGTATCGGTTCCCTCGGCGATGAGCGACAGCAGCAGCGCTTCCGCTCCCTTTATTTTTTGCTTGTTAGCCATAAGTCAATCGGTTTTGACGGCGTCGGACGTCCGCCCGCTGGCGGAGCCGTCGGGGACGGCGGTCGTCCTCGGATGTCCGGCGCTCGGATAGAACGTGGAATGGTCTTTTGTCAGATGTCTTCGCGCACTCCGCCCCGGTCGGCCGACGTGACCATCGACGCATAGGCCTTCAGGGCCCGGCTGACGACTCGGTTGCGCCCGACGGGTTCGAAGCGGACGATCGCCTCGCGGCGGCGGTCCAGTTCGCCTTCGGGCAGCACGACGTCGATCGTGCGGTTCGGTATGTCGATGACGATCCGGTCGTCGTCCCGTACCAGCGCGATGTCGCCTCCGGCCGCCGCTTCGGGCGATACGTGTCCGATCGACAGTCCGGACGTGCCGCCCGAGAATCGTCCGTCGGTCACCAGCGCGCAGGCCTTGTCGAGCCGGACGCTTTTCAGATACGAGGTCGGGTAGAGCATTTCCTGCATGCCGGGACCGCCCTTGGGACCCTCGTAGCGGATGATGACGACGTCTCCGGCGTTTACTTTTCCGCCCAGAATGCCGGCGCAGGCGGATTCCTGCGACTCGAACACGCGAGCTTTCCCCTCGAAGCGGAGGATCGACTCGTCGACGCCTGCCGTCTTGACGATGCAGCCGTTGCGGGCGATATTGCCGAACAGCACGGCCAGACCGCCGTCCTTCAGGTAAGGATGCTCCAAGTCGCGTATGCAGCCTTTTTCCCGGTCCAGATCGGCCGACGGATAGGTGGCGTTCTGCGAGCCGAGCTTCAGGTTATGCTTTTCGGCCGGCGCGACCCGTGCGCGGACTTTCGCTTCGACGGACACGTCGGGACTTCGCAGGTCGTTCAGTCGGATCGCTTCGACGAGCGTCGCGCAGTCCACTCGTCCGACCGCCGTGTCGATCAGTCCCCCCCGGTTCAGTTCGCCCAAGATGGAGAGAATGCCTCCGGCCCGGTTGACGTCCTGTATGTGGTAATGCGAGTTGGGCGCTACCTTGCAGATGACGGGGATGCGGCGCGACAGGCGGTCGATGTCGCTCATCGTGAAGTCCACGCCCGCCTCCTGAGCGACGGCCAGCAGGTGCAGCACCGTGTTCGACGAGCCGCCCATGGCGATGTCCATCGACATGGCGTTCAGAAAGGCCGCCCGCGTGGCGATCGAGCGCGGCAGCACCGCGTCGTTGTCGTCGAAATAGTATTCCCGCGCGTTTTTCACGATCAGCTTGGCCGCCTTGCGGAACAGCTCCGTGCGCGCCTCGTGCGTCGCCAAGACCGTGCCGTTGCCCGGCAGCGACAGCCCGAGCGCTTCGGTCAGGCAGTTCATCGAGTTGGCCGTGAACATACCCGAGCACGACCCGCAGGTAGGGCAGGCCGCATGCTCCAGCGCGTCGAGCTCCTTGTCCGGATAGCTCGCGTCGGCTCCCTTGACCATCACGTCGATCAGGTCGTAGCTGTTCTCGCCCATGCGTCCCGCCTCCATCGGCCCGCCCGAGACGAAAACGGTCGGTATGTTCAGCCGCATGGCGGCCATCAGCATGCCCGGCGTGATCTTGTCGCAGTTCGATATGCAGACCATCGCGTCCACCTTGTGCGCGTTGCACATGTACTCGACGCTGTCGGCGATCAGGTCGCGCGACGGCAGCGAGTAGAGCATGCCGTCGTGACCCATGGCGATGCCGTCGTCGATGGCGATCGTGTTGAATTCGGCGGCGAAGCAGCCTTCGCGTTCGATCCATTGCTTGACTTGCTGCCCGATCTCGTGAAGGTGCACATGCCCGGGCACGAACTGCGTAAACGAGTTGACGACGGCAATCACCGGCTGGCCTATCTGCTCGTCTTTCATTCCGTTCGCTCGCCATAGGCTTCTTGCCCCGGCCATTTTGCGCCCCTGCGTCGTAGTGCCGCTTCTGAGATCTTTCATGATTTTCGTTTTTTCTTCGTGCTCCTCTTCGATTTTCGCAAAATAAGCAAATGTTTTCGTTTTTGAACGCCTTTTGCCGTGCGCCCTATGACGCTCAATCCTGCATTGGACGCATCATTTGTATGATATACAGTCGCTTACTTGCAAAAAGAACACTACGACTAACCTTCCGGAAATGTCGTTGTGTTAATTTTATACGGCAAAGGTAGAAATTTTTACAAAAAAGCGTAAAAATTTTGCTTCCTTTTTTCTCCGTCCGGCGTACTGTCGCGGCGAAATCCGCGGTTTTTTGTAACTTTGCGACATTCGTATGCACGAACGGTAAAAATTGAAAAGAAAGTATGAAACCGGAGTATATACCTTTTACGAACGATCTGATCGAACTGGCTATCCGCGAGGATATAGGCGACGGAGACCATTCGTCGCTTGCGTGCATCCCTCCCGACGAGCGGGGACGTATGAAGCTGCTTGTCAAGCAGGAGGGCGTTCTGGCCGGAGTCGAGGTGGCCGAGATGGTGCTCCGCCGGCTCGATCCGGACGTGGCGTTCGACAAGCGGATCGAGGACGGCGCGCATGTGCGGCCGGGCGATGTCGCCTTTTATGTCGAGGGACGCGTGGTCTCGCTGTTGCAGGCCGAGCGCATTCTGCTCAACATCATGCAGCGCATGAGCGGCGTGGCGACGCAAACCGCGCGCTACGTGAAAGAGCTGGAGGGCCTGAAGACTCGCGTTCTGGATACGCGCAAGACGACGCCCGGCATGCGCGTACTGGACAAAATGGCGGTCAAGCTGGGCGGGGGCGAGAATCACCGCATGGGCCTGTTCGACATGGTGATTCTGAAAGACAACCACATCGATTTCGCGGGCGGTATCACGGCTGCCGTCGAACAGACGAAGGTCTACCTCGAAGCCAAGGGCAAGCGGATTCCGATCGAGGTCGAAGTCCGCTCGCTGGACGATGTCCGCGAGGTGCTCCGCCTCGACGGCGTCGACCGCATCATGCTCGACAATTTCACGCCCGCTCTCACGCGCGAGGCTGTCGAACTGATCGCGGGCCGCTGCGAGGTCGAGTCCTCAGGCGGCATCACGCTCGATAATTTGCGCGAGTACGCCGCCTGCGGCGTCGACTTTATTTCGGTAGGAGCTCTGACGCACCAGATCAAAAGTCTGGACCTGAGCCTGAAAGCCTGCTGAGCGATCGTCGCCGGCCGAACCTGCATAATATTATGAAGATACCATGCGGAATTTACTGACTGTTTTTTTTGCACTCTGCACCTTGAATACGATAACCGTTTCGGCGCGACCCGCCTTCGATTACTCCGCCCTGCGCGACGGGACGTTCGAGCAGAAGACCGTGAGCGGCGTGCGCAGCCTTTCCGACGGCGAGCGCTACACGACGATGAGCGACGGCCGCGTGCTATGCTTCTCGTACCGCACCGGCGAGCCGGCGGGCGTCCTGTTCGACGCTTCGGCCGCCGAGCCCCGGATCGAGTTTACGGATTACGTCCTGAGCGCGGACGAAAGACGGTTGCTGCTGACCACGGACGTCGAGCCGATTTACCGGCATTCGTTTACCGCCGAGTACTGGATTTACGACAGGCAGGACGGATCGCTGCGGCGACTTTCGCAGGGCGGGCCGCAGCAGCAGGCGCAGTTTTCGCCCGACGGCAGCCGGGTGGCTTTCGTGCGCGGAGGCAACCTGTTCGTCGCCGATCCGGCGGCCGGATCGGAGCGGCAGCTGACCTTCGACGGCCGGTTCAACCATATTATCAACGGCTTGCCCGATTGGGTCTACGAGGAGGAGTTTTCGTTCGCGCGGGCGTTCGCCTGGTCGCCCGACGGCAGGAAGATAGCCTACCTGCGGTTCGACGAGAGCCGCGTGAAGCAGTATAACATGAACCGCTTCGCCGGCGGGCTCTATCCCGAGAACTATACGTTCAAATATCCGAAGGCCGGCGAGCAGAATTCGGTCGTGGAGCTTTATTGCTGCGATGCGGCGGACGGGAGTATGGTACGGATGGATACGGGGGAGCAGACCGACCAGTACATTCCTCGTCTGTTCTGGACCCCGACGGGGCAGTTGGGCTTTTATCGGCTGAACCGTCTGCAGAACCATTTCGAAGTGTTGTTGTGCGATTCGTCGGGAGCGTCCCGCGTCGTGTACGACGAGCGCAACGACCGCTATGTCGAACGGGTAGACGGGCGGACCGTGACTTTCCTTCCCGACGGCGACCGCTTCGTCGTCCGCAGCGAGCGGGACGGATTCATGCATCTTTACTTATACAGCGTTTCGGAAGGGCTGCTCGGCCGGATCACGTCGGGCGAGTGGGAAGTGACCGAGCTGCTCGGCATCGAGGGCGACCGGGTATATTATCTCTCCACCGAGACGTCGCCGCTGCGGCGCGACCTGTATACCGTCCGGCTCGACGGCCGCGGCAAGCGGCGGCTGACCGGCGGCGACGGGACGTACCGGATCGCCCCTTCGCGCGGATTCCGCTATTTTATCAGCTATTTCTCGAACGTGCGGACGCCCAACCGGGTGACGCTGCACCGCTCGGACGGGCGTTTGGTGCGTACGCTGGAGGACAATGCGGCGCTGCGGGCCAAGCTCGACGAGTTGCAGGTGCCCGTCAAGGAGTTTTTCCGGTTCGCCACTTCCGAAGGAGTGGAGTTGAACGGTTACATGGTCCGCCCGAACGGCTTCGACTCGTCGCGCCGGTATCCGGTGCTGATGACTCAGTACAGCGGCCCCGGCTCGCAGCAGGCGGCCGACCGCTGGACGATCGGCTGGGAAGACGTGCTCGTGCAGCAGGGATATATCGTAGCCTGCGTCGACGGACGCGGAACGGGTTTCCGCGGCGAGGAGTTCAAGAAGTGCACCTACGGCGAGTTGGGAAAATACGAGACGGTCGACCAGATCGAGGCCGCCCGCTACCTCGCCTCGCTGCCTTACGTCGATCCGGACCGCATCGGTATCTACGGCTGGAGCTACGGCGGTTTCATGGCGCTGAACTGCATTCTGAAGGGCAACGACGTGTTCCGTGCCGCGATCGCCGTCGCTCCCGTCACGTCATGGAGGTTCTACGATACGATTTACACCGAGATCTACAACGGCCTGCCTCAGGATAACCCGTCGGGATACGACGACAACTCGCCGATTCATTTCGCCGACCGCCTGAAGGGCAAGCTGCTGATCGCGCACGGTACGGGCGACGACAACGTGCATATTCAAAATACGTACGAGATGATTACCAAACTCGTCGAGTACGACAAGCCTTTCGAGCTCTACGTCTATCCCGACCGGAATCACGGAATGGGTCCGTCGCGCCATCACCTGATGGAGCGCTGCATCGAGTTCGTGCAAAGGAATCTGTAGCGCGCCCGGCTTGTTTCGTCCGTGCTCGCCGTTTTCCCCTTCGGCCGGCGCCCTTTTCAGACCGGCCGGAATAGAAAGCGGGAGCGTTCCGGATGTCGGTCCGTCGTTTCCCGGTTTGCTGCGGTCGCTACGGCGTCGGGAGTCCGGGATATAATCGGGCCGGGCCGGTTCCGCTGGCTGTTGGCGCCGGCATTTGTCGGAAGTCCTCCGTCGCCGCGTGGGCGCGAGCGGTCCGCAGGACGGTTTTCGGAAAGACCGGGCCGTCCGCAGACGGCCCGGTTTCTGTATGAGAACATTAAAACGACTGAAAAATGATGGAGTTTCTGATCGAGTACCGCCTGCTGGGCTTGTTTATAGGTGTCTGTACGTTTTTGATTATCGGCCTGTTCCACCCCGTCGTCGTCAAGGCGGAGTATTACTGGGGAACGCGATGCTGGTGGGTTTTTCTGTTGCTCGGCTTGGGCGGCATGGCCGTTTCGCTGTTGACCGACAACGTGCTTCTGGCCGCGTTGGCGGGGGTATTCGCCTTTTCGTCGTTATGGACGATCAAGGAACTGTTCGAGCAGCGCGAGCGGGTGGCCAAGGGCTGGTTTCCCGCCAATCCGAAAAGGAAGGGAAAGAAATCGTAAACGCCGGGGGTGCTACGGGGATGCCTGTCTATGGCTTTCCCTTTTTGCGACGGGTATCGTCGGCTGCAAGCGCTTGTCATCTCCGGCCTGCGAAGGAATTGTCTTGTCGGGGCGCATGGATTCCGCTGCGCGCGGGTTTCGGTCGCTTGCGGGCGGAAGCGGCCCGTGTGGCAACTCACGGTTCGGAACGGTTCTTAGGAAAAGTTGTGCTGTCGGCCAGGCTCAAAGTCTTCTTATTGTCCGTTCCGGTAGATCAATGCCGAAGAGAAATGTTTCTCGAGAGGAGCTGTTGTATCTCGCGTGTCGGTTCGGTCGGCCGGAGAAGGTGCTCGGATTTGGCTGTAAGTAAGGATATGCCCGAGTAGCGAAGAAATCTTCATACAAGAAACGTTTCGCTTTTTGTCTGTCGGCTTGTTCAGAGAAAGATCGTCTTTCAGGTTTGCGAAACCGGAAAGGACGCGGCCCGGCGCAACTGCGCCGGGCCGCTGTGTCTCGGTTGGCCGGGATTCTATTTTGCGAACCGTTCTTCGACTGTTTTCCAGTCGATCAGGTCCCAGAAGTTTTTCAGGAACTCGGCCCGCCGGTTCCGGTAGTCGATGTAGTAGGCATGTTCCCACACGTCGACGGTCAGCAGCGGCGTCAGTCCGTCGCGCAGCGGATTGCCCGCATTGGGCATCGGCCGGATCGACAGCTTCCCGTCCCGGTCTTTGACAAGCCATGTCCAGCCCGAGCCGAACAGCGCGGCGGCGGCCGACGTGAACTGCTCTTTGAAAGCGTCGAAAGAACCGAAATCTCGGTCGATCGCTTCGGCCAGCGGACCGCTTGGCATCGATTTTGGAGTGGGTGATAGCGTGAAAAAGAAAAACGTATGATTCCAGTCTTGAGCCGCATTGTTGAAAATCGGACCGTCGGCACGGACGATAATCTCCTCCAGCGACATGTTTTCGTAAGGCGTGCCGGCAATCAGCTTGTTCAGGTTGTCCACGTAAGTACGCTGGTGCTTGCCGTGGTGGTACTCGATGGTCTCCTTGCTCATCCTCGGAGCCAGCGCGTCTTCCGCATAGGGAAGCTGTGGTAAGGTGTGTGTCATGATCAGTAAAATGTTAATAAGTGACGTCATGGGTGAATGCTTGAATGGTTTCGGGAAACCCAAACAAATTTAATACCAATTGCAGGGTTTGCCAATATAAATAATTTTTAATCAAATTCTTGACTGACTATGGAAAAAATCGATCTGAAGGGGAGCCTGACCGAGCAAAATCTGCTGAAAGCCTTTGCCGGCGAGTCTCAGGCTGCCGCCCGCTATCGCATGTACGCCAAACAGGCGCGCAAGGACGGATTCGAGAAAGTAGCCTGCTTTTTCGACGAGACGGTGCATAACGAGCTGAGGCACGGGAAAATCTATTTCGAGTTTCTGCAGGGCGGCATGGTGGAGATCACGGCATCGTATCCCGCCGGCGTGATCGGTACGACGCTCGAGAATCTCGACGAGGCCGCTCAGGGCGAGTACGACGAGTGGCAGAATCTCTATCCGGCCTATAGCGAAGTCGCCAAGCAGGAAGGATTTTCCGAGATCGCGAGACAGTTCGCTATGATCGCCGAGATCGAGCGCACGCACATGGAACGGTTTCGCGGCCTGTACGACACGATGAAGGACGGGCACATTTTCGTCAAGGAGGAAGACACCGTTTGGCGCTGCATGGAATGCGGGCACATATATATAGGTAAGAAAGCGCCCAACCGGTGTCCGGTCTGCCAGCATCCTCAGGCGCTTTTCGAAATCAAGTGCGACAGGTATTAGCCGGATTCGTTCCGTGAATCCGTGAAAGGGAAGGCTTTCGGGCCTTCCCTTCGCTTTTCCCGCCGCTATATATACGGGCATTCGCCGCTTGTCCGGGGAATCGTGTTCCCGTTTCCCGCGAAGTCGTATCTCGGGGGAGTCGGATGCGGCGCGCCGGATATGTTCCTGCCCAGATGGATTCGACTGGACGGTAAAGGAGTCGGGGATGCCGCGCGCGTTAAAAAATTATTTTCCTGTTATTTTTATCCGCTTCCGGTCTTTTTTTAATACTTTTGCAGATCGTAATCCATTGGAAAAAGGCGGCCGGATACCGCCGCTAATTTGTCGTTTAAATTTTTAGCTGGTGAAATGACAATCGATGATTTTGATGTTTTGGTAGCCACGGAGGAGCACACCCGCTTCGCTCAGGCTATCTGCGACGAAATGGCCGAGTCGGCCAAGGCGCGCGGTACGGGTATTGCCAAGCGCACGGCCGATTACGTGTCGCGCAAGATGCGCGAGGGGAAGGCCGTAATCGCTTTCCACAAGGACGGGACCTGGGCCGGGTTCAGCTACATCGAGTCGTGGGGACACGGCGGGTATGTGGCCAACTCGGGTCTGATCATCAATCCGAAGTTCCGCAAGCTGGGGCTTGCGAAAGCGATCAAGACCAAGACGTTCTTCTTGTCGCTGAAGAAGTTCCCGGGTTCGAAACTGTTCGGCCTGACGACCGGTCTGGCGGTGATGAAGATCAACTCCGAGCTGGGCTACCGGCCCGTCACCTATTCGGAGCTGACCGACGACGACCAGTTTTGGGTCGGCTGCCAGAGCTGCGTCAACTACCCGATCCTGCAGAGCAAGCAGCGTAAGAACTGCCTCTGTACGGCCATGCTGTTCGATCCCGAGCACGACACGGTGAAAGTGCCCATCGACAAGGGCCTGCTCGAGAAGTAGACGAGTTTCGGAAAGAGAAGAAATATTCAGGTGCTCCTCCTTCGGTTTAATCAAACAAAAACGAAAAAGAGAAAATGAAAAAAGTAGTATTGGCCTTTAGCGGCGGTCTCGACACCTCTTACTGTGCTATCTATCTGGCTAAAGAAATGGGACTCGAGGTTCACGCGGCTTTGGCGAACACCGGCGGCTTCTCGGCCGAGGAGCTGGCCCGGATCGAAAAGCGGGCGTACGCCTTGGGCGTCAAGAGCTACGTCGCGCTCGACGTAACGCAGGATTATTACCAGCACGCGATCAAGTACATGATCTTCGGCAATGTGCTCAAGAACTCGACCTATCCGATTTCGGTCAGTTCCGAGCGGATCTCTCAGGCGACGGCTATCGCCCGCTATGCCCGCGAGATCGGAGCCGACTACCTGTGCCACGGCAGCACCGGGGCAGGTAACGATCAGGTGCGCTTCGACATGATATTCAATATCGTAGCGCCCGAAATCGAAGTGATCGCGTTAATCCGCGAGAAGCGCCTGAGCCGCGAGGAGGAAATCGAGTACCTGCGCAGTCACGGAGTCGATTTCGATTTCAAGAAGGCCGAATACTCGATCAATCAGGGTATCTGGGGTACGTCCGTAGGCGGCAAGGAGACGCTTACCTCCAGCGAGACGCTGCCCGAGGAGGCCTATCCGTCGCAACTGAAAGAGACCGAACCCCGTCGTGTGACGCTGACTTTCGAGCGGGGCGAATTCGTCGCGCTGGACGGTAAGCGTTACGACGACCGGATCGCCGCGATTCAGGCGTTGCAAGCCGTTGCTTCGCGCTATGCGGTCGGCCGCGACATGCACGTAGGCGATACGATCATCGGCATCAAGGGACGCGTCGGCTTCGAGGCGGCCGCCCCGATGGTCATCATCAAGGCGCACCATATGCTCGAAAAGCATACGCTGACGAAATGGCAGCTTTTCTGGAAGGACCAGATTTCGGCCTTCTACGGCAATCATCTGCACGAAGGACAGTATTACGATCCGGTCATGCGCGACATGGAGGCCATGCTCGAGAGCAGCCAGCGGACCGTCAGCGGCGACGTGTACGTCGATCTGCACCCCTACCGCTTCGTAGTCGTCGGTATCGACAGCCCGCACGATCTGATGAGCAACCGCTTCGGCGCCTACGGCGAGACGATGAGCGACTGGACGAGCGAGGACGTGAAGGGCTTCGGCCGGATTTTCGGCAACCAGAATAAGATTTACTATCAGGTCAACAAGGAGAAGCTGTAGCATGAAGTGGGTCTATCTGTTGATCGCGATCCTGACGGAAGTCGTGGCGACCGGCGCGCTCAAGGCGTCGCACTCGTTCACGCGGCTCGGGCCGTCGCTGCTGACCGTCGCGGGTTACCTCGTCGCGTTCTACTGTCTGAGCCTGACGCTCCGCGAGATGCCGGTAGGCGTTGCGTATGCGATCTGGTGCGGCGTGGGTATCGTGCTCGTGTCGCTGGCCGCCGCGCTGCTGTTCGGGCAGAGGCTCGATATGGGGGCGATCGTCGGCATGGCGCTGATCATAGCCGGCGTAATCGTGATCAACGTATTCTCCAAAACCGTCGAAAATCATTGATATGGTAAGAGTTGGCATTATCGGAGGCGCGGGATACACGGGCGGCGAGGCCATCCGTATCCTGCTGAACCATCCTGAAGCCGAGTTGGTATTCGTTCACAGCAACAGCAACGCGGGCAATCGCCTGTGCGACGTGCATGTCGATCTGCTCGGCGAAACGGATATGCGCTTCACGGGCGAGCTGCGTACCGACGTGGACGCGCTGCTGCTGTGCGTCGGGCACGGGGACGCGCGTAAGTTTCTGGAGGCGACGCCGCTTCCCGATTCGGTGCGCGTAATCGATCTGAGTCAGGATTTCCGCTTGTCGGCCTCGTCGTCCATCTGCGGCCGTCGGTTCGTTTACGGCCTGCCCGAGATGAATCGCGAGCGGATACGCTCGGCGCGCAACATCGCCAATCCGGGCTGTTTCGCGACCTGCCTGCAATTGGGCATGCTGCCGCTGGCTGCGGCCGGGCTGCTCCGTTCGGACGTGCATGTGACGGCCCTGACCGGCTCGACCGGAGCGGGGCAGAAACTCGCTCCGACCTCGCATTTCAGCCAGCGGGTCAACAATCTGTCCGTGTACAAGGCGTTCACGCACCAGCATCTGAACGAGATAGGCGAGAGCGTCCGCAGTCTGATGCCCTCGTTCTCGGGCGAGATCGATTTCGTACCGTATCGGGGCGACTTCGCGCGCGGCATCATCGCGTCGATCTACACCGACTGCGATCTGTCGGAGGAGCGGGCCCGCAAGCTGTACGAGGATTACTATGCCGACGCCGCGCTGACCTTCGTCAGCGACCGGTCCGTCTGCCTCAAGCAGGTCGTCAATACGTCCAAGTGCGTGCTCTCGGTCGAGAAGCATGGGGGCAAGCTGCTTGTCGTCAGCGCGATCGACAACTTGCTCAAGGGCGCTTCGGGACAGGCCGTGCAGAACATGAACCTGATGTTCGGCCTCGACGAGCGCGCGGGACTGCGTCTGAAGCCGGTGGCGTTCTGAGGCATGCCTGCCCGGGGTCCGGAAGGTTGGGCGCCCGCCGGCAGCGGAGAATCGCCTCGGACGGAAGTCGCAAGTAGTCCGGGCTGCGCGGGTTTGCGAATCTCCGTGCGAGGGACGTTTCTTTCGTGCGGGTAAGAGCGATTCGGAAGCGGCGAAAGGCTTGCGTTTGCGGCCGGACGGCGAAAGCCGGGGCCGGTCTGCGGGCCGGTTTGGCAGGGAATCCCTGCGACGGGCTTCCGACACGTCGGAGCTTTCTCCTGCGGACGGATGTGAATCAAGGAAAAACGGCCGGCCCGTTCGCGGAAGGCCGGGGCCGCGCTTGCGGCCGCAAAGGAGTCGAACCGGGCGCGAGACCGCCCGAAAAAATGTCAGTTATGGATTTGTTCAAAGTTTACCCGTTGTGGGATATCGATATCGTCCGGGCCGAGGGCTCGTACGTGTGGGACGACAAGGGAACCCGTTATCTCGATATGTACGGCGGACATGCCGTCATCTCGATCGGCCATACCCATCCGCACTACGTGGAAAAAGTGGTCGACCAGTTGAAGCATATCGGTTTCTATTCCAATTCGGTCATCATCGATCAGCAGCGCGAGCTGGCCTCGAAGCTGGGCGAACTGTCCGGCAAGCGGGATTACCAGCTTTTCCTGTGCAATTCGGGAGCCGAGGCCAACGAAAATGCGATGAAACTCGCTTCCTTCGTCACAGGCAAAAGCAAGGTGATCGCGATGAAAGGCGCTTTTCACGGCCGCACCTCGCTGGCCGTCGCGGCGACCGACAATCCGTCGATCGTGGCCCCGGTCAACCGGACGGACCATGTCGTGTTCGTTCCGCTCAACGACGAGGCGGCGCTCGAGGCCGCTTTCGAGGGCGGGGACGTCTCGTCGGTGATTATCGAGAATATTCAGGGCGTAGGAGGCGTTCGGATGGCCGGCGAAGGGTTCGTTCGCAAGATCCGCTCGCTGTGCGACCGCTACGGCGCTCTGTACATCGCTGACGAGGTCCAGTGCGGTTGCGGACGTAGCGGCAAGTACTACGCCGCCGACTGGGCCGGCGTGGACGCCGATATCTATACGATGGCCAAAGGCCTCGGCAACGGTTTCCCGATCGGCGCCATATCGATCGCGCCGCACATCGCTCCGAAGTTCGGCATGCTCGGCACGACGTTCGGCGGCAATCATCTGGCCTGCGCGGCCGCGATCGCCGTGGCCGACGTGATGGCTGCCGACCGGCTGGTCGATCATGCCCGCGAGCTGGGAGACTACCTGATCGGAGAGTTGAAAAAGCTGCCTCGTGTCAAGGAAGTACGTGGCCGAGGGCTGATGATCGGCGTCGAGTTGTTCGAGGATGCGGCTCCGTTGCGTCGCAAGCTGCTGTTCGACGAGAAGATTTTCGTCGGCTCGTCGGGCGACAAGAATACGTTCCGCCTGCTTCCGGCGCTCAATATCGGACGCGAGCATGCCGACCGGCTGCTCGAGGCGTTGAGAAAGTTGTTGACGACAAGCTGTTGAAAAAATGTTGAAAGTTGTTAAAATAGGCGGCAACGTTGTCGATAACCTCGAAAAGCTCGATGCTTTCCTGCGCGATTTCGCCTCGCTGGACGGACCGAAGATACTGGTTCACGGCGGAGGAAAAATCGCTACGAGCATCGGCCGTGCGCTCGGTATCGAGGCCCGGATGATCGAAGGACGCCGTGTGACGGATGCCGAGACGCTGAAGGTCGTGACGATGGTCTATGCCGGACTTGTCAACAAGACGATCGTCGACAAGTTACGAACGGCCGGCTGCCGGGCGTTCGGCCTGTGCGGCGCCGACGGGGGGCTGATCCTGTCGCGGCGGCGCAGTCCGGAGCCGGTCGATTACGGTTTCGTCGGCGATCCGCTGCCCGACCGGTTCGGGCTCGATGCGGCCCGCATGCTGATCGACGCCGGCTATACGCCGGTCGTCGCGCCAATTACGGCCGATGCCGAAGGCGAAGGCCTGCTCAATACGAATGCCGACACGGTGGCTCAGACCGTAGCCGTCGGCATGTCGGCCGTTTACGAGACGGAACTGGTTTATTGCTTCGAGAAGCGGGGCGTGCTGCTCGACGTGAACGACGACGACAGCGTGATCGCCGAGATCACGCCGGATCGCTTCGCCGAGCTCCGGACTCGGGGCATCGTGGCCGACGGCATGCTGCCCAAGCTGGAGAACGCCTTTCGGGCGATCGACAGCGGCGTGCGCTCGGTCGCGATCTGCTCGGCCGACCGGATCGCGTCGCCGGGCTACGGGGGAACGACGTTGCGGAAGTGAGTAGTCGGGTCGCGTGAGTCTGAGACTTTCGCGGGGATGTGACTGCGGACGGTTTCCCGGAAGCTGACGATCGGTGAAGACTCGGTCGCATGGCGCATGTCGGAGACTGAGGCCGAGGCGCGTTCGTTTTCGGTTCGGGGGATTTTCGGGGGAGCGCTTGTTCGGTCTTCTTCGATGGACCGAAACCGAAAAGAGCGGTCGGTTGCCGGAACGTTCTGCCGCACGGATTGTGCCGGGATCGGGAAAACCGGCGCTCGGAGCGGGGGGCGACATACCGGATAGTTAGGGATATATAATGCTAACGATAGGAAAAATATGGAACTGAAGATTGCACTTTTGCCCGGGGACGGTATCGGTCCCGAGATCGTGGGCGAGGCGGTGAAGGTCCTGGACCGGGTGGCCGCGAAGTACGGACATGTTTTCAAGTATGAGAAAGCGCTGGTCGGCGCCTGCGCGATCGATGCGACGGGTGACCCGTATCCGGCCGAGACGCACGCCGTCTGTCTGCGTTCCGACGCCGTGTTGTTCGGCGCGATCGGCGACCCGAAGTACGACAACGACCCGTCGGCCAAGGTGCGGCCCGAGCAGGGACTGCTCCGGATGCGCAAGTCGCTCGGACTGTACGCCAACCTGCGCCCGCTGGCCGTGTTCGACTCGCTGGCCGGCCGCTCGCCGCTGAAGACCGAGATCGTGCGCGGAGCCGATTTCTTGTGCGTGCGCGAGCTGACCGGAGGCATGTACTTCGGCCGTCCTCAGGGACGCAGCGAGGACGGGAACACCGCTTACGACACTTGCGTTTACACGCGCGAGGAGATCGAGCGGATTCTGCGTCTGGCCTTCGAACTGGCCCGCAAGCGGCGCAAACATCTGACCGTCGTCGACAAGGCCAACGTGATCGCCACCTCGCGGCTGTGGCGTCAGATCGCGGGCGAAATGGCGCCGCGATATGCCGATGTGCAACTCGAGTTCATGTTCGTCGACAATGCGGCGATGCAGATCATCCAGCGGCCGACCCATTTCGACGTGATCGTGACCGAAAACCTGTTCGGCGATATCCTGACCGACGAGGCCAGCGTCATCAGCGGCTCGCTCGGCATGCTCCCCTCGGCTTCGGTCGGCGCGGAGGTGGCGCTGTTCGAGCCGATTCACGGAAGCTATCCTCAGGCCGCGGGCAAGAACATCGCCAATCCGATGGCGACGATACTTTCGGCCGCCATGCTGCTCGAGCACGTGGGGCTCGAAAAGGAGGGAAAGACCGTCCGCGAGGCGGTCAACCGGGCGATCGAGTCGGGCGTCGTGACCGAGGATCTGGTCAGCGACGGCGGCAAGGCTTATTCGACGACCGCCGTAGGCGATTTCATCGCTGCGGCTGTCTGAACGTCGTTCCGATCGGCAGGGTCGGTCCGGAACGGAGATTTCGAGATAGACAGAGGGCTGTCGGGCAATCGCTGACAGCCCTCTGTTTGCGTATTCTTTCCGGGCTGCGCGGCTCGGTTTCGGCGGAGCGATAGCGGCGGTCGGCTTCTCGGGCTTGTGCGGTTATGCCGCCGGGGGACGTGCCCGTTCCGTTCTCTCCGTCGAAAATATGTCCGAATGACCTTTCCGAGCGGATTGACAGGCGGCGGCCCGATCGAAACCGCGCGCTTTACCCTCGCAGGTCGAATTTTTATGCCGGCGGCTTTCCCTTTCGCGGAAAATCCGCATGTGTACGGCAGATTTTCTCTGCCTTGTCATCCGTAATCTCCTCGTTCCGGTTGTGCGGATAACGCTTTTCGGAACCCGATTATATACTTTTCTGTACCGGTTCTCGGGTTTTCGATGGTTCCGGTTTTCCCGTATGAAATTTTTCTCTCGGCGCAAGGGTTTTATGGTAGGAGCTCATTGTATGCGAGTTCCGTAGCCGCAGCCGGACTCGGCGAATGTGAAAATTCCGGGAGCGAAGACGTTCGGTAATCGAAATATGTAATTTCCTTTCGGAAGAATGTCCCCCCGTTCCTCGATTCTTGTTCCCCGAGCAATAATTGTCAGGTGTTTGCGTTTTGATAATAGGGATAAGCGAGGGTTCTGTTCGCTCCCGCTCGTCGTATTCCCGTATGCCGGTTACGGCCGCAGTTGAGCGAATATCCGGCGCGATGCCGCACCGGATGGGGGAATCGTGACGATGAGAAACTTATCGTCACGATTCCTGCCGGGGAAATGCTTGCCATGATATAATCTTGAGGGACGATGGTAGGCTCCTCAAAAAATAGGAATTTATGTACACCAAAAGAATCGAACCCTTGCAAAGTAGAATTCTGATAGCCCTTCTGTTATTTACGGTATTTCCGATCTGCGGATTCGGCAAGAAAAAGAATGTTCTGCCGCCCGTTATGGACAGCATACAGGCTGCCCGGTTTATGGACTCGATCCACCGTTTGTATTTGAACGAGGTCGATTTTATTATCGACCGTATAGAGAACACCTATATATCCGGCCGCCGGGGCATGAGCGACGAAGAGTGGAACCGACGTGTGAAGATTGCTCGAAGTAAGGCCGTACAGTCCAACAATAAATGGGAGTATCTTTATAACTGGAGCTATCTTGGCGCTTTGATACAAGACAAGCATTTTGATTTTCCCGACGGAGGAGTGTATAATCGGTACCGTATATTCATCGAAAACGATTCGATCCTCCCGCTTTGGGTTCAAACATGGAAAGACGGAACGGTATATAATGTGAAAGACTATACGGGGGTGATTCCGGCTCATGCCCAGATTCTGAGCGTCAACGGTCTTGATGCACAGGAAACCGCCCTGAAAAATCGGATGATGTTCCCGGGCGAAGAAACCTATGCCATGGCATGGATGAATACCTCCGATGAAACTGATCCACGCGGCTGGAATGCTTTCGCCAATTTTTTCTTGATGCGCGGGTACCAACCTCCTTTCAAAGTGGTCTACAAGGCTCAGGATAGCGACCGTCCCGATACCGTTGTCTTGAACGGGATGGCACGGGGCGACATATATAAGGAGTTCAAAAAATCGGGAGATAAACATCGTGTACGCGTTAGTATAGGCAGTCACCTTCGTCCCATAAAATACCGGAATATGAAGGACGGCATCGGCGTACTATCGATTAATGGAATGTGGGGAAAAAGATATGCTCCATTGATTCTGTTCCACCGCGACTGGCGCTACCCCCGTATGCTTCGGCGTGCGATGCGCCGCATCGACCGGGACAAGATCGAAAATCTGATTATCGACCTGAGTATCTGTTCGGGAGGCATGATTGAGAATGTCTATAAGACATTGGACTATTTCACGGACTGTCCGGTCAATCGGACAGAAATCTACCGGGTGACGGACGACAACCGCGAGATCGTGCAGGCCCTTATGTCCAATGATCTTCTTACCCCCAAGGCCGACCGTCGCCGACTGTCGGATTTAGTCGGAGGTATGAAGTCCGGAACGCTCTTTCGTACGGATACTCTTTTCTCTATGCAGTACCAGCCCCGACCTCGAAAACATAGCTATCGTGGAAATGTGTATATCTTGACGGGACATCCGACCTATTCTGCCGCACAGATACTGGTACAATACTTCCAACATCTCGGCATCGGTCGGGTAGCCGGTCAACATTGCGGAGGCTTCACGGAAGTGACTTCTGGTAGTGCACCTAATATTCCTCTACCCCGGAACTCGGATATGCCGTTTTGGGTTCCGGTAGGCAAATTAGCGCTGTTCTCGGGCAGGGAGGATTCGTATCGCTATCCTCCGGTAGACATTCCGATCGACCATCCGTTCGAGGAGTGGCTGAAGCGGGAGAACCACAGTTTGGACCGGCTGATCGGGATGATCCGGAACGGAACGGCCGCCGCTTCGGCTTCCGGGCCCGCTTCGCCCAAATAGCGAGGGTGCTTTCCCCGTCGTCGGGTGTGTCGAACGTGCCGTTTCTCGACGAAAAGGCAGGGTATTATTCTGTGCGCATAGTTGCCGAATGACAGTTTGCGATAACGATTCGCTCGATTTCAGACTCGAAAAATTGATATCCGAAAGTAAAATGCGGGTTTGCTCTTGTCATTTATAAAGTGTTGTTAGGTAGTCTGTTCCGTTCGGAAAATGAAAATAGTTTGAAAAAAGTTGTTGAAATATTTGGAAAGAATGGGCGAATGTCTCTATATTTGCACCCGCTAAACGGAAGAGACGGTTAGCGGGACGTTCTGAAAAGGTTGAAAAGTTTCCGGAAAAGATTTTGTCATTTCCGAAACAATATCTGTCTTTGCGCTCCGTTAGCTTGTACGATCGAGTATAGCGACCAGTTCTTAAAAAAGTTTCTCGAAGTTTTTCGCAAAAGATTTGGCGGTTTGAAAAATAGCTTTTATCTTTGCAGCCCGAAACCTCTGAAAAGAGGACGGGTGATGAAAGACCCGAGAGGTTTATTGAAAGAAAAGTTCTTTGAAGTAATTAAGCAGCTAAAGTTTATTCTTACTCGTTTCGAAAGAAACGGTAATAATTTTCAAAATACCTTTGAGTATAGCCAAGATATTTAACGAAACATTTTTTTTACAATGGAGAGTTTGATCCTGGCTCAGGATAAACGCTAGCGGCAGGC
>ERZ857750.1320-NODE-1320-length-27760-cov-6.909727_pt1 | contig 27760 bp, 23 predicted proteins | sample MGYA00519915_ERZ857750 | MGnify/ENA primary metagenome ERZ857750 (study PRJEB31778, sample SAMEA3449358) | human gut metagenome | biome: human gut; feature: human-associated habitat; material: faeces | place: United Kingdom | collected 2010/2012 ...
GGGGCATAAAGTAGATTCATGCAATACCGATTTACACAAACTATTTTACACTCCCGGCAATACAGGAAAGATCCCTTAATTAACTCATAAACTATGATATAATACGATTAACAAAATTTATTATGGTCTAAAAGCTTCAGAAAGGTGCGTAATTTTATGCAGAGACTTGTTTCATACAATATTAACGGGCAGCGCCAGTGGGGTGTACTCACAGCAGATGGCAATTATATCTATTCAGCAGAAGACTTGGAGGAAACCTATTTCATCCCTCTCGGAGAGAGCATGGAATCTTTCATCGAATTCGGTGAAGAAGGCCTCCTGAATCTGGCAAAGGTTCTGGAACTTAACAGCAATGATAAAATGATAACCCCGATTCCTCTTAATACAGTTCAGCTTGAAGTCCCCTTCTATCCAAAACGCAATGTATTCTGCGTTGGCAAGAATTATAAGGCGCATATCAAGGAATTTGACCACGCTGAAGATCCACAGGCTCCTGGAAGGCCGATTTTCTTCACAAAAGCTGCCACATCAGTCATCGGCCCTGAGGAAGATATCGATGCTCACACGGCTACAACCCACCAGCCCGACTATGAAGGTGAACTTGGCGTCATCATTGGAAAACGCGGAACTAATATCTCTGAAGAAGATGCCTTAAAATATGTCTATGGCTATACCATCATCAATGACGTGACGGCCAGAGATCTTCAGAAGTCCCATATGCAGTGGTTTAAAGGAAAGAGCCTGGACACGTTCTGCCCGATGGGTCCGACTGTCATGATTGGCGACTGGCCGGTACCGTTTACGATTTATACCAAAGTCAATGGAGAGCTTCGTCAGGAAGGAAATACACAGGATCTGATTTTCTCCATCCCAAGACTTATCGCTGAATTATCTGAAGGAATGACCCTCCTGCCAGGAGACGTTATCGCAACCGGCACTCCGCAGGGTGTAGGAATGGGTTTCAATCCGCCTAAATTCCTCAAAAAGGGAGACACCGTAGAAATAACAATCGACCCCATCGGAACCTTGAAAAACACAGTAAAATAAAGAAAAACTGATGCCAGAATCATTGAAATGGCATCAGTTTTTTATTTATGTAATTTTAGACCAATCACTTAATATTCGCCCTTTTTGATTCTTGAGAAGAATAACCTGAAGCCAAGCAGCAATTGTATGACTCCGGCGGCTATATATACCTCCCGGATGCTTCCGGTCATGGAGACAAAAGACGCCAGTATCGGTCCTATCATGTTCCCAAACTGCTGCGCCGTATTTGATAATCCAAAAACGCGTCCTCTAAATGACGAAGGTGTATATTTCACCAGTGCAGCGTTCAGGGAAGGATTAATCCCAATGACAAAACATCCCACCAGGAACTGACAAATACCGAATCCTATGATTGAACTTGGAATCGACTGTGCAATCGTAATCACCCCGGCAAAGGAGAGCGTAATGAACATGGCAGCATAGTATCCGCGGCTTTGGCCGAACTTGCCCCAAAGGGCTGTGGTCAAAGCACCTGCCAATCCGCCGCTGCTCATAATAAATCCTGAAACAAGCTCTACATTGCCGCTGTCCCCCATTAACTTTCTGACCCATAAAGAGGTGACAGGCTGTATCATCAGGATTGTTACCTGAAGCAGAAACAAAATTGCAAGCAATTCCCTTAAATGATCATTCTTCAATGCATATGATATGTCATCTTTTATCGATGTTTTCTCTCTGTCAGTGCTTTCCTCTCCCTTTAAAGCAGGTTCATGGACAAAGAATATAACGGCCAGCGATACGATCCATAGAAATGCTGCCGAGACAAAAAAACTTCCTCTCATACCAATGAATTCTGACAAGGCACCGCCCAAAAGAGGACCGCAAATCCCCCCGATTACAAGAGCTGTCTGTGCAGCCCCTAAAGTTACGCCTATTTCAGATGACTGGACGCTGACAGAAATAATCGCCATTGCAGCTGCCACAAAACCATTGGCAAATCCCTGGAAAGCTCTTGCCGCCAGAAGATGATATTCATTTTGACATAAACCGCAGAAAAGATAAGAAAATCCGAGCAGGATGCCTGCACGAACCGCCATTTTCTTCTTGCCGCTTGTATCTGCTAATTTTCCCCAGATTGGACCCATGAGAGCTGCGACAAAAAAGCATGATGAAAATACCAGCCCTGTCCAAAGAGTCAGCTGCTCTTCCGGGACTCCCAGCTCGGAAAGGTATAGAGGAAGAAAAGGTATCACCATGGTATATCCTGCTGATACCAGAAACATACTAATAATTAATACAATTACGTTCCGTTTGAATTTCACTCTTTCCAAACTCCTCTAGAATTAAATTTTATTTTCTGGCGGACACCTCATCCATCCACGAAATTGCGTCATCCATCATATTGGTCGTCACGAAGTGGCCTAATAATGGATATGTAATTCTTTTTGATGTATGGTTTACCTGCATTAGATTCTCATAGAAATGCGCCTGCGCTCTTGGATCTATTGAGATATCGCTTTCTCCATTTGTCATTAAAATCGGAATGTCAGCCAGATGTTCCAGATTATTCACCGGCGATCTGGCATCAACCACATCTTCCAATACCCAGTTCCTGCTTACATTGACCCCGAATCTTGCCTGGATAAACAGATGAGTAAGCCCCCAGTCACCCGAACCATTGAAGGAAACGACTCCTCTTACCTTATCAGGATATTTACAGGCAATACCTAAAACAGTCATGCCTCCCATTGAATGTCCCATGATAAACGGAGCCATCTTCTCTTTGGCCGTAATAAATTCATAAAGGGATTTGTACTCTTCTATGTTATTGAAAATAGTATTCCAAAATACGGGATAGTCTTCTACAACATAATAATCTTCCAATGGATCCCTTTCGCCATGATAAAGAGCTTCCGGCAGGTACACCGTATATCCATTGACCGCCAGCAAAGCTGCGCGGGACATCTGTGCCAGAGCATTGCTGCTCCAGCCATGATAAAAGATAACGGGTCCTTTTTCTTCTCTTATAGGATGCACTACATACACGGGAATTTCCCCAATATATATCTTCTCAGACTTTAGCTGCATGATCATTTCCTTTTTTCAACTCTGGATAAAAACGATCTGTCCATTTCCAGCGATTATGGAGCCAGAACCATTCTTCCGGATACTTCCGTATCCATTCTTCCAGCCTTATATTGATCTTATCCGTCACATTCTGTATAGCTTCCTTCTTATCAAGTCCTGCGTCAGCCTCTATAGGATCCCCTATCACGATGGTATAGTGGAACGGTCCGTCCTTGTGAATAAGTGCAGTCATGACAGGAAGTTTGCAAAGAAGAGAGAAATGGGCGGGGCCGGTTGGCGTCAGCGTCTTCTGCCCCATAAAATCGGATAATATCCCTGTATCACCAGGATCCTGATCACATAAGAGGCCAATAAAGTAGCCCTGTTTCAGACGGCGGAGCATATCACGGACACCAGTCTTATACTCAACCGTCTGTCCCGGCATAGACCTGTACTCGCATAAGAACTGGTCAAAGCCCTTATTTTTTTGTTTCATTGCTACTGAAAGGAGCGGGTATCCGTAAAGGGCAAGTGCGGCCCCTTCAAGTTCCCAGTTTCCGCAGTGAGTAGCGGCCAGGATACAGCCTTTTTTGCTTTCTTTAATAGCATCAAGCTTTTCTTTCCCTTCAATCGTTACGTATTTCTTTATATTATCCTGATTGAGGAGCGGAAAGCGAAACATGGATACTCCAATATCGCCAAAACGTACGGCAGCCGCTTTGCTGATCCGGGACGCCTCTTTTTCATTATCTGTTATCCCGCATCGAATAATATTATTAATGGCCAGCTTCTTGCGCTTGGGAGGTACAAGCATCCAGAAGAAAGCTCCCAGATAATTCCCCATGCGCTGTGCATTTTTTTCAGAAAGGCTGCAGGATACGCGCCCAAGAAGCTTCATGAAATTATATGTCAGACTCATAATCATACACCCGCAAAAAATGGTAAAAATACAGGACTCTATATTTCCAATCCATAGAAATACGAGCCCTGTATCCACTGCAAAATATACTTAAATACTACTTTTTATCTTTCTGGGCTTCCAGCTGCTTTTCCAATTTTTTTACTTTTTTCATCAGTTCCGGCAGATGAGAAACCATGACTTCAACCCTGCCCCATTGAGCATGCGTTCTTGCAGGATAGCCCATATAAACGCCTGGTTCAGTAATATTTCCGATAACACCAGTCTTGCCGCCTAAAACGACATTATCTGTAATTTTTACATGACCATTGATTCCAGTCTGTCCTGCCAGGATGCAGTGATTTCCAATCGTGGTGCTTCCTGCAATTCCCGTCTGCGCAATGATAAAGCAGTCATTGCCGATTTGAACATTATGACCTACATGTACCAGATTGTCGATTTTAGTGCCGCTTCCGACAACAGTATCATTCATGGCACCATTATCGACAGCAGAACCTGCACCAATCTCGCAGTTATCACCAATCACAGCCCTGCCCAACTGGCGGATATGGGTATGATGTCCCTGTTCATCGGTTGAAAAGCCGAATCCCTGTCCTCCGACAACAGCATGCGCACGAAGTACGACATTATTTCCTAATATACTGTTTTCATGAACGACCGATCCCGGATTCAGTTTACAGCCATTTCCGATAACTGCATTTTTGCCGATATATGTATATGGATAAATCACCGTGTTGTCACCAATGACAGCGCCATCTTCAATGATACAGTACGCCATGATGCATACATTGCTGCCAATCTGAGCTTTCGGGCTAACAATAGCTGTCGCATGGATGCCCGGTTCAAAATGAGATTCCGGATGGAATAAATCAATCAACTGGCCGAACGAACGGCGGCAGTCCGGGACGACAATAAGATTTTTTGTGAAATGCTCCGGCAGTTCATCGACTAAAATAACGCCTGCATGCATCTCTTCAATATGCTCAGCATAAATTCCACGTGCAAAGGTAATGTGAGACGGTCCTGCACTTTCAGCGCTGCACACATCATCAATCACAAGAGAAGGATCCCCATGCAGAACTCCGCCTACGATCTCGGCCAATTCACCAGCTGTCTTTTTCATAGTCGCCTCACTTCGATGCGGATCCTGCTTTACTGGATCCATCCATCCTCTTTAAAACTTCATCAGTTATATCTACCGCACCAACAGGCACCGCTCTTTGATACATGACAATTCCGATGTTCTTTTCTTTAGCAATTGCACCACACTGCGCCTGAATGAGTGATTCCAGTTCCTTCTGCTTGCTCTGAACAAAAATCATGCGTTCCTGCTGGGCAGCTTGAACTTTCTTCTGCATTTCTTCATCAGAAAGCCCGGACTGCGCTTCCTGATTCAATCTGTTCTGGATTTCTGTATCTTTATCAGTAATCTGTTTCTGAATGTCTTTTACTTTTGGAGATTCATTCTCTATTTTCTGGTAATCGACAACTGCAACTTTACTCGAATTACCACAACCGGAAAATACAGCTGCACACGCAATCAAACCAACGCATGCCAGCTTTTTCCATGTAGAACCTATCATTCTGACTCCTCCTAGCCATTTTCATTTATGATTTTGCCTAAGATATCACTTGTTACATCTACAGCACTGACATTAGCCTTGTACTTAGAGAAGATCATTGTCAGGTTTTTCTCTGATGCAACCCGCCCGGCATCCTTCTGGATATCTGCCATAATCTCAGCCTTCACAGCAGCCATCTGCTTCTGCTTGGCATCGATTCTTGCATTCCATCCATTATTCCATTCTTCATTATTCGGCAAATTGGCAATCGCGGAATCCGATACACCATTGCTGTACTTCTCAGCCAGCTCTTTCTTTATTTCTGCTGCTGTGGACGCCGCATAAGATTCCAGCTGGCTTTCAGCAGCTTTTTTAGCATCCTGCATACGCTTTACCTCTTCAGGCGTCCACCCTGTCATATCATTCTTTTCGCGCTGAATTCTGGCATCGATCAATTCTTCGAGGCGTGCTTTTACTTTATCCTTTTCAGAACCTGAAACACCCAGAACGGTAAGCTTCATTTGCAAATTTGCCATCTCAGCCCGTTCTTCCGGAGTGAGCCCTTCAAACGAGGTTTCTCCTGATTTATTGTGAGCAGCACTGATTTCTGAATAAAGACCAGCAAGCCCTTTGTTCAGCTCATCTTCTTTCATCTTGACTTTCGTCTTGAGCTCATTCTCAGCCGCCAGCTGCACACTTTGATCCTGCATAGCCTGCTTAATTTTGGCTTGCTGCGCAGAGATTGCAATCAGACGTTTTCTTTCATTCTGATATTGATCCAGAAGATGATTGTATTCTGTTTCCAATTTGAAATATTCACTGTATTTAGGATGCGCTTTAACAAGTGTCTCTAAATCGGCCACTCCATACACTGGAGCCGGCGGCGGAGTCTCTTCCTTTTTTAAACTACACCCAGCCATAATCAGCGAAACCATGACTATTATTATGGCAGCAGCAGAACCCAAACAGTTTCTATTCTTCATTTTATGTATTCCAGTTATTTACTAGCGGAAGCGGCAGATGACTGGGCAGCCGTAACTGACTGATTCAATGCATCTGTTACTTCCTTAGTGATATCAGTACCGCCGTAAAGGACTGCGGATTTATCAACGACCAGGGATAATCCCTTTTGGGAAGCCACAGACTTGACTGCGCTTGTAACCTGGTCTTCCATATCCTTTTCGATGAATGTTCTCTTCTGATTGAACTGCTGCTGCATGTCATTAAAAAGTTTTTCCTTTTCAGCATCGCTCATGCCTGCAGATTTCGCATCAAAGTCCTTCTGCATTTCATCAGCTGTGGATTTGAGTTTCTGCTGATAGTCCATTGCCAAAGTACCATTGCTGGAAATGACTTCCCTCTGATCAACGACACCGATATCAGAGGTAGGAGCTGCATTTGCAGTATCCCCCATGGATACGACTGCCATGGCAGCAACCGAAGCAATAAACACTCCCGCTAAAGCAAATGAAAAAATCTTTACATTTTTCTTATTACCAAGAGTTGTCATCATAATAAAATTACTCTCCTTCATTGATCATGGAATCACAGTCCCATACGGCCTATGATTCCATAATTATATTTTCGACTAAAACCGTATCATGCCAGAACCATTTCCCGGCATGATGCATTTATAAAATCAGTATTCAAACAGGACTTAAGCCGCTGAATAACAGCTCCCCTTTTCCTTAGAACTGTGTACCAAAGCTGAAGTTGAATTTGTTTCTATCACCATGACCATAATCCAGTCTGATCGGTCCGATCGGAGTCTGGAGTCTGATACCGACACCGACAGACCAGTTAAGAGAGTCGTCATCTGTGTACCACGGTATCTTTCCTTCATCAATTCCCCAGGTGCTTCCTGCATCAGTGAACAGGACGCCCTGAACCTTTTTAGCGATCGGGAAACGATATTCAAGGGTAGCTGCATACATTTTCTTGCCCTTGAACTGATCATCTTCATAACCGCGCAGTGTATCCGATCCGCCCAAATCAAACAGGTTTCCGTAAGATACGTCGCCGTCAATATAACCGCCCATCAAACGGAGAGCTAAGATATGGCCGTTTCCAAGAGCTTTGTAGAAACGTCCTTCTGCTGTAAATTTATAGAAATCATAATCGCCGCCAAGGCCATGGCCGCCCCACTGTGCTGCGAACGAAATTCTGCGGCCCTTGCTGGCATTGAAGTAATTGTCTCGGTTATCAAATACATGGGTGAAGGTAAAGCTGTTCGTGGTTCCAAAGTTATCCATGATAGCTTTGTACCAGTCAGAATCATGATAATCAGTTATATTGTTCTTAGCCAGATATTTGTCCATAACTTCTCCAGTTTCGAAGCCGTCATGATCATCATAAGATTCTTTGGAACTTTCGAAATTGAAGTAGTTCGTTCTGTATTCGTCGGAAACATGACCCCATGTCAAATTCCAGCCTTTTCTGCGTTTATCATATTCTGCTACTTTGTCCCCGTTGGCATCATAGTCATCGTATTCATAAATACGGTTGAATATGGATGCACCCAGAGAGTCTCCGTTATCATTGATCCAGGGTCTGGTATAGGAAAGAGTATAGTTCTTGCCAGCGCCTGCACCGCCGAATTCCCAATGCAGATTGACCTTATCGCCAGTACCTCTGAAATTGGTATCGCCCAGTTCAATAATACCTACTGTGCCATCAGCATCAGAATAACCGGCACCTACAGTTACGATACCTGTTTTCTGTTCAATGACATCGATTTCAATGATGACATCATGTTCATTGGTCTTTCCCGGGAGCAGCTTCATATTAACGTCTTCGAAATAACCTAAGTTATACAGACGTTCCATACTTCTGCTTGCCAGGAATTTATTGAAAGGCTTGCCCTTCTTTAATTTCAATTCTCTTGTAATAACGTAATTCTTGGTCTTCTCGTTTCCGACAATAACGATGTCTTCAACAATGCCTTCGGATATATCGATATGAAGTGTCCCGTCTGCAGATACCTGTACGTTCGGGATAGACACGAGCATGTATCCCTGCTTCAGATACAGATCTTCAATATCCCTCAGCTTCTGGTTTACGAGCACGAAGTTCAAAACGCTGTCTTTTGGAATCTGCATAATGGATTTCAGATAATCACTGGTAAATACAGTGTTGCCTGAAAATTCTACATTTTTGACGACTGGATTGGAAACCAGCTGATATGTCAGTTTAACACCTTCCGGAACGCTGACGAAAACCGGTCTGATCTGAGAGAAAACACCAATGCTCCCTAAGGATGCCACATCATTTCGGATTCCCTCAACGGTAACAGTGGATCCCGGTTTGCTTTGAATCAAAGGAGCAAGTTTTGCCTTTACTTCTTCCGGGATTCCTTCAAAATCAACAGAAGTAATTGTTTTGCCGACCTGGGCCTCAATAGCAGAATCATCATTAGAGGAAAGATACAGCGATGCATCCCCGACAGCTACAGTTTGCTGAGACTGCTGAACCATAACGGCAGGTTCTTCATTAGCCGCCTTATCCGTTTTATCAGTGATTTCCCCAACCTTGCCTGTTGCCTGTCCGCTTTTTACATCAATCATTGAGCTCTGGGACATTCCATTCTGGCTGCCTGCGATGCCCGGAGCCTGCGCATAAGCGGATGCGCCTGTCAAAGAAAACATTAGCGTAGAAAGGATGACCGCCTTTTTGTGTTTTGTTGTAATCATAAAATCCTCCTCTTTTATTTTTAATGATTTTTTCTGTTGATTTCAAATGAACTGACAGTTATTTACTGCTATTTGCTGCAAGGCAGACTGCCTCCCATACTTTCATTAATACCCCAAACTGATTCCTATGAAGCGGAGCTGTCATACTAGAATTTAAAGCTCCAGTCAGTTCCAATATAACTGTCATGGTTACTATTATACCACGATGAAAGCCCTATACGCGAATTGAGATCATAATGGAATCCTACGCTCTTTTCATCATTGTTGACACCCATCGTAGCAGTAAGCATAAAGTCGTTAAATATATACTTCCCGATCTTTATGTAATAGTAATTATCGTTGTTATCGTTGATACTATCATAATAATCAGTCAGGCTCGAGGTAATGCTGATAAGGTCAAGGCCTATCTTATCCTGCAGGAAATCCTGCACTCCGTTTCCGAAGATCATTGTCAGCCCTGCATTGAACAGTGCGCCTTCCATGGCACCGCTGCTGTCATTGTCCGGATTCTGATGCAGAGTCAGAAGCATCAGGATTTGTGAATCCGACAGATACGGATCACTGTGGAATACGGTAGTCATTTCCGTTGCCGGTCCTTCGAGTTCAGCTGTTATATTATAATGACCGACTTTAGTAACTGCATTTGCACGAATGACAGGAATCAGAGATCCGGGCTCACCGCCCCAGATAGCACTGGCCTGATCTGCTCTGAAGTCAGTCGTATTGATCCTTACATCACCTTTTTCCACATTGACACGCCCTGTCACAACCGGTGCTTTGACCGGACCCATGACACTGACGTTTCCTCTAATCAGCATATCGTACAGGAGACTATTGTAAAGCCTTACATTATCGCCGACACTGACATCAACTTTTGTCAGCATATTCATCGTCGTACTGCCTGAACTTCCCAATAAAGCAAATGGAACATCTATAACGGCATCATGGATATTTAAGTTTCCGCTGATGCCCATCTGGCCGAACACTTCGCCCAGCGTAAAGTCACCATCAAGGGCTCCCTTGTAATACGTCGATTTTATAGAAGGCGTGTGAATATGTGCTTCTCCGCTGTATCCTGTAATAGCCGCATTATTCCAGTTTACGCTGCCTTTGGCACTTGCCTGTCCGCCGCCAAATACAGCACTCATATCAGCATCTGCCGTCTTGCCATTAAAGGCAAGATTCAAGTTGAACGGGCTGATAGGTTCGGACATTGTTGCCAGCGTAAACGATCCATCCTTTATAGTGACGCCGCCAAAGATCATTGGGTCATTATACGCTCCGGTTACTTTCAGATGGCCCTTGATCGGTCCATTTGCTGAAGTAACGGCTTTAGAGAACAATGCCAGTATATTCATATCTGCATGGTCAAGATTGATATCCAGATCAATCGGAACATCCGAAACGACCGGGAGGCCAAACATTGCCCCGGGGATCGTACCTTTCATGCTTGCCTTGTACGCATCTCTGGTAATAAGTGCATTCTGCAGTGTAAATACATTGTCGCTCATATTGGCCATAAGCGAGAAATCATCGAATGAGATATCACCATAGCTTGGATGATCGACGCCGATGGAAATATCAGCAACAGGCTTGGTCTTATTTCCTGACAGATAAACACCTGCTGTCAGTGTCCCGCCTATTTTAACGTCTTTCTTATTAAGCGCTGAAGGAATCCAGGATACATCCATATCGCGGGCGGCAAACTGGATATCCAGATCACCCTGGCTGTTCATTCCCCCCTGGGCAGCAAGCACGCCGTTTCCAACAGGAATATTCATTTTTCTTATGGACAGTGCTTTATTCATATAGGAGAAGTCTATTACCCCATCACCTACACTTGTCGCACCCAGATGGCCTCCGAGAATATTGGCTTTGAAATCCACACTCGGATTGTCTAACGTACCGCTGATACGCATACCGCCTTCTACAGGAATATCAACAGCATCCGAGGTCACTTTGAGCATACGCAGGATTTCTTTTGCATTCCAGTTGTCAAATTTCAACGTTCCGTCAATCGAACTGTTTTCTACGTTGTAATTCCCTTTCCAAGTGAAACTGCCGCCCTGCTGCCTGAACGAGCCTTCATCCAAAGTCACGACATGATCCCTGTAGTGGACGCCTGTGGAAACCACTCTGACGACGCTTCCTCCTACATGGATTTCACGGCTTGCTGCCGTTCCGTCGAACTGCGGATTATCCATCGTGCCCTTCACTCTGCCTAAGAGCGATACCTTGCCTGTAATTCCACTCTGCGGCAGCATTCTTTCAATACTGATATCATTAAAGGACGTCTGAAGATCAAGACCATCCGGCCTTACTACGCCATTGACCATAGCTGTGCCGTCATAGATATAAGCCAGGCCGTTAGAAAGTTTGAGGCCTGAAGAATCATAGTCATATCCTGCGGAGATACTCTGGAAGAGTTCCCCCTTGATGGATCCATCCCAGGCCAGGAAATTCCCCTTTACAACAGGGTGATCGACATCTCCGGAAACAGACATATCGTTTTCTATCCAGCCTGTAACCGGGTAATCGAGCTGGGCCAGCCTGAGCAGATCTTCTATACGGCTCTTTTCCGTTTTGATGCTTAAATTCAAATTATGCGGTTCTGCAATGCCTATAGTACCCTTGACCGTATGATTCTCGCTGTCACCTGTCCATTTTGCATCAGAGATGGTCAGTGTCTTCTCATCCGCAGTAAGCCTTCCCTTCAGTGTATTGAATGCAGCTCCTTTGATTGCTCCATCAGATGCATTGAATATAACATCGGCCTGAGGCTGCTGAGGAGTACCATGAATATCTGCAGTCAATGAAGCTGTGCCGCTGACAGGGATACCTGCTAATCCGGGAAACTGTCCCATATCAATATTTCCTGCTTCAGCCTTGATATTCATTCCCTGATCAGAATAAACGCCGGAAGCAGTAAATGCACCATTTCCCATGGTTCCCGTCACATAGGAGATATTCGTAACGCCATTAGTACTTTCTGCATTGCCGGAAAGCGTATCTACATGGACGCCCTTAGCAGACATATCTCTGGCATAGCCGGTAAAATTCCAATTTCCGCTGTCATAACTTCCAAATCCGGACACATTGCCGGCTGAATAATCAGTGTACGAAAGACCTTCCCCTTTTCCTACAAAAGATCCTTTATTTAAAGAGAAAGCGCCGTCTTTATAGTTTCCGGCAGCTTCAACACTGCCATTCAATATTCCGGAAGCTCCAATATCAGCAGGAATATTTCCAAGGGACAAATCAGTAACTACAGCCTCTCCGTTAAATGCACCAGAGGTAAGATCATATCTGCCGTCCCCGGTAATTTCCCCTGCACTTGTTTTTGCTTCCAGAGAAGGAATGATGATCCCGTCGTCCCCATAGATAAACTTAGCTTTGGCCAAATAGATATCCATATCCTGATATCCGCCGTTTTTCAAAACGACGTCGCCGGACACATATGGATTTTTCAGAGTACCCGATACAAGCATGCTTCCTGTCAATGCCCCGCGGATCTGCTCGTCCGGCAGGACCTTTTCGATTTCAAATCCATGGAAATTCAGATTACTTTGAAGCATGATCTCCGGCAGATTCCAGTTAATTCTGGCATCGCCAGAAATATTTTGTCCATTGATCTTTGCTGAAACATCAGAAAAGGATGCTTCTCCATCATAAATATCAAAAAAAGCTGCTCCATCAGCCAGAATGTAGTTTTCATAGCTCAGAGCAGCATTATTAAAATGGCCTTTTACGTGGTAAGCCACAGTGCCATCACTTCTCCAAATCTTTGCACTCGTCGCTTCTCCTGTACCATTTTTTAATTCTATTTTCTTGCTTAAGTCAGGAAATTGATTCAATAAAGGCTGCAGTGACTTCAGTGAAATGCTGTCAGCTTTCAAATCTACTTCCAGATTATTCTCATCAGTATACTTAAGCGTTCCATTAAAAGGATTATCAATAAATGTTCCGTTGAAAGATCCATGGATTTTCTGATCTTTATTCCAATCAAAATTTCCCTTTAAATCATTGAAGACATAGCGATCGGAATTAGCGGTATTTACGGCAATGGTTCCGTTTTTGATTGCCACTTTTCCTGTAAATGTCCCGCTGTTGGTGTCATCAGACGGCTTAAGAATATCCTGAATGTTCCAGGAATTATCTTGCCCCTGACGAAGATCGATTTCAGGATCTTCAACAGTTACACTTTTAACAAGGGATGCAACGCCGGAATCATGTACCAGGTAATCATACAGAGAAGATACTGTCCATCCAATCGTCAAATAGGACGACTTTAATACAGTATCCCCGTTATTATCTTTCAATTCCAGACCGGCGAATTGAAGATTATAACCCGGATCGAGATCCAGCTGCTCCCAGGATATGGTGCCATTTACTCTGGCTCCAATCTTTTCGTGCAGCACAGGATCCAAGTTCTGTACAATTATTGGCCGTATTAGTAAGTAGACGAAACAGATTGCCACAAAGATGAATGCGGCAATTCCGTTCAGCCACCACTTGATTCTGCTTTTATTCAAAGTCTGCTCCCTACCAGTTCATATATTTTGAAAATTTTCGTGTATTATTTATTTTCGCTGCCTGCAGCAAACTCTGGATGGATAACAGCAGGAATTCCCATTGCATTTTCCAAAGTTGCCAGACCGATATTGTAGTTGTACAAAGCGCTGATATAGTTTGTACGAGCTGTACTCAGCTGCAGTTCTGCATCCAGTACATCAAGGTTCGTACCAACGCCGCTGCTGTATCTTACCGCAGCAATCTTGTAAGCTTCTTCAGCTTCAGCAACGAAAGCTTCGGTCGCACGGATCTGCTCTTTAGCAGCCAGAATATTCAGATAATCCTGTCTTACTTCAAGTTCGACGCTTTCTCTGGACTGCAGAAGCTGCTCCTGCGCAACCTTAACTCCTGCTTCTGCCTTCTTGATAGCAGCCTGAGTTGCACCGCCGTCCCAGATCGGCCAGCTTACGGAGCCGCCAATGCTCCATCCTTTATTGGCAAATCCCGGGAAATCAGAATCACTCCAGTTGTAGCCGCTGCTGACAGCTATTGTCGGCATATAGCCTGCTTTAGCCTTGCGAAGATTTTCATTGGCTACCCTTACCTGATAATCTGCTTCAACCAGTTCCCATCTGTATTTCTGTGCCAGAAGGATCGCCTGATCCATGGTAATGTCGAATTCAGGTTCCGGGAAATCCTTATCCAAAGCATTGATCTTCGTATTCATTGGAATACGCATAATGTTATTCAGGTTTGCTTCAGCAACATCTCTTGTATTATCCGCTGCAATACTTGCCTGTTTTGCATTTGCCAGGGATACATTGGAGGTCAATACGTCAAGCTTTGCAACAACGCCTGCATCAAACTGCTGCTGTACGTTGGTCAGATGGCTCTGGTAATCGCTGACTGATTCATGCTGTACTTCTGCAAGCTTGATAGCTTCCAGATAATTGTAATATGCCTTGACGGCAGAAAGCTTTGTAGCAGCTTCAGTCTTGTAAACTTCAAGGTCGGAAATATTCTTAGCATACCTTGCCGCATTGATTGCGCTCTCAACAGAACCGCCCGTCCAGATCGGCCAGGTAACCTTCAGCCCGTTGCCAAAGCTGTTATCGATTCCATAGCTGCCAGTCTGTCCTTTGGCTTTTGTTCTGGATGCGCTCCATGTATTCGAGAGTGACGGATTTTTGCCAGCTGCTGCAGCACTGACATCCGCTTCAGCTTCTCTTCTCTGCAGTTCAGCGATAGTAATATCACGGTTGTTCTGGATTGCGAGTGTCACCGCACCGCGAAGATCTATATCCAAAGTAGAGGATTTAGGAGCTGCCGTCTCAGCAATGGAATCTCCCAAATTCTTCTGAAGAAGCATATTGTTGAAATTAACATTATTTTCTGAATTTACCTGATTCATCTGCGCTGCAATAGCTTTTTCTGTAATCGCAGGATCGGTTGTCAATCTTGTAGGAGCAGCCTTTGCTTCTGCATTTGCTCCGACAGAAAGCGCAAGCAGAACTGATGTAAGTAACACATGGTAGGTAAATTTATTCATATATTTCCATCCCTTCTAAGACTCATTTTTTATCAGTAGTTATATCCAAGTCCTAAATATTCTCCTCCTCCGGTTTTGCTATGAGGAAGTATGGACTGGCCGATGACGAAAACGTTATCGCCTAAGTCATAAGTCCCGCGTATACGAAGAGCCAGGTCGTTCGGATCGAATAGATCGGCGGAGAATTTCCATTTTTTCTTTTCATAATCTGCACCAATACCGAGTTTATTGCGGATTATTCCCGCATGTACTCCGTAAATTCCCTTCATTCTTCCAAACATGGCATCATAGACAGGATCATTCCCAACAGATTCTATCCCGAACAGACCGTAAGAATCTTTGCCTGCTTTCAGGAAAATGTTTGGTGAGAAATCGTCTTTCTTAGTATTATATAACAATTCCCCGGAAACAGACATACCTAAATCTGCATTTCCATTCATTATATTATTAATTTTACCAGATATGTTCTTTGCATTTCCAGATATTTCCCTGGCATTTTCCGATGTAACTACTAGATTATCCATGATTGCCCTGGCGTCAGCAGCCGCTTTCCCATCTCCATTGAACTGCTTGAGCATCGAGTTGATCTGGCCCGTAATTTCTTGAATTTCTGAAGCGGTCTGTATGCCCTGGGATGTCAAAATGGCAAGATTCTGGGAAATGGCGTCGAAATTACTGATACTGTTCTTTACATTTCTCTGCGCATTAGGATCCGCAACAATTTCATTGATGCCGTTCAGCATTGTCTGCGCTGAATTGATCAGCTTATCCATTTTATCCATCGCCTGGTCAATTCCCGGGCTGGCAACACCTTCTATGGTCATGCCGTTCTGGAGATATCCGCGGTCCTGATGGCCTCCGGAAACCTTAATGAATCTTCCGCCCATGACGCTGCTGGTTTGAATGGTAAACTCAGCATCCTTAGGAATTTTGGCATCATTATAGAAGCGCAGCGATAATACCGCTTCGCCGTTTTTAACTGCAATGTTGTCGACCATGCCGACTTCTACGCCAGCATAATGGATCGGGTTTCCTTTTTCGATGCCTTCCGCTTCTTTAAAATAACCTGTTACAAGAAAACCGCTTCTGCCAAAAATAACCAGAGTGCTTAAATGGACAATGATTATTGTAAACAAAATGATTCCTGCGAGCGAAAAAGCCCCTACTTTCGCTTCAGTTGTCCACTTCATCATTCATCCCCCTCTTTCTCTATATCCGGCGAAGACGGCAATCCATTCATGAATTGTTTTATTCTCGGATCTTTTGACTGGTAAAGCGCAGAAGGTTTTCCGATTTCAAGGAAAGATCCTTCATAAAGAAACGCCATCCGGTCAGCTATAAGCTCCGCTGATTTTAAATCATGTGTTACTACAACACTTGTAACATGCAGCTTTTCCTGCATATTCTTTATCAATAAACTTATATCCGTTGAACGGATGGGATCAAGGCCTGCTGTCGGTTCGTCATACAGGATGATTTCCGGTTCAAGGACGATAGCTCTTGCCAGCCCTATACGTTTCTTCATGCCCCCGGACAAGTTTGACGGCATCAGTTCTTCTGTTCCATCAAGTCCCACCAGATGAAGTTTTTCCTTGACCGCCTGATCAATCTCAGGCTCTGACAGTTTTGTATGCATCCTCAGTCCAAATGCAATGTTTTCTTTGACATTCATGGAGTCAAACAGTGCTGAATACTGGAAAACCATGCCCATATGTTTCCGCTGTTCATTGAGCTCTGTTTCAGGCATCTTTGTTATATCTCTGCCATCGATCAATATTTTGCCTGATGTTGGCTTCAAAAGCCCTATCATCATCTTAAGGAGCGTAGATTTTCCTGAGCCGGAGGCACCAAGGATAACCATCGTCTCTCCCTTATTGATCTGCAAATTTACATTTTTCAGAATTCTTCTGTCGCCGAAAGTCTGCTCGACATTAATAATATCAATCATATGCGCCTCAGAACAGTATAGATGAAAGAATATAATTTGCAGCAAAGAGCATAATTATGGAATAAACGACGGACTGCGTCGTTGCTTTGCCGACGCCTTCTGCACCGGCAGTACAGGTCATCCCGCGGTCGCATCCGACCAAAGCGACAATCATTCCAAATATGATGGATTTTATAACACCGATATATAAATCAGACGGAACGCAGAATACACGAATCGAGTGCATAAAGACATAGGAAGACACGCCGTGTGAAAGGGAGGCTACAATCATTCCGCCGCCGACACCGATTACAACGCCAAAAACATTCAGGATGGGAAGCATTGCCATACATGCAACAAGCCTGGGAACGACAAGGTAGCCGATCGGGCTTACAGCCATGCACCGCAGGGCATCAATCTGCTCGGTAACGCGCATTGTGCCGATCTCCGCAGTAATAGCAGCACCGACTCTGCCGGCAAGCACAACACCGCAAAGAACCGGGCCTAATTCACGGCCTATACCGATAGCAACAATAGCCCCGACAGTAAAATCAGCCCCGTATTTTCTAAGCTCTCCTGCAATCTGTACCGAAAGTACCATGCCCGTAAATAAAAGCGTCAGTGCAACAATCGGAAATGACAAAACACCGAGGGACAAGCACTGCTTAAATGTTTCCCTGCTACGAATCGTGCCTATTTCCTTTACCGCCGCAATCAATAAAAGGATAATGGCCCCTAATTGGTGAAATATACTGATCGTTTGTCTTCCCAAAGATTCAATAAATGCCATGTGGAGCCCCCTTCAAAAATCTATATTTCCCCCCAGCATTTTATGCCGTGGGATAAGTGATTATTCTATAACTGCGGTTTACATAATCCATCAGGCTTTGTCCTTGCCTGCACTCTTATCGGAACCAGGTTCTGAAGTCTTGTCTGATGCTTTTTTCTCAGATGTCTGCAGCGCACTGCTGTCCATCTTCTCAAAGCCTTTTTCCTTTGAATTCTTGATAAGGATTTTCAGCTTACGGTCTCTATCTTCAGGCGTAGTTACTTTGAAAGTAAACTGCCCGTCTCCATATATGACATAATCGGTCAGCACAGAGCTCTTGGCTGTCTCCTTGCTCATATCGCCATGATCTGCGCCGTTTCCTTTTCTGCCTTTCAGGTAATCAGGAACATCCGAATCATCCCGGTCAGTAATTTCTGCCTTGGTTTTTGAAGATGATGTCTTGTTATTAATTGTGCTGACTGAAGGATCCAGAATTTCAGCGACGATCTGGTTATTCTGGTCTTCTTTCTGCAGTTTGTCGAAAAGATCGTTGAAATCTTTATACACACGCACACGGTCAAGAACTTCATCCGTCAGATTATACTGCTGCTGCTGAAGAAGGTACGGAAGCGGAATCACGCCGCCGCCTCGTACTTCAAGAATCATGTCTCCAAGCGGCTGGTCGGATGGAACGGTAAATGACATCTCTTTATAGAAAACCTCTCCCCTGTATGGCTGGAGCCTGACACGGATATGGATCGTATCACCTGGGCTGACGACCATCGGATAAGCAGATGCATCTAAAAGCTGCGCTGTTTTCCTTTCGGAGGTCACCTTCATGTCTACATTGATATCTCGAAGTTCATACTTTTCAAACCTGTTCTGTTCAAGAAGCTTGACTACATTATAAATTTCATCAACACTCTTCTCCGCAGCCTCATTCGCTGACCAGAACATGTTGCTTCTTGTAAAAGCCTTTTTATTCAGGTCTTTAGGAAACAGCGTATAGTTTACAGTAACAGTTCCCTGCCCTTTTCTGTCCATTGTCCTGCTTATGGCATTATAGGCAGACGTTGCAGTCAGCGCAGGAAGCATGGATTCATTCTGGATCATGCGTACATTAAAGTCCGTGCTCCTGTTGAGATCCAGATCAAGAACATTAGCATGAAGACGCACGGAATCCGGAGTGATGCCGCTGACGCCGCTGATCCCTGCACCGCGGTCCTGATTGACTACGCCGATTTCAGCCCCCACGGATCCCAGTTTGAACGGAATATTCTGGCTTGGCACGATGGTGAGTATGTATGCATTGTGCATGAAGTAGCCGGAACTGCCCTTATCAAGAAACGGATGTCCGAATGCGATCATGTGATTTCCATCTACATAGGTTACCGTCCCTACAGCGCCCAGCCTTAAATCGCCTGTGACTAAAGTTGCAGCGACAGAACCGCCGGCTTCCAGAGGATAAGGTGCATCATCATTTTGAACAGAGACAGAGGAATACGGCACCATATTGAATTCCTTCATTTTTTTTGCAAGAAATTCCATTCCGCTTCCAGTATATCCTTCTGCCATAAGCGGCGTATCCAAAGCCACAAAACCATTCGTATCCGGATGGTCACTAGTGTTTTGATCCGTGTCATTAATGGTCCACAGGCGGATAATATCAGAAATCGGTGTAACCATTCCTATCCGGCCGTTAGACTGCGGAAAACCATATGATATGGCACCTAAAAGTTTGCCGTTTATATAAACAGGACTTCCGCTCATTCCCTGAGCAATCCCGTTAGTCTTGTCAATGACAGGCCCTGAAACCTTCACTAATACTAAATCTCCGCCTGAAGCTCCTTTATGCTTGAGTATGCCCAGAACTTCCACATCGAAGGTATCAATTTGTCTTCCGTGAACAACAGTCTTAGCATATCCGTGCATTCCTTCCTGCACGTCTGAAACCGGCAGAAATTCCTGTGCTGCATAAGCCTGACCCATGCCGGAAAGTGCCAGAAGCACTGCCAGCGCGAGATTTTTCAGTTTATTTTTCAGCATCGCTTATCATTTTCCCTTATCATTAATTCTTATTGGTATCGATAACAGCAACTGCCTGCTGTTTATCAATTCTCTGTCCTTTGACTACCAGGACTTTCTGCACAACACCATCAGCATCCGCCCTTGCAGCCGGAACCGGTCCGACAAGCGAGTCGACCGTTACTATAACCTGTCCTTCCTTGACAACGGCATTTTCTTCCACAACAGAGGTTACAACGCCGCTTAAGACAGATCTCTGTGGAACTTGTTCTGCAAAAACAGCAGGACAAGCTGCGCCTGCGAAAATCAGCATAGAAAGGATTCCCGCCTTTTTATTTAATTTCATGATTGCTCACCCTTCTTATCAGAATGCTTTCATTATCAATTATATGTATTATTCTTTTTATTTTACCATCTTTTATCGTAAAAAACACATCATTTTAAAAACCGTGTGGTATTCAGTTTAACATAGTGTCATAAAGAAACGCGTTATATATGCAAAAAAGTTATGGAATGTTTTTCCATATCTCCTTTGTAATATTGACGTATCAATGAAGATCCTGAAGCGAATCTCTAAATTCATTAATATAATCTAAAGATTTACCCGCTCCGACAGCATTAATATAATTAGGTCTTTCAACAACATATGCCCGGAAACCCGTTATTCTGGAAATGAGTATATCGAGTCCCTTCAGCTGCGAGCCTCCGCCAATGAGTTTGATGCCATGTTCTCTGATATCGGCCAAAATGGCTGGCGGCGTACGCTGGATGACATCCCTGATGCACTTGAAGATATCATAAAGAATTGGATTGACAACGCTTGCAATGTCTTCTCCCGTCACTGCAATCTTGACAGGAAGACCGGATACCAGTGAAAGCCCGAATGTTTCAGAAATCCTCGGAGTCTGTTCCAAATCCCACTGTGCTCCCAGGGCAATTTTCAAAGATTCTGCTTCTTTTCTGCCAATGCGGACATGATATTTCTCTTTTACCAGGTTCATGATGGCCTGATCCATCTTGATGCCCGATCTCGTAGAGAACTGGCTGGCAACGATTCCGCGCGGTGAGAGTACGGATACCTTCGTAGAGCCGCCTCCGACATCTACAAACATTGTCCCTTCAGGCGTCTTACTGGATCCATTCATCCCCATCATTGCTGCCAGCGGCTGATCAATCAGCACAGTCTTCCTTGCTCCCATGGCAACAGCAGCTTCCAGAAGAGCTCTCCTCTGAACGCTGTTGATCCCGTCAGAAACACACATAATGAGGCGTGGATGGAAAAACATGCTCTTCAGGTATGATTTATTGACGATGGAGTTTAAAAGGTATGCAGCACCGTTATAATCAATAATCGCACCATTGCGCAGCGGACGGATGATACTGATCTCATGGGGAGCCTTTCCTTCCATTTCTTCTGCCTTGGTGCCAAACGCAAAGTATTCATGAGTGATCTCATTGCGCGCCAAAACGGAAGCTTCAGAAAATATAAGGCCTTTATGCTTTACATAAAGAACTATATTGGAAGTACCAATATCTACCCCTATATCTTCTGCGCCGAATGAGCCGATCCAGTCCATCAGCGAGCTTTGACCGGAATTATCCTTTTTTATTTCTTCCGTACTTTCAGTCTTTGTCGACACGGATAATATCTGCTCCTAATCCCTGTAATTTCTCAACCAAATGATCATAGCCGCGGTCAATATGATGCAGCTCCCCGATTTCTGTTTCTCCATGGGCTGCCAATCCAGCTAATGTCAGGGCTGCCCCTGCTCTAAGATCTGTTGCACGCACAAAAGCTCCCGTAAGGAAAGGAACACCCTGAACGATAGCGCAGCGGCCTTCCACCTGAATGGATGCTCCCATACGCTGGAGCTCACCGACATGCATGAAACGGTTTTCAAAGACAGTTTCAGTAATTTTGCTGATCCCGTTTCCAATTGTCATTAAAGCCATGAACTGAGCCTGCAGGTCAGTCGGGAAACCAGGATAAGGAAGTGTCTTTATGTCTGTAGATCTGATCTTTCCATCACTAACGACGCGGACACTGTCGATTTCCTTAGTCACTTTAACGCCTGCTTCATTCAGTTTGGCTAGAAGCGGCTTCAAATGTTCCGTCAGGACATTTTCTATGACAACATCGCCGCCTGCCATAGCAGCAGCGATCATGAATGTACCGGCCTCGATGCGGTCAGGAATCACTGTATGGGAAACGCCCTCCAGTTTCTTGACGCCTTCAATACGGATGATATTAGTCCCCGCACCTTTGATGTTGGCACCCATGGAATTGAGGAATGTAACAAGATCGACGATTTCCGGTTCTTCTGCTGCATTTTCAATGACAGTCCGCCCCTCAGCTGTTGCTGCGGCCATCAGGATATTTTCAGTAGCACCAACGCTTGGGAAATCCAGGTAAATCGTAGTCCCCTTCAGACCATGCGGTGCATAGCTTTCTACAAAGCCGTTTCCAATATTGATTTCAGCACCCATAGCTTCAAACGCTTTAAGATGCAGGTCAATCGGCCGGCTTCCAATCATGCATCCGCCAGGAAGAGCGATTTTTGCATGTCCCATCTTTGCTAAAAGTGGTCCCATGATCAGGAAGGACGCTCTCATTTTGCTCATCAGTTCATAGGAAGCTTCTGTCTTATTTAATAAGGAGGAATCAAATGTCAGGACATTGTCTTCTTTTTTGACTTTTACTCCCAGCGATTCCAAAACGCTGCAAATGGTAAAAACATCATCCAAATTGGGCGCATCTACGATCGATGCAGGTGTTTCCGGCAGAAGCGTTGCAACAATAATAGGTAAAACTGCGTTTTTAGCACTCGAAACGCGTACATTCCCATGAAGGGTCTTTCCCCCATGAATCACTAATTTTTCCAAGCGGAATCACTCCTGTACTTTAAATACGAACTTATTAACCATAATTTCAATCAGTTTTAGACAAATCTGCCTTTTATACCACCCGCAAAACATTCTCCTTTAAAAACAGGTGCGTATTGCCAGTGGAGCAGAGTTCATATATGTTTTTAGATTACACGTATCATAGCATAGCAAATATTATATGTGATTTCAAGAAAATCTATTGCCCCAATGTTGCTGTTACGCGTTTAACACTCTCGGAATCACCTAAAATGACAAGCATATCCACTACATCCATTTTCATATCCGGATGAGGATTGACGAACATTTCCCCTTTCCTCTTGATTGCAACAACTGTTATATTATATTTCTTTCTTACATCTATATCTATTAAACTCTTTCCAATCCAGTCCTGAGGGACATGAATGGAAAGAATCGTGATATTGTCTTCCATTTCAATATAATCGACGATGCCTGGCGAAATCAGATTGTGTGCTACCCTGACACCCATTTCTTTTTCAGAATATATGACTTTGTCTGCGCCGATCTTCTGGAGCATCTTGCCATGCAATGGGTCCAACGCTTTTACAACGATTTTCTTGACACCCATATCCTTCAGAAGAAGCGTCGTCATAAGGCTTGCAGATAGTTCCCCTACTGCTACAACTGCTACATCTGCATTCCCTGCTCCTATAGCAGTCAGGTTTTTCTCGTCTGAGCAGTCGGCACAAACTACATAACCCAATGTGTCAGATAAATCCTGCACTACATCTTCTGCAATATCCATGGCCATTACATCATAGCCCATTTTTTCCAGTGTTACAGCGACACTCTCTCCAAAGCGGCCAAGTCCTGCAACAAAAAACTGTAATTTGCGTCCCATATCTTAATCCTCATCCCACAATTATATTTTCTTTAGGATATTTAAGCTGGCGGCTGTGATGGCTGGCAAATGTAATTGCCAGTGTCATGACGCCAATTCTGCCTATATACATGGCTATCATCAGTACAATCTTGCACGGTGTGTTCCACTCGCCAGTAAGCCCCATGCTGAAACCCACAGTACTGAAAGCCGAGACAGCTTCAAACATGACATCTTCAAAGTCAAAGCTCATCGGCTCAAAAACAAATACGAGAAAAGCAGTAATAAACGTGATCACCACTGCAAGAGTAAAGACATTCGATGCTTTGACGAGACAGTCCGGATCTACATGCTTATGAAAAATAACAACATCTTTTTTGCCTCTTATCCAGGCATAAAGTGATAAGAAAAGCAGTCCGATCGTTGTCGTACGTATGCCGCCTCCCGTCGATACGGGAGCTGCCCCGATAAACATGAACATCATAACCAGAAGGACGGTTTGATCAAGCATGGAATGTATATCAAAAACAGCAAATCCGCCCAATCTGGATGAAACTGACATTAATACTGCGCTCTGCCATTTCTCCATGGTAGAAAGTCCGCCAAGGGTCTCCGGATTATTTCCTTCCAGATTATAAAATATAATCGTTCCAAGCGGAATCAGGATTGCTTCCATCAGGAAAATAAGCTTGCTGTTCAAGGACAGCCCGGACCAGCTCCTGTGTCTAAGGAAGTCATCCGCCGCCATGAATCCGACGCCTCCAAGGAACATCGTTACGACAATAACTGTACTGACAAAGGGATCCGCAGCCATTTTGGCAAATCCTGCATTGGCTCCCATAATATCCAGCCCGCAGTTGGTAAATGCAGATACGGCATGCCAGTATCCAAGATAGATACCCATGGGCCCAAATTTGAAATAAAAATAGACTGCCAGAAGTGTCCCCGAGATAAACTCAACCAGGAGTGTCATGAATATGATTTTACGCACGAGCATAACCATCCCTGACGGTGTTTGCAGGTTGAACGAATCTCTGATGAGCAAACGTTCCTGAAGGCGGATCTTGCGTCCCGTCGATATCCCTACCATCGCCATGATAGTCATGATGCCAAGGCCGCCGACCTGCATAAGGAATAATATCACAAGTTGTCCGAATATAGTGAAATCTGTCCGTACATCAAACATGGACATTCCCGTAACGCTGACAACGCTTACAGACATGAACAGCGCATCAACAAAGCTGACCTCAGCATTTCCCGTTGTAGAAAAGGGGAGCATCAGCAAAAGCGCGCCGAAAACCATGAACAAGGCAAAGCCGCCGCAGATCAGTACGCCCCTGTGCAATTGGCTCAAAGCCGAAACAATGTATCTGAACATTATAGAATTCCCCTTTATCCCCCATATGTTCTTTCCCAAGCAATTTATTTTATCATATAAACGCTTCTTTTATTATACTATTTATTAGGAAACTCGGAAATCCTCAATAAAGAAATAAAGACCGCAGATCATAAATCTGCAGCCTTCATTTCATTGCTTGTTATTTTTCCTTATCATTGGCATTGCTGCCGTTATCTGATTTCTCAGCGCCCTTGTCTTTGCCTATTTCCTTCAGGGCTTCTTCTGCCTCAATAGCGGCTATAGCGCCAAGTATATCATGTCTGGTTATAATGCCGACCAGTCTAACCGGCACTTTGGCTCCTTTGACCTTGATATCTTTCTTAGGTTTTTCCACAACCGGCACAGTCTTCAAATGTTCATCGACCATGAGCGTCGTAATGGTATCCATGTCGGTGTCAGGTGTTACACAACGCACATCTCTTGTCATGATTTCAGATGCAGTCGTTGCGAGCAGTTTCCTGAAGGATTTTTCATACCGCCCGAAACCATAGTAATAAAGATTTCCGCCCAGTACATCTACATACTGAGGAATCTGTGGACGAACCTTCTTGTAAAGAAGATCTCCTTCTGAAACGATTCCCAACAATTCATTATCTTCCCCAACTACTGGAATCGCACTGACCGGATGTGTAATAAAAAGCCCGACCAGTTCGTGTACAGTTATGTCAGGAGAGACGGTAAATACATAATTGGTCATAAAATCCTTTGCTTTTAGTGACCTGGCCATCATAACCCCTTCCTTTCAAAATAAAGTCTAAATCTATTATTACTTCCCTTCTATATTATTTTATCCAATTTTAAATAAAGCCGCAATTAATTTTATCTTTTGTTTTCAGATTATCGATTACAAATGATAATGCTGGTTGTGAATAATTTTCATGGCTCTGTAAATCTGCTCGGAGAGTATCAGTCTTGCCATCTGATGCGTCAATGTCATTTTGCCAAATGATATGCGCAGATTTGCACGCTTCCGTATATTTTCTCCATTCCCGCAGGGACCGCCGATCATAAAATAGAAGTGATTGGTCCCCGTGAGCATCTTATCATTCAGGCAGCCCGCAAATTCCTCGGAAGTCATTTCTTTTCCTTTTAAATCAAGAAGGATCAGGTAATCTTCATCACGAATGTGTTTAAGAAGGCTTTCTCCTTCTTCCATCAATATTTTTTCTTTCATGACGGGAGAGCAGTTATCAGGCATCTTCACTTCATTCTGCTCTAATTCCTCCCATTTTGAAAATGGTGTCAGGCGCTTCACATATTCCTGAATGCCTGCCCGCATCCATTTCTCCTTGATTTTTCCTACAGCAAGTATCGTTATTTTCATGAGTTGTTCCCCGGAGCAGAGGAAAGAAGCACGTCTGTATTCGTCTCCCTTCCATTATGTGAATACGTAAGGCTGATGCGGTCCCCGGGCTGATGTCCGTCAAGAATATCCCTCATTTCCTTTACTGAACTGATCTTCTTGCCATCGATTGCCAGGATGTAATCTCCCGGTTTTACGTTCGTAAGGCTCAATGGGCTGTTTTCGGCAACTTTCATAACAAGGACGCCGTTTTCATTGTTCCATGTATATCCATACCTCATAGCTATGTCTTTATCAGCAGCATAAACGCCAAGATAAGCACGAATAACCTTCCCGTGTTCAATCAGCTGCTGCACGATGCCCTTTACCTGGTTAATCGGAATGGCAAATCCCATTCCCTCGATTCCCTCCTTGGAAATCTTCGCACTATTGATTCCCACTACCTTGCCGTCTGCCGTCACTAAAGCGCCTCCGGAATTGCCCGGATTGATTGCGGCATCCGTCTGAATCAATTTAAATCTCTGGTCAACATCATCAAGGCTCCTGTTCAGGGCACTGATTACGCCAACGGTTACCGTCCCCTGGAATTCAAGTCCTAAAGGATTGCCTATGGCAATAGCGGTTTCACCAACCTGCAGATTATCTGAATCGCCAAAACTTGCAACGGGAAGATCATCGCTGCCATCAATCTTCACGACGGCAAGATCCGTGGCCGGATCGGTGCCTATAACAGTTCCTGATACCGTCTTGCCATTAGAAAGCGATACGTTTACATCCTTGCTTCCCGAAACGACATGGTTGTTGGTAACAATATATCCCTTTTTATCAAAAATAACTCCGGAACCGACACTTGTTCCTACCTCGACGCGGCGGTTGAATATATCCCTGTCATACACTTTTGTCGTAATCCCGACAACTGCCGGGCCAACTTCTTTGACAGCCTGAACAATTGCAGTATTCCTGACCGCCGGCAGTTCCTTGTTCTTATCAGGAGTTTGCTGGAACATCTGGCTGGAGGATGCCGCAGTACTTCCCTTGGGCACAATGCTGAAATTCCCCATGAAGTAACCACCGGCTCCGCCTATGATCAATAAAGCTGCCGCCAGGGCAAACAGTTTCTTTCTTCCTGAACCTTTGTCATCTTTATTCAACTGAATTTTTCTGCCGTTCTGTTCGAGCTGCTTATCAAGTTCTTCTCTATCCATATGAATCCCTCATATCTGTCCATAGACGACTAATTAATACAAGCAAAACAAACTAAAGTTCAATCTTCGATAGTGTAAAATCATTTGTGTAAACTCAAGTGGGGATAGAAAAAGGAACCACTT
>ERZ857750.1324-NODE-1324-length-27744-cov-14.404493_pt1 | contig 27744 bp, 24 predicted proteins | sample MGYA00519915_ERZ857750 | MGnify/ENA primary metagenome ERZ857750 (study PRJEB31778, sample SAMEA3449358) | human gut metagenome | biome: human gut; feature: human-associated habitat; material: faeces | place: United Kingdom | collected 2010/2012 ...
CCACGGCAAATACATCTTTCGTTCCAAACTGGACACCGCAGACATTTCTTTCTGCTGCGATACGTTCTTTGATCCCGGATGCATCCTGCACCACTTCTTTTACCGGAACCTGGAGCATCGTGTAGGGATGTTCGTACACCACAGAGGGCGACATCAGCTGTCCGTCTTCCGGCAATTCTTTTCCGTACAGACGGCAGTGCATCCAGTGCCATTCGTCACCAGTCCACACACGCAGTTCCACACCATGGCTGGTCAGTTCCCGGTACATTCCTTTATAGTAGGTGACCGCCGAATGAAAGGTTTCGGTCTTACCGGCGTATCCACCGACAGATCTTGTCAGGTAGCTTTTTGCAGCTGCAATCGCTGCATTGGCTGCAGATCGGCGAAAATACAGCAGGGCATTGTCCCAGGGAAGGGGATATTCCACCTGTTTCCGGGTTCGTCCCGGGATGCTCAAGGTCTCCAGACCACGCAGGGCATTCTGCGAATTTTCATTCCAGAGTTCGGGGCGTTCCAGATAGAGGTCGTAGTAGAACTTTTGTATCTCGTTATAAAAGTTCTGTGTTGTCTCCAACCATTCCGGATGTTTGCACCGTAATCGCAGCCGCCAGGTTGTGATGGCGTATCCTTGCTTGGTTCCCATGCTGATCGATCCTTCCGTGTTGTTTTTTGCATTCTGAAATGTCGCTTAACTTTCCCTTAAGCGACAAAAAAGGTCTTTCCCCATAGATTCAGTGGGAAAGACCTTTTTTGACGATGATTTTGACGGCGAATGATTGTCAGATTGTCATCTGGTTGATGTATTCTCTTTTTTGCTCCATGTTACTGTGGACATAAATATCCAGTGTGATTTTTACTGATGAATGTCCCAGAATCTCTGAAAGTGCTTTGCTGTCTGCACCTTTTTCGATGCATCTGGTTGCGAAACTGTGACGTAAAGAATGAAAAGTCACCGGAGGGAGATCGCATTTTTTCAGGATGTTTTTGAATCTTCGCTGGACATTGCGTGGTTCGGTATAGTGGATTGTACCGGTCATAAGATATTCGTCAGGGGACAACTGTTGACGTTTCAAAAGTGACAGTAGCTGACGGGGAACAGGAATTGTTCGAAGAGAGGATGTAGATTTGGGTGTGCCGATTATTACTTTTGTTTTGGCATCTTGATGCTCCGGAGTAGATTCGGTGTTTCGGATCCTTGAAATCGTCCGGTGAATCTCAAAGGTTTCGTTGGTAAAGTTAAAATCTCCCCCTTTCAGACCACACAGTTCTCCGATTCGGATGCCGGTGTGCATGCAAAGCAAAAGTCCAACAGAAAATGCATCTCCCTCCAGATAAAGATACCTTGCAAGAATGGATAATTGACTTGCATCCAGAGTATCATTTATATAGAAAGAACTTTTCGGAAAAGTGAAAGAACGCTTGGTAACCGGAAGCAGGTTTTCGTCTTCTCCATAGCGAAGAATACGTTCCAGCAAAACCACAATATTCCTCACACTGGTTGGAGAGAGATCATTTGTGATTTTATAATTGATGAATTGCTGGATGTGTTCGGATGTGATCATTGAACTATTGTTAAAATAAGTAAGAATGTGTTTTTGAATCAGTGTCAGGTAACAGCTGTATGTGCTTTCTTTTACCGTGTGCCGGATCGATTCCAGCCACCTGGTGCTGACATCGCAGATATTCAGGGATTCTGACGACGAAATGGTCCTTGTTACAGGAAGTTTTACGATACTATTGATTTTCTTCTCTCTCACTTCCCGATATGATTTTCCGTACAAAGAGCCGTAGATAATCTGCCCCTTGGAATTTCTGCCTTTTTCATATCGTGCCTCCCATCTGCCATCTTTTCGCTTATAAATGTTTTCTCCTTTTCTGGCCATCTGTGTCTACTCCTTTTTGCTCAGATTATAATACAAAAGCGAGACAGAAATGACGATGATTTTGACGGCTTATACTGCTTTTTGTCACTATTGGCGAAAAACAAAACGTAATTTCGTGAAAATTTTATGAATAGATTATTTAAAAATAAAAGCACTAACTTGACCATTATAATGAAAAATGATAAAATTGATAATGTTTTAAGAGATATCGGGATAAATCAAGATTAGTCCACCGGATCAATCATTGATATCCAACACAACAGAGAAGTCGCTTAAGGGAAAGTTAAGCGACTTCTTTTATAATTTTACTGCTCACAAATTAATTCAAACCTATATTTCTGTTTCACATCTGGATATTTTTTGTGATCCACTTCGGATACAAACATATCATATGGTCGAATATAAACTTCCCGAGTTCCGTATAACGCTTTGTAAACCACATATTTTTCTTTCGTCTCTGAATGTGTCGCGATTGCCAATACCAGATATTCGTGATTTTTGAAGTGTTTATATTTTTTCCCTACTTCTATTGTTCTCATTTTTCTTTCTCCAACATTTTTATTACTTCCGAAATAAACAACCATGAAATAATAACAATACATATTATCAATAACACAACTGAAAATATCATTGTGATTTTAATATTCGGCATTTCAAAACCTCCTTTTAAATATCCAATGATATCCGTCACCTGATTTACCAATAGTCCCACGAAAAATGCAACAATCAAGCCATCGATTGTCAGTCTTCTAAATTCATTGATTCTTTTTTTATCTGCTTTTTTCTCGATAATTTTATCTGCTTTCTGTATAGCATCGTCTCTCACTTCGTTTTCTACTTCAGTATATATTTGATTCAGTAATAATTTTTTCACGCTCGCAGTATATTCTTCTTTATCTTCTGTTCCTGCTGATTCTTTAAGTACAATATCTTCTTTTAGCTTGATATAATTATCGACTAATGTTTCTAATGCTTCTGACATTTATCCTTCCTTTTTTAATAATAATTCAACCGTTTTCGAAATTTTTTTTCCAAATTCATCTGAAAATTTAGCACCGATAAACTCGTCCTCTTCCTGATACACAGCATCCGCTTTGTTTTTATATAATTTTTCTTCCGAAGGTTTTGATTTCAATTCTTCAAAAACCATCTGTGCAATCCTTACCCCTGGGAAAATTCTGATTGGAAAATCTGTAGCATTAAATAATCCTATTTTCAATTTTCCGCTATAAGTAGAATTACAATGTTGATCACATACAATCAACCCAAGTCTTGTAAATCTTGTTCTCGGTCGGATATGTGCAGTTATTTCATCTGAAAGATTTACTTTCTCCTTTAATGATACAAGAATATATTCTTTTGGCGAAATAATATAACCTGAATCTAATAAATTTATCTTCTTGTACATATCATCTATGCTGTCCTGATCATTTAAATCTACACACTTAATATTTTTCTTTAACACTGCAATATCCTTTCCTATTGCTAAATCATATGATTCACTTTGTAATGCTTGTTCTGAAAAAGGCTCAATCAATGCCTGTTTGTCCTTTCGCCCTTTTATATCTACACACAACTTTCTAATTTCTTTGTCCGTCAAAATCATATTTTCACCTACTTCATTAAAATAATTCTGTTCAGTTTAAATAGTTCTCGCTTCATAGAACACTAAATATTCCTCTCCTACAGGCTCTCTATCCTTATTGCACGATTGTGCATAACTCCATTCTAACAATGCCGAATGTCCCTCCAGTAAATCATCTCTGAAAATTTTCCTTATCTCTGAAACATATTTGTACAAACCATTTTGTTCTTCTTGCGTTAAAAACGAATCATTTCCCATACTTTCTGTTGTATTCAATAATTCATCTTTTATAATAGTTACTTCACGTTCAGAATACGTTACCATGTTCCACAAATCTTCTCTTACTGCTTCGATAATAACCTGACTTTGTTTCACTTCTAATGTGCCACTTTTTTTAGCAATAAAATAAGGGTAGTAAATAACTATTCCTTTTTCTTTCATTTTCAAAAATAATTGATCTGCAAATTTCTTTGCTTTTTCTGCATTTTCACCAACTAATCGTGGCAAATTCAAGTCATTTCCCCTATATATAGCGCTTCGTATTGTCCACAAATACTCCTCATCAAGTTCTTCCTGACCTGTATACTGCTTCCACGGAATTACAGGAAGACGCATTTCTTTCAATTCTAAAAAACCCATTAACTTATTCATTCTTTTTTCCTTTAAATTTGTATTTTTTCAAAGGGAATTCCTGTGATTTTTTCATAGCAATTAATCGCATAGGAATCCATCATACCAGATACGTAATCACATATCAACCTTTCCTGCAACAGATCCTTCTCCTTGCAATCGAAATCTTTTGCTCTATACTCTGGCGGTAAGAAATCTTTTCGATTTCGATAAAATTCCACTAGAGTATCTAAAATAATATTTCCCTTTGCTTCATAAGTAAACACGCTATCATTATGATTAATACAACTAAATGTTATCTCTTTTAACCCATGTGCAATATTCCCATAATGTTTGAATCCTAATTCTTTTTCATATATAGACCCTCTCTTAATTTTTTCAGCATCAGATAATTTACACATTCCTAAATCATGAATCAGAACATTTATAATTTTTGACGATAGTTCTTGCCGGAACAATTTAGAATATGTAGATGAATCAACAGAATTTTTTGAATATTTGCTATGTTCTCTGCTTTCTTTTACAATTCGATTTAACTTTTCATATGAATCATCAGTATTCCCATATTTTCGTCCAAAGTCATGAAGAACTTCATCTATCGTAAAGCATTTTTGTCTCAATCCATCTTCTAGATCATGCGCTGCATATGCAATTTCATCTGCAATGTCCACTATTTGCACATCCATTGTTCGAACTTTAATATTGTTTTCTTCAATAAATGCTTTTAAGAATTCATAATCTTTGTCATAAATAAATTTTTTATGCACAACTCCATTTGCATCTAATTTATTGAAATATTTCACCACACTTAACAAAGTACGATATGTCAGATTTAATCCCGCAAACTCTGCATTCTTTTTCTCTACAGAGGTTAAAATACGCAAGGTTTGAGCATTTCCCTCAAAACCACCAACGGTCTTACGAAATTGTTCATGCAAATGCCGTTCCCCTGAATGTCCAAATGGAGGATTTCCAATGTCATGAGCCAAAGCGCCTGCTTCTACTACATACATTTCCTTGGATCCATACCCTGCTGAAAAAGCAATTGATCGTGCAATCTGAGCCACTTCAAGACTATGTGTCAGTCTATTTCTAAAAAATTGATCCGATTTTATACCTAACAACTGCATTTTTCCTTGTAATCGTCTAAATGAAGACGCATACATAATCCGTGAAAAATCTCTCTGATATTCACCGTCTTCACGTTCTCTTGACTGTTCCTTATGATATCTTTTACTAAATTCTGTATTATTTAGTGAATTTAAATATTCTTCTCGTTGTTCATCACTTTCAAAAATTCCAGTCCCATTATCACCCATACAATTCACCTACTCCTTAATTCATGCTAAATTTATACTCTGACAGTTATTGTATCACATTAATATTGGAATATAAATAGTGCAATCAAATTTCTAATCTTAATATAATTTTTCACAAATTCAAATAGGTTCCTATCATTTTGTACTGCTCTTTAAATAATATATTTCTTATATTTATTGTCTATCACCCTCTTTTCTCTATTATTTTAATATACGGAAATCAAGTAACCGAATGGTTCAGAAATTTTATCTAGATGTGTAATTTATATTATTACATATATGGTACTACTTGTCAATCTATAACTACGCCAAATCATAATATAAAAAGACCACACAAGTTCAAGATTTTCTATATCTCGACTCACATGGTCTTTCATATTTACACAAACGGATTATAAAATCTCCCATATAAGATCGTCACCGTCAGGCTCGCCCCCAACAGCACAACTCCTAGTCCCAGCACGATAAAATCATTTCTTGCGAAGGATCTTTTTGTATACCAGGTTCTCCTTTTGTGTTTTCCGAATCCCCTCAGTTCCATCGCATTTGAGATCGTATCGATGCGGTTCAGGCTTGTAAGGATCAGTGGCAGCAGGATGTTGACAGAGTTTTTCAGTCTTGCGAAAAAGTGTTCTTTTTTTCCAAGTTCCACACCTCTCGCCTGCTGTGCCTGGCTGATGCTGTGGTAGTCTCGCTGGATATCCGGGATGTAACGCAGGGCGATGGCCACGGAATAGCCTACTTTGTAGGAGATACCGATGCTGTTCAGGCTGGCAGCGAATTCACTGGGATTGGTCGCTGAGATAAACAGGATCGCTACCGGCAGTGCCACAAAGTATTTGATGGAAATATTTACCATATAAAACAGCTGCTCCGCTGTCAGATCATACCTCCAGAACAGATGGCAGAGTACATGCCGGGTGCCATACAGTGTTGTTCCCTGATCCGGGTCGAACAAAAAGATGAACAAATTATTCAACAATAGAAAAACAAGCATGAAAATCATCATAAAACGGACTTCTTTGAAGCGGATCTTGCTGAGTTTGAACGCTGAGATACTCACCGCCAAAAGTCCCAGAAGCACCCAGGTGTTGTAGGTGATCATGCTGGCAAAGGTAAATAACAGGAAAAATGCCAGCTTGGTAGTTCCGGTGAGTCTGTGAACTACACTTTCCCTTGGCAGATAATTTAATACCGTATTAGCGGCCATGGCTGCGCACCTCCCGATCTTCTTCGATAAAACATTCCACAAAGGCTTCCGGCGGCGTGATACCTGCACGGTTTGCCAGGGTGAATAAACTGGTTTCCTTCAGAGCCGCCCTCTCAACCAGCTTCCGATTACATAAAACTGCCGCCGCACTGTCATCAGCGATCAGCCGCCCGTCCGCAAAGACAAGTGCCCGCGGTGTATATTCCAGCATCAGATGCATATCATGGGTGATCATCACAACGGTGACACCTTCTTCATTTAATTTTCGCAAAAATTCCATAATTTCTGTATAATGATAAAAATCCTGCCCCGCCGTCGGCTCATCCAGAATGATCAATTCCGGATTCTGTACCAAAACACTGGCGATGGTCACACGTTTTTTCTGTCCGAAACTCAGTGCTGAGATCGGCCAGTTTCGGAACGGATACAGGCCACAGATCTTCAGTGTCTCTTCCACCCGCTCCCGGATCGCAGCATCGTCCATTCCTGTATTGCGAAGACTCAGTGCCACCTCGTCAAAAATCATGGTCTTGGAGATCATCTGGTTTGGATTCTGCATCACGTAGCCGATATGTTTTGCTCTGTGACGGATATTTTCTGTCAGCAGATCCTTCCCCGCAAAGCGAATCTCTCCCTGATCCGGATCCTCGAAACCACAGACCAGTTTGGAAAATGTTGATTTCCCGGCTCCGTTCTTTCCTACGATGCTGACCATCTCTCCTTTTCGGATCATCAGGCTTACATCCTGAAGCGTCCGCTGTCCTTTTGTGTATCCAAAACTCAGGTTTTTCACTTCCAAAAGAGGTTCTCTCTTCGACTCCTGCTTTCCTGCCATACGCGACTGGAACCACTGCTTTAACTGTTTTACATCGTCTTCCGGCAGTGCAACCCTGTCTGCATGGGATGGTTTTTTCTCCGGTGTCAGCGTGATTCCGGCATAGCGCATCGCAGTCAGATACAGTGGCTCCCGGATCCCATTTTCAGCAAGAAGATCCGTTGCCAGAAGCTCATCCGGATGCAGATCTGCCAGGATCCTTCCTTCACTGACCAGGATGATCCGATCCACATCTCTCCATAATACATCTTCCAGACGATGTTCGATGATCACTACCGTAGTGTCGGTCTCTTTCTGGATCTCATCGATCAGCTCGATCGTCTGTTTTCCGGTTGCCGGATCCAGATTGGCAAGCGGTTCATCAAATAACAGGATCTTCACCTGATCCACCATAACACCGGCAAGACTGACCCGTTGTTTTTGTCCGCCGGAAAGTTCATGGGGTGCATAGTCAAGATGGTTATTGATTTTTACCAGTTCTGCTACTTTTCGCGTGATCTGATGCATCTCATCCTGGGGCATACAGCTGTTCTCCAGGGAAAACGCGATATCCTCTCCTACAGTCAGTCCGATAAACTGTCCGTCCGGATCCTGCAGAACCGTTCCCACATGAGCGGAAAGCTCAAAAATACTGCTTTTTGTGGCATCCACCCCATCGATGATCAGTTCGCCGGTGGCTTCGCCCGGATTGGAACAGGGATTCAGTCCGTTAATACAGCCCGCCAGAGTGCTTTTCCCGCAACCGGAGGGACCTGCGATCAGAACTCTCTCACCCGGATAGATATCCAGATTGATATTTGTTAAAGTCGGTCGTTTCTGGGCACGATACTGAAAGGAATAATTTTTGAATGAAATAACAGGGGATTGTTTGTTTGTCACGTTTTTCTCTACCTCGTCTTACTATTTACAAAAGAAAAAGCTTTTTCACAAGCCTCTGAGACTTTATGAGAAAGCTTTTTCGTAATCAGCAACTGATTTTATTCCTGATCCAGAGATCCTTTTTGGGCAATGGTCTTTGTGTAAGCAAGGATCAGAAGTCCACCTACTACCACACCGGTGATCGTATTGGATACTGCGGCAAATGCACCCTGTGCAAATACTTTTTTTGCCGGTTCAGCATAAATCAGAATATCCAGTACCGGAGCCACTACAACCCATCCGATGACATGAGCAACTACGTTTGCGATTGCAAATACTGCTGCTTTTGCTTTACCAAAATCACCTTCCTGAACGTTCAGCTTTCTGGCGAATGCTCCTACAACCACACCGACAAATGCAGATGTGATCACCCAGCTCCACCACGGGATTCCACCCCAGGACAGATCCACCAGTGTATGACCGATGAAACCGATCAGACCACCGGCTACCGGACCGTACATAGCAGCCAGCAGAGCCAGTACTGCATACTGAAGACTGATGTTGGTGTTCGGAACCGGGCTCGGGATCGCCACAAAACGTCCCAGTACAAAGAACAGAGCCGCGCCGATACCGATGGCTACCACAGTTTTGATACTGTTATTCTTTTTCATATTCATTTCCTCCCTCGTGTTTTCGCTGCTGCAGGCTCCGGCTTTATCAGAGACCTCAGCAACGCCATATTCTTATATAGTATACGCTGTTTTATGGAAGGTTGTCAACTGTTCTCTGCGTCTTATGTCCGCATGATATCCCGTCTGTGTTACTGTTTACTCCGTTCCAGACATCACGCTGCGCGATACACCGAATCTATGCTGATCGCATAGATTCGTACGATATGGCCCGGGTTTTCTGTGACCTTCGCTCACGAAAAACGCCTCGTGGAATATTACCGGATCGCTGCCACAATCGCCCGTTCCATCACATATGCTGCCAGGGTTCCCGCCACATTCAGATCCGCTTCCACATCTCCTGCGGATGCCGCGTAGATACTGTCGCCGTCTGCCATGGTCCCTACAGGGTTGATGCACCGTGCATAGGCATTTCTGGTCATGGATGCGATCTTATTCATCTGTGCTTTATTGAACTTTCCGTTAGTGAACACTGCTCCGATCGTTGTATTGCCGGTAAAGAGATTCTCTCTCCTCCCCATCTTCCAGAGTTCTTCGCAACTGTCACCAAAAGATGTTCCATCTGCTGTAAGAAGTCCGGCGATCTTTTTTCCGGTGGATGGATCAAAGATATCCCCCAGTGCATTGACCGCTACAACAGCTGCCATCCGAAGTTCTCCCAGCTCTACGGCATACATACCGAGACCGGATTTCATCGCACGCTCCATGCCACAGATCTTACCTACTGTAGCACCGGTTCCGGCGCCCACACTGCCGCAGGAAGGATTGCCGCCTGCCAACGCTTTCTCGCAGGCCGCATATCCCATTGCACTGTCCGGCCGGACAGTGGCACTTCCGTAACCCAGGTCATAGATACAGGACTGGCACACCAGCGGAACCCTGGCATAGCCTGTCTCAAACCCGATTCCGTGGTCTTCCAGGCAACGCATCACACCGTCTGCTGCTGCCAGTCCATAGGCGGATCCGCCGGATAGAACGATCGCGTTGATCGGGTTATCCGCTGTAACCGGAGAAGTCAGCGGAGTTTCCCTGGATGCCGGTCCTCCACCACTGATATCCACTCCGACAACCGCACCCTTCTTATCAAATAAAAGTACAGTCACACCGGTTTTTGCCTCGTCACTCTGGACATTACCGATGGAAACCTCCGGCATATCCGTTATTGCTATTTCACGTATTCCCTTCATTACTCTCACTCTCCTGATAAATAGAAATCCTGATACAAGAAGCATGCCGGACTTCCTTCCCGAAATCTTCTGGCATGCTTCTTATCATGTAAAATGTTCTTTTTTGTATCCTCAGATTATTGCTTAGATTCTGTGTAATGCCGCACTCAGCGCTCTTGAGATTGCTCCTGCCAGGATAAAGCAGACGATCGCCTCAATCAGTCCCTGTACACCGACGAATGCCACAACAAAGGTAAATGGGTTGCTCACTCCCAGAGATGTCACAAATCCCTGGATATAATCTGTATGATAAAAAATCAGCACAAGCGCACTCATAAAAAACAGAGTGTTCAAAAGCGGGCAGGCAAGACTCGCCACCAGATAGGCACCATTTTTCATTTTTCCGCGGACTGCTTTAAAAATCAGTCCTGTGATACATCCTTCCAGGAGTCTCGGAACGATACATACCACTGCGGTTCCCAGCGGATTGATGCTGAATAACATGGTTCCGAAAGCACCCATACCGAAGCACTGCATAAAACTGGTAATACCGAATGCCAGTCCGCAGATTGCACCGCCCAAAGGTCCGAGAATCATCGCCCCAACTGCTACCGGTACCGTCAGAAACGTAATAGATAATCCAAGTGTCCGGAAATATCCCAGCGGGGTAAATGCCATAACGAAAATAATGGTCACCATCAGTGCCAGTTCCACCAGATACCGTGTCCGTGATGCATGTGTGTTGTTCATAGTTTCTTTTTTCTCCTCTTCCGTCCGATGAAACGGCATACCACCATAAAATACAGCTATACGTTCCCTGTCTCTCGGCTCATTAAATTATAGAATATTGGGAATAAAACTGAACATCAGATACCTGTGGAAAAACAGACATACAAACAGACAGCTGTATAACATCTGCATATTCATACAGCTTCGGATAAGATTTCATGGACCCTCCGCATAGTTGCCGCCTGTAAATGGTCAGCACCATCATCGTTTCCAAGTTTTTAAAAATATTATCAAAATGGTTGATGCGTTTTCACACAGGAATAACGTTCTTTTCTACTATACCATCATTTTCTTAAATAGCAACAAAAATTTTCGGAAAACATTGTATTTCTTTCGGAACATACCGGAACGGGCTTTGACTCGTTATGCAACGCAACCAAAAAGCGGTACCAGAATCTTTCCTGATTCTGATACCACCCGATTTTAATCTTTAATATAATGTTTCTTTTAATTTTGCAATGGTCTGTTCCCAGTCCGGAACAAGCATATCCTGTTTCTTCACATAGATAACTTTATACATATTATCATATGGAATACGGTCTTTTACCAGTTTGTACTGTAACAGGGATGGAGACTTCGCAAGCAGAGACCACATTTCATCTTCCGGGATGTTATGAGTTACCAGCGGAAGAACATCTTCAGCAAAACTGTACAGTTCCGGAAGGCTCATATCCTTGATCTTTTCCATCATCTTGGTCAGAACGGTTCTCTGACGTTCGGTACGCTGATAATCGGCATTACCGACATAGCGGATACGCGCATAGGCTACTGCCTGTATACCGGAGCAGGTCTTTGTCCCACCTTTTATAAAGTAATAGCTGTTTGGATCCAACTTTCTCAGATTACACATCTCTGTGATGTAATTATTGGCAACTCTCACTTCATCATCGGAAAGTGTCAGTTCCACACCACCCAGCTTGTCAATGATATCGATCATGCTGTTAAAATCAACAGATACATAACGATCCACCTGAACCTTGTAGTTCTGTGTCACTGTTTCCAGAAGCAGCGGACCGGCACCATTGGCATGGGCCGCATTCAGTTTTCTCATACCGATACCGGGAATATTCACATAGGTATCACGCATCAGAGAAATCATGCTGATCTGCTTTTTCTCATAATTCAGAGACATCAGGATCATACTGTCTGAGTTTCCTGCCCAGGACTTGTCACGGCGGTCAACCCCTACCAGCAAAACGTTATATACATTTCCGTCATTTGTAACCGGTTCTGAATCGGCAAACTCGGCCAGTTTTGCATCCAGTTCCTGTTGTTCTTCGTCCGATAAAACTTCTCCGGTTGCATCTTCCGGATTCACTTCATCTTCAGCAGTTGTATCTTCCCCTACGTTTGTAAAGTCTTTCATCGCATCTTCATCCGATGTGTAATTACTGGATCTGTAGAATCCATGGGTAACTCCGTAAACAGCTCCGACCGCACCCAGGATCAGAACTACGATCACTGCAAGAGCAATCAGCAGAGCTTTTTTCTTTGATGAATGTTTTTTCATAATTTTTCCTCATTTGTACTGTTGCATCGCAACAGTTCCGTTACTGAACCACGATTGTCAGTTTTGCTTCGTTGGAACGGTTTCCGTCCGTATCAACGATGTAATACGTCTGCTCATAAGTGCCTGGAGTGTCTTTATCGAATGTGTCTCCGGAAATCTCGATCCGTTTGTACAGAGTTTCTTTGCTGTCCTTATCATCCGTTACACTTTCCACATAAGAGATACGGTTAATCGACTCTCCTTTTTTGATCGTCACACGGTTTGTGGACAGTTTGATCCTAGGAGCTTCCGCCGAAAGATTATCTGTGGAATCGTCTTCCTCACTGTCATCTTCTGATGTTGTGTCAGCACTTGCCTTCTCCGTGTCAGATCCGTCATCCGGTGTCACTGACGGAGTCGGAGTTGGCGTATCTGTCGATTCCGGTGTTGCAGAAGGCTGTGCATCTGCACTCTCATCTGTTGCCGTTTTCTCTGTGGCATCTGATGTTGCTGCCTGGTCATCTGCAGCCGCACGATACGTTACTACTTTATTTGCTTTTCCCACATTGTTGCGGGAGTCTCTTGCAACATATACAATCGTAGCAGTCTGTCCGTCTTCGTTGGGATATACGCTCTCAACAACCAGGCTTTCTGTCACATCACCATCTTTATTATCTGTCGCTGTCACTCCGTCCAGAAGTCCGTCATAGCTGTCACCTGCTGTATACACAATCTCGTTATCCTGGAACTGGATCTCCGGCGGTGTATTGTCTTCCGAAAACTTCATAAAGCCCACAAAGCCCATCAGTCCAAGACACAGAATCACCATAATTGCTATGATACCTTTTTTCATTTCTTTTTCCACGCCTTCCTCTGTTTAATCTTCATGTCCATACTTGCCGTATTTTCCGTATTTTCCATAGTATTTGCCATAATATTTACCGTAGTAGCCCTGTTTGGACATATCTACTTTATTCAGAACAACACCAAGGATCGGACAGTTACTCTTTTCCAGCTGCTGCTTTACCTCCTGTGCAAACCGATAACTGATCACACCGGATTCGATGACGATCATCGCACCATCACATTCTTCCGCGATAATCGCGCTGTCGATAACGCTTCCCAGAGGCGGGGTATCGATCAATATGTAATCATATACTTTTTTGAGGGAATCCAGCATCGCTTTAAAATGACGGCTTCCCAGCAGTTCTGCAGGATTTGGCGGAACCGGTCCGGCAAATATAATACTCAGATTCTTTACATTGGTGGAGCAGATCACATCGATCAGAGGTGCCTGTTTGGAAAGATAGTGAGTCAGGCCTTTTACAGAGCTTTTCACTTTTGTTCTTCCCACCAGTACAGATTTTCTCATATCCGCATCGATCAGGATCACTTTCTTTCCAGCTTCTGCCATGGAAACTGCCAGATTCATGGTCACACTGCTTTTTCCTTCATTTGGTGTGCAGCTTGTTACTGCGATCACTTTTTTATCTTCTCCACAAAACTGGAGATTGGTACGGAGAGACTTATAGGCTTCTGTTCCGCTGTAGTCCATCTCCTGCACTTTAATTTCTACATTTTCCACAGCTTTTTATCTCCTTTTATGTTTTTTCGCACGTTTTTTCTTCTTTTTATCCGTCTGTAACAGAGGAATGGTTCCCAGAGTACTAAGCTGCAGATAACGTTCTACATCCTCTGCTGTCTGAATGGTATCATTCATAATAAAGCGGATCAGGATAATGGCAACTGCGATCATACATCCCAGGACACCACCGATCAGACCATTCTTTGAAACACTCGGACTGTATTTTTCAGCCGGGATATTGGCCTCATCTACAACGTTAACTGCTTCGGAATTCATGACATTTTTAATATGTTCTGCGGCTGTATCACGCACTGCATTGGCAATGTCTCTTGCCATATAAGGATCCTTATCCAGTACACTGATGGTAATGATACGGGTATCTGTCGTATTGGACACGGAAATCTTGTTTACCAGCTGTTCATGTGTCATATCCAGACCAAGCTGTGCAATGACCGCTTCCGTAACGGTACGGCTCTGGATCATCTCTGCATAGTCTTTTGTCAGCAGGGTACTGGTCTGCATATCTGCGCTGGTCAGTGTATCGTTGTTCTGTTTTGCCAGCACATACATCTTGGTTACAGACTGATACTGAGGGGTGATAAATACTTTCGTTCCTACGATTGCCACCAGACCCAGGACGAGCCCGGACAGGATAATGATTCCCAGGTGACTCAGCAGTACAGAGAAAATCTCCCTCAGATCGATCTCGATCTCATCGTTGTTCATCTGATTTTGTTCCATATTCTTTCTCCTATCTTCCTTCCTCTATGATCTCACGGGGATTTCTGATCAGAATCTTATCTGCATACTCCCGTCCCATAGTCTTCTCCATATATTGGGCACAACGGCCCATCTGGGGTTTTCTGTCCCCTGTATTATGTGCATCACTGCCTACAAAATGCAGCAGGTTCTGCTTCATAACCTTTTTACAGAATCTCTTCATACCCCAGCCTTCCACACCGCTGATACTGTCCGCATTCATCTGTATGTATGCGCCCATATCCACCAGCTGTTCGAGATGTTCCAGATTCTTTCTGATAACCGGATAGCGTTCTGCATGTGCAATGATCGGTTCATATCCGTTGCTGATCAGCTCATAACATCTTTCCTGAATAAAACGAAAATCATGTGCTTCGGAAAATTCTGTCAGTACAAACCGCGTATCTCCCATGGTTGGTCTTTTCCCTGCATTCAGAGTTTCTACCATATCCAGATTGGCGTGAAACTCGCATCCCAGAATAAGCCTGAGATCCGGTGCAATCTCTTTTGCTGCCTGCTGAACCTGAAGATACTGCTGCCTGATCTTTTCCATCGGTGTCTCAAACATCCTTCTTCGAAAATGCGAAGTTGCGAAAATCGTCCGCACTCCATCGTTATATTCCATCTGAAGGATCTTTTTTGTGATTTCAATCGTATCCGCACCATCATCCACATGAGGAATAATATGTGTGTGGATATCATACAAACCTTTCATATACTTTCCTTTCTGTTCTTTCTGCTCACAATCGTTTTTATTATACAAAAGCTTCTTATATTTGACAAGCAAAAGATTGCACAAAAAAATTAACAGAATCTTTTATTGTTGCTGGGCACGGAGTGGACAGTAATCTTTTATTTCATGATCCTCCATGCCATCCAGACTCCGGCGATCCCTCCGGTCAGTTTTCCTGCCAGAAGTGCTCCTGTCGCCGGAGCATCCACACCGAGAACAAATCCCAGATGTGCCGCCACCATAGATGTGCCACATACCAGAAGGGCTGCATTCATGACGATTTCTTTTTCGTTCATCCGCTTCATATCTGCGATTACCGGCAGTGCGCTTACTATTCCCACCAGCAATCCTGCCGTACCGTTCCTTCCAAGACCGATTTTTTCTCCGATCCATTCCAGCGGATTCTTTAACATCCTCTGCAAAATTTCCGCAAATGGCAGACTCCCAAGGAGAACGATTCCGATTGAGGAAACCACCTTCAGTGCCTCATCCAGAGGAGTCAGGCCGGGAAGCAGCTGCAGACCGGTCATATAAGAAAATGCTCCAAGCGCAATTCCTATAGTACCCGCACTGCGGATCACCGTTGCAAATATCCGAAACCCATGGATCATTCCGTCCGGAAACCGGGAAATTCCAAAAACCAGAAGAACCGCAAGAATCAGAACCGGAATGCTCTGAAAAAGCAGTTTTCCCAAAGAAACACCGCACATCAGACCCCCTGTCAGGATTCCCACTGGAAGCATGCATAAGCCTGCAAGAATCCCTTTGGCAAACAATGGTTTTTCCCGTTCTCCCAACATTCCCATTCCAACAGGGATCGAAAAAGTAATGGTGCATCCAAGGGTTGCTCCCACGATAATCCCACCGTATCGGCCGATTGCCGGATCCTGTGCCAGTTCTTTACAAAGCTGATAGCCGCCCATATCAATAGCCAGCACACCACCCAGCATCCCAGGATCAAGATGAAGGATCCTGTAAAGCGGAACAATCGTATGTTCCAACCCCAGTGAAAGTACCGGTGTTATACAGATCAACCCAGCCATAGAAAGCGCCGTCGGTCCGAGAAGTTGAAACCCATCCTCGAATCGTCTGCCCAGACCAAACTTATTTCCCGCAAGCTGATCCACGCCGCCGATCAGGGCACAGATTGCCATCACCCACATCATTATCTTATCCATTTTTCGTTCTCCCCCCGTTATCTTACTATTATTTTTCCGTGCATCTGTGTAAAAGCCACAACGTATTTTTCATACACTGAAAGCAAATATGCTGCACATCCCCACAATATTCTCCATCCGCATGCAGTACCACCGGCTGATCCAGTTCCATCACGATCTCAGATCCGTTTTTCACATCAAATCCACGGATTCTTCCCTGTTTTCCCATTGCCAGCAGCGGAAGCAGGAAAAATGTTTTCCATTTTGGTATTCCGGACGCACTGCTCAGAGAGATCTTTCCATCATCCGGTACACTTTCCGGTGCCATCGGAACCCCGCCGCCTTCTGCCCTCAAATTCATGGCTGCAGCAAAGATCATATTTTCATAACTCTCTGTTTCCCCGTCTGTCGTTACATTCGCCTGAAAGGTTCTCATGGAAAACAGAGTCTGAACTGTCAGCATCAGATACGTCAGCTTTCCCAGGTGAAATCTGTTCAGGATCTTTTTCAACTTTGAATGCAACGCCTTCTTACATACAATCGCATCCAGACCGGCACCTGCACTGATACCGAAGATTCTTGGCTTCTCACACCCTTCCCAGCTTACTTTCCCAAGATCGATCCGCTGCAGTTTTTCTCCGTTTTGTTCCTGGCCGATACAGGCTGTGATTTCCCGCAGATCTTCTCTGGTATTCCGAAGGATTCCGAGATTTCTGGCAAAATCGTTGCCGGATCCTGTGGGAATCACGCCAAGGCGGACACGGTCAAAATCCGTAATGCCATTCAGCACTTCATTGATAGTTCCGTCTCCCCCTACCACCAGCAGATAGATGGGTCCTTCCGGAATCTTTCCACAGATCTGTCCGGCCAGCTTCACTGCATGCTTTTCATAACGGGTCAGATATGCATTATATGATATTTCATTCTCCTGTAAATATTCTTTTGTTTCCTTCCATACCGCCACTGCACTTCCGGTACCGGCACCGTTATTTACAATAATCTGTATCTTATTCATAATTTATTTTTCCTTTGTTTTTTACTCAATGGTTTTATTGTACCGCAGCCAAAGGCTTTTTACAATCGATAAAATCTGTGCTACAATATTTATCGGATTTAATAACAATCTGTAACACCAATCATATCTCAAAGGAGTTTATTTATTTTATGCAAATTACATTTCCTTCTTATTATAAAAAGTTTTCCTGCATCGCAGATACCTGTCCGGATACCTGCTGTGCGGGATGGCAGATCATGATCGATGACAAAAGTCTGAGCAAATACCGCCATTTTCAGGGATCTTTCCGGAATCGGCTGCATAACGATATCAACTGGAAAGAACATGCCTTCCGCCAGTACGGGCATCGCTGTGCATTTTTAAATGAAGAAAATCTCTGTGATATGTATATAGAAGCGGGATCCGGGATGCTCTGTGATACCTGCCGCAGATATCCACGGCACATCGAAGAATTCGAGGGTATGCGGGAAATATCCCTGTCTCTCTCCTGTCCGGAAGCAGCACGGATCATCCTCTCCCAAAAAGACCCGGTTACTTTTCGAACCTTTGAAAAAGAAACTGCCGCAGAAGCCTATGAAGATTTTGATTACTTTCTGTTCAGCGCGCTGATGGATACGAGAGATTATCTGCTCACTGTGCTTCAGGATCGCAGTGTTCCGGTACGATATCGGATGGCAAAACTTCTGGTGTGCACCCATGACTTTCAGCTAGCGGTGAATAAACAGGAACTTTTTTCCTGGGAAACGATCCGTGCACGACATGAACAGTCCGGTTTCTCTTCTGCTTTTCGAAAGAAGATTTCCGGTCGGTGTTTTCCGGATATGGATCGGGTCGATCTGATGAAACAGATCTGGAAAACCATCGTTCCAAAACTGGAGGTTCTCTCACCGGACTGGACCATTTTTTTAAAGGATACACTGATTTCTTTGTATCACACCTGTCCGGAAGAAACATCCTATATGGAACTTCTCCTTGATTTTCAGGATACTTTCCCGGAATGGCAGGTACAGAAAGAACAGTTGCTGGTATACTGGCTGTATACATATTTCTGTGGTGCTGTGTATGATGAAAAAATCTTTGCCAAAGGAAAAATGGCGGTGATCTGTACACTCTTCATCGAAGAGCTGGTGCTGGGACTCTATGCCCGGAAACAGGAAAAATTGGAATCGGGGGATCTGGTGTCCGTCTGCTACCGATTCTCCCGGGAACTGGAACACTCGGATCAGAACCTGAATACGCTGGAAGAACTGCTGGATCAGGAAGAGGTGTTTTCACTGGAACATCTGATGACACTGTGTAGCATCTGATGGTTGCTGCCGGCATCAAAACTGGTCCTCCGGACCAATTATTGATATATATGCAAAAAAGAGCAGGTGGAAATTGTCCAAAAACAATCCCCACCTGTTCTTTTTTATACTTTTTATACATAATGATGTTGGGGTCAAAAGGTATTTTGACCCCTTTGATACCAGATTGCTACGTGCTTTGCACTCTCGCAATCCTCAAAAACATTCGTAATCCGCTCATTTTTCTTTGAAAAATGGCTACTTACTCATGTTTTTGGCGGGTCAAAAGGTCAAAAATCCTCTTGCAAGCAAGCTTGCATCAGCTTTCTGACCTTTTGACCCTGGTATCATATAATTCTGTCACCACACATCAGTACAGCAGGATCGGATATCCTTTATCGATTGTCTCATAGATAATCTTCGCCTGATCCGGCGGCAGATTGATGCAGCCGTGACTTCCTTTGGTTTTATAGGTGTCTCCGCCAAAGCTTGTCTGCCAGCTGGCATCGTGAAGTCCCTGTCCGTAAACAAACGGCATCCAGTAGGTAACCGTGGTATCATATCCATACACATCACTGCTTAAGGTAAACGGACTTGCTTTGTATGCAATCGGCCATGCCCCACGGTATGTTTCTCTTCCTTCTCCCGGAAGACCACTGACGATATCAGTCTCTGTCACCAGTGCCCCATTCTTGTACAGCCACAGGTGCTGCTGTTCCAGACTGACTTCTATGTAACTTCCGTTCAGGTCATCCGTTCCGTTTCTGGAATAGCCCGATTTACTGTATACCGGTTCTCTCGTCACAGCTGCCCCACCATCAATATCTGCCAGAAGCTGTGTCAGTTCTCCTTCCTGGTCAACCCGGTAACCATATTCATTACCTTCGATGGTGATCGCTTCACCGCCTGTAGTCGTGAAGGAACGTGGCCGGTAGATAGTATTGTATTTTGTGGCAAGATTCTTGATATACTCCTGCGCCTGTGCGGTATCAACGGATACACTTTCATCGGAAATCACCAGCCAGGAACAGATAGTTGCATTGTCCAGAACCTGAGTTTCTTTTCCGAATGTATACGTTACGGAAACTCCTTTGTACTTTTGCAAAGCAGCATTTAACGTGGTTACTTTTTCCTGTAATTCCTGAGCATCCTGTGTAACAGCTGCTTTCCGGTAGAGATCTGATGTGATTTCCACGTTCAGTCCTGTTTTCGGAAAATCCCCTTCAATCTGCGGGCGAATCTGTTCCTCCACATATGCTTCCACAGCTGCCTGATCCATATGATTACCCAGTGTCTCCGGGACTATCACATAAGCACCCTGGTCGCTGTTATATTCCACGTATGCATCGGTTGAATCCACACGGTCTGTGGAAAGCTGAAAGTGTTCCTCCGTCAGTGCCGCAGAAAATGTCTCATCGTTTCGTTCTACCTGATAAGCTACCGTAAGACCTTCCTGTTTCGGAAAAAAACCGCCTTCTTTCCAGCGTTTGTCTCTCAGTGTTTTCAGATCCTGTTTCAGCTGTTTTTCGTTGATGCTGTAACCAAGATCACCGAGTGTGGTCTGATAATCCGTTTCCCCGTTTTCCTGAAAAGTAACCGGTACTTTCTTAAAATCATCTGCCAGCATCCCTGCCGTCTCTTCCACACTGCGTCCGGATACATCCTCTCCAAAAATCTTGATCCGGCTTCCCATGGTTTTTGTTCCCATATAGTGTGCATAACCAAACAATCCTGCAACCAGTCCCGCCATAACAAGCAGGCAGACAACCAGCAGGATGATATATATTTTTTTTGACTTTTTTTTACTCTTCATTCGTCTTTCTTCCCTGCCCTTTTTTCTGTTGTTCTGACATCATTTGTCTAGAGCGTGTCTGAAAAATTATTTCCGCAAACTGGGACTCGCAGCTCATGAAAAGCCTTTTTCAGACACGCTTATTATACTATACATTTATGAAAAAGAAATAATGAAAATATAACAATTTTCTTTCTTCATAGAACGCTTTTTTTACAGGTTGACGAATCTTTCTGCAGACTGAAATTTATCAGATTATTTCTGTACATATTTCTCTTTCAGTTCTTTCACTTTCGCCAGGTATGCCTGGTCCTGTTTTCTCTTCAGAAGTTCTGCACGGATCGGATCCTTTACTTCAGCAAATACGGCTTCTTTGGCTTCGTTTTTCTTCTCAACCTTGATCAGATGATAACCAAACTGAGTTTTTACCGGTCCTACCACATGTCCCGGTTCTGCCTGGAAGGCTGCGTCTTCGAATTCTTTGACCATCTGGCCTTTTCCGAATTCACCTAGATCACCACCCTGTGCACCGGATGGGCAGGTGGAAGATTCTTTTGCCGCTTCTTCAAAAGTCTTTTCCCCGTTCACGATGGATTCCAGAATAGCTGCACATTTTTCTTCGGAATCGGTCAGGATATGCTTTGCATTTACCGTAGCTCCTTTTACAAACTGTGCTTTGTTCTGTTCATAGTAATCTTTCACTTCCTCATCAGATACACTGACACTCTCGATAGTCTCTTTTAATACCATCTGTACCAGGATATCCTGTCTTGCATTTTCCATTCCTTTTTTATATTCTTCAGTCTCATCAAGCTTCTCATCTTCTCCACATTTTGCCAGTGCATGGAAAGTGATCAGCTGTTCTTTGCAGTGTTCTTTAAACTGTGGATTGGATGCATATGCCTGCTGCTCCTTCGGCAGGTGTCCGATAAATGCCTGCAGTTCTTCTTCGGTGATCTGGTGTCCGGCTACCACTGCCAGTACGTTCTGTGCCATAATATGTTCTCCTTTGCTTTCCGGATCCGCTGATGTTGTTTGTATCGGATCCTGCGAGGTATTTTGCCACGGGATATCGGTATAACAATTGTTTCCCGTACCATGTCGCGTGGGTTTTATTATAAAAGAAAAGCACAAAATATGCAAGGGCAGGTCATGAAATGAATGATACAGTTATTTTGAAAGTGCTGTACTAAATCAGTTTTCGTTTTCTTGCTTCATTCACCGCCGCTGCTTTTCCGTTCACACCGAGTTTCCGGTAGGTTTCCCGACAATGATACTTCACCGTCACTTCCGCCAGCCCCAGCTGTCCGGCTATCTTGTTCATGGAATCTCCCTCTGCCTGCATCCGCAGAATCTTCCGTGCGGTATCGGAGAGTGTGACTTCTCCCTCCGCTTTTGTTCTGAGATATCCAGGGTACATCTGCGCCATTCTTTTTCCTTCTTCCAGCACCTGTCTGTGAAAGTGTGGATCGGTCCAGTGTATCTCTTCCCTGTTTTTTTTCAGAAGGGGCAGCCACAGACCAGCCTCTTTTGTCAGTATCCTGACAAAATGATAGGATTCAGCTTCGCTGACAGCCTCCTGCAACAGATTCTTCCACTCTTTCCGATCCATCTTATAACAGGTCACTGCCAGAAGTAACGTACTTTCTATCCGGATATATGTCCGTTCCATCTCTTTTGCATAGTAGAGCAGCTGCTGTAACAAATTATATGCTGCCTCGTATTTTCCCTGTTGCAGATAGACACGCACCTTTGTTACATATCGGAATCGTTCCAGAATATAGAACTCTCTGTTTTCATCCGGTGCGCTCTCAAGCCACGCCAGGATCTCCGCTGTATCTCCCCGATACAGATGCAGCCGGCACAAAAATGTATCTATGTTCGCAATCAGCTTCGGTGCTTCTTTTTTACATCGTTCCCGAAAAGTCTGCATCACATGAAGCGCCTCTTCCAGATCCTGACGAATCAGATACATCCAGCAAAGGAGTCCGTTTGCTACGAAGACCTGTTCGATTTTTCCTCCGCTTTCCGCCTGCATCCGCCCTTTCTGGATCAGTGCCATCACCTCATAATCATCCTGTCCTTTTTCCAGATAGCTTTCTGCCAGTGCCAGCGGAACCAGCCCTTTTCCGTACTTTCCAAGCACAAATTCTATGATCTTCCCAAGGCTTACGGCCAGTTCTCTGTCCTTGCGGCTCCACTCGCAGAAGTCTTTTCCTCCATTCATCATCGAGGGAAGATTGCTGGTTACAGAGAGTTCCGGGATGTGTATTTTCCGGTCGGTGATCAGGACACCTGCCGCCCGTAACAGATCCGTCATTCCGCTGATGCCACGATGGGGAAGGGAAATATCCAACGTGATCAGCCGTCCTCTGGCTTCCCGTGCCTCACTTCCCTCTGCCCGTTTCTGATATTCTTCCAGTTCATGATACCAGCGCTCACTTTCATCCACATTCATAAGAATCGACTGCAACAGGCTCATTCCCATCATAAGTACCGGATTCTCCCGGATTAGATCCTCCGGAAGCTCCAGATAATAATTTCGCAGTTCATAATAATTACCGATAGCTGCATTTTCCCTGGCATTCGCCACCAGCAGCCGGAAGATACTGTCTGTGTCATCGTATGCCTTGTACATTTCCAGTGCTTTGGCAATCTCGCCCTCCATCTCATAATACAGACCTGCGTTATAATACAGACGGCTGATCTGTTCCGGAGAGCGTTTTTTATGCAGCCGCTGTTCCATAGACCAGCGCATGGCATCCTTGCAACGCCAGACACCGTCTTTTTCCCCCATTTTCGCAAAAAAATTGCCGGTTTCCATCCCCTGTGCCAGCATATGCTCCACATGTTTGTTTCCGGTGATCATCGCCGCCAGACTCACCGTAAAATCTTTGACAATGGAAATATCCATAAAAAATTCCTGCAGTTCTGTATCCCACTGATCATATACATGACTCTCCAGGTACGTCCAGACCGTACGCATCGTGGCTTCCAGATTCCCGTTTTCCATCACAAAGATCCGCAGGGACATAGGATTCCCTCTTCCCACAGCCCATGCTTTTTCCAGCTGTTCCTCTGACACCTGCAGTCCATATCTTTCCAGATACTCATCCTGCTGTTCTCTCGTCAGGCAAAAATCTTCTTCCCCGATCATTACGAAAGAATATTTCATCCGAAGGGACAGAAGCCACGCCGGAAATGGGGCACGGGAGATCAGTACCACCCACAGATCATTTCGTTCCATCCATTCCTGGATTTTCTGATAATAAGCATCTTTCAGCCGGATATCCGAAATTGCGTAAAGATCATCCAGCACGATCACCGGTGCCGTGATTTTTTCACTCTCCAGATCATCCGGCGTCGTATTCAGTGCAGAGACATAAAAATATTCTTTTTTCTCAAGAAAATGCCGGATCAGAGAAGTTTTCCCCACGCCGGTAACACCATACAGATAAGCAGGAAGTCCCGCCTGATACGCCATCCGTAATTTTCTTTCGGCCGCTGCCGGCCACAGATATACGTCTCCAGTTGTTCTCATCATGCTTCTCCCCCTGTACTATGTTCTTCATTTTTTCTGCAACGGCAGAATATTTCGCCGGGAAGGAACAACATTTTTTCAAATTCTTTTGCACTCAGCGGCATGGAAAACCAGTTCCCCTGTACATGATCGCACCCGGAAGTTTTCAGTACCTCTACCTGTCTTGCTGATTCCACGCCTTCACAGAGAACCTGGAAACCGAGGCTTTTCAACATCCCGATCATCTGTTGCAGAAAACCGATACCACGGTAATCTTTTTCACACTTTTCCATGAACCCGCGTCCCAGTTTTACATCATTTAACGGGACATCTGCAATCAGATTAATAAAAGAAGATCCCACACCGAAGTTATCCAGTGCTGTATGGAAACCGGCATCCTGTAGAGAACGCAGAAGATCTTTGATATTTTCATACCGGATCGTATCCGTCTCCTTCAGTTCCATCTCCAGCATCCCTGGATCCACTTTATATTTTTCCAGAATCTCCAGATACCGTCTGGTTGTCTGTGGATCTTCCGCATGCAGCGCCGATACATTGACCGAAACCGGCACCGGTGTGATTCCGCTTCTTTTTGTTTTTTCCAGAAATGCGGCCACCTGTTCAAATACATAAAAATCAAGTTCCACGATTTTTCCATTTTTTTCATAAAACGGAAGAAAATGTTCCGGTCTCACCACGATACCGTCAGGTCTTCGCCAGCGCACCAGAGCCTCTGCTCCCACAATCTTATAATTATGTAACGAAATCTTCGGCTGGAAATAGATCTCGAACTCCCGCTTTTCCATGGTCTCATCCATCAGCAGTTTTACTGCGGTTTCTCCCTTGTTTCCGGTATCTAAAGGGATCAGTTTTTCCCCTACTGCATACTGGTTTCTTCCCGCAATCTTCGCCCGGTACAAGGCAAGATCTGCATGTTCAAGAAGCTGTTCGTAACTGTAATCGCCCAAACCTGCCGGCAGAAAACAGACACCAACACTGCAGCTCATGACAAAATCTCTTTTTGAAAACGTCAGTTTTCCCACTCTTTTCACCAGTTCACTGACTTTCTTTTCCAGTGCTTCCCGGCTGATTTCCTTTAAAAACACGACAAATTCATCTCCACCGGTACGGATCAGAATATCCTCTTTGCGGAAAAAGTTCTGCAAAAATCCGGAAAATCCAATCAGCACTTCATCCCCGAACAGATGACCATACACATCATTTACATTTTTAAAATGATCCACATCCAGCATCAGAAGACCGGAAGAAGCGTCCATCCGTTTCTCCCGTAGGTACTCGTTCACCAGAAGCTTTCCGGTATCATGGTTATATAGTCCTGTCATGGAATCTCTTCTTGCCTGATCTTCCAGAAGTTCTTCTCTTTTCCGTATCTCCGTGATATCTCTGATGCAACCGATCACCGACTGGTCACCTTCTTCTTTCTGCAATGCATCCAGAAGTATTCTCTTGTAGTGACCCTTTTTCAGAAGCTTCAGTTCCACCGTTCCCAGAGTCTGTCCGAGAAGAAACTCACGCATCTTCTGCACATCTTCCGGATGGATCGTACATATCTGACCCAGCTGACCGAGAAATGGCATAATCCCTTTTTCTTCTTCCAGTTGCTCATTATACAGAACCATTCGATCGCTATCCGGGAAATACTCAAAGACAGAGATCCCTGCATATTTCATCAGTACTTTTAATTTATCCATCCGTTTTTTTCCGGACAGAAAACTTTTTTCTGTATCGTTTATCCTATCTTTTTCCATATATTTTCCCACACTCTTTCTTAAATTTCACCTTTTGTATAATTATAGCAAACGTAAAAGGAAAAAAGAACTATCCAATTGGATAGTTCTTCCTTGGCTTTTCTCATCTTTTTGTTCAGGACTCTTTTATTCCGAAAACCGTCAGTGCCTGACGCGGTGAAATGCCGAGTCCACCGACGCTGATCAACGTATCCTCTGCCTCTAACAAAAGATTTTCCTTCTGAAATCTGACAATCATGCGACCTCCGCTTAAGCCGTCCATCCGCCGGATCTCCATCTCAAGGGTATTGACGGTACGCCATGCAGCTGATCCTGCGTAAATATGACCGTCTGTTTCACTGTAGGCGAAGTCCTTACGCATAGAGAGGACGAATTCCTTTTCTTTTCCACCTTCCAGCACTTTCCAGTACATCTTATCGCTTCCAAAAGCAAACCGCATCTCCTGGATCGGACTCGTCTCAAACTGAAACAGCCCACTTCCGCCAATCAGAACTTCAGCAGAATCCGGCAGCCGGTCGTTCAGAACCGGAACAGACACATACACATGCTTACTTACTTTTTCCTCCATAAAAGGATTTCTCGTTCCTCTGCGTGGTGGAAGAGCAAGCTGTCCAGTATACTCTTTTACAGTTTCTGCAAGCGGTGATGGTGCCAGCTCTCCAGCCTCTTTCTGTACATAGGGAATCAGATCCTCCTGCAGTGCGCTCAATTCCTCCTGTGTCTGCTCTGTGGATGACGTCAGAATCACAATCAAATCAAGATCCGGGAACACAACCCCAAACTGGCCATACGCTCCATCCGCGCGGAAAGAGCCAGGATATCGGCCCATCCAGCACTGGTAACCGTAGCCCTGTGCCCAGTCTTTTACATGTCCTTCGGAATCGCCTTCTGTCTCAATCTGCTTGTGGCAGGCGCGTTCGAACCATTCTTTTCGAAGCAGCTGTTTTCCTTCCCACTCTCCCTGTCTGGACAGAAAATACGTAAATTTTGCCATATCTTCCGTCACCATCTTCATACCTCCTCCGCCAAGCTCTGTTCCGTCGCCGAGCAATGCACAGGTCAGAGAAGTGATTCCAAGTGGTTCCAACAGACGCGGTTTCAGAAACTCTGTCACATTCTGCCCTGTCTTTCTCCGCAGAACTGCAGCCAGCATGTTGGTTCCTGCTGTATTATATTTATAAAATGTTCCCGGCTCATGGAGTACCGGATGATGCAGAAATGTAGAGATCCAGTTTTCGGAATTGTCCGAAATCTCCGTCTCGTGACCGCATCCCATGATCAGCAGATGGTGCAGGGTGATTTTTTTAAGATATTCGGAAGGATGTTCCGGCAACAGTTCCGGAAAAATATCGACGATCTTCTCATCAACAGATAAGATTCCTTCCTGCTGTGCAAAACCAATCGCCGTAGCCGTCAACGATTTGCTGAACGAATACAACGGATGGCGGAATTTTTCATCATACGGTTTCCACCATCCCTTTGCCGCACACTGTCCATGGCGGAGCACCATAAAACTATGTAGTTCGATTTGATTTGCTTCCATCCTGTCAAGAAATTTCATAATTCCTTTGGAGCTGATTCCAACTGATTCCGGTGTCACATCTTTAAAGTATCCCATTTTTTATCTCTCCTTAATCGCAAACTTCTCCATAATAAACATTCTGTCGTACCTGCC
>ERZ857750.1340-NODE-1340-length-27570-cov-4.456624_pt1 | contig 27570 bp, 24 predicted proteins | sample MGYA00519915_ERZ857750 | MGnify/ENA primary metagenome ERZ857750 (study PRJEB31778, sample SAMEA3449358) | human gut metagenome | biome: human gut; feature: human-associated habitat; material: faeces | place: United Kingdom | collected 2010/2012 ...
TACCACACCAAGGCCCACATGGGCATGATCGACGTTACCGACGACTTCCGCGCAGCGGTGCAGAACGCCTGCCGCAAGACCGGCATGAAGTCCGGCACGATCACCGGCTTTACCACCGGCGGTGTTGCCGGCCTGACCACGCTTGAGTTTGAGCCGGGCATGGTCTACCATGACCTCAAGGCGGCGATGGACGTCTTTTCGCCCTACCGCGATGAGCAGGGAAACGTCATTTACTATCACCACCATGACACATGGCATGATGATAACGGCTCGTCGCATATCAAGGCGGCGCTGCTCAGCCCGTTTATCGTTATCCCGTTCGTGAATGGCGAGATCACCATCGGCCCGTGGCAGAATCTGACCCTTGTGGAGTGCGATACCCGCAACCGCGTGCGGGATATTGTCTTTCAGGTGATGGGAGAATAATTCCTTTCTGCTTAGGAATTGTAAAACAAAGCCCCGGTTTCGTCGCTTGACAAAACTGGGGCTTCGCGCTATAATATAGCTAACAAACGGCGGCTCTTGTAGGGAGAGCAGTCGTTCCTCAGTTCGATTTTTAGTCGAGAAGAAGCCGCTCTCTTTTAACTACCGGAGGGCGGTTATTTCTTTAAGTATCCGAGAATACCAAAGATAACCGTGCAGAGCAAATCAAGCAGTCCAATGACTTCCAGAATTGTCATGCAGATCACCTCCCTTCTTTCGGGAGGAACAACCTTTATTCACCGTTTGCTGCCTTGATTATAGCATATAGTAATATATGTTGTCAATAAACCGTCCTTTTGGGCGGTTTTTGTGTTATAAAAGCGAAAAAGGGAGGTTGCCCCTCAACTTCTTTCCGCGCAGTCAGAAAGATTAGCGCCCGCTAACCAAATAGCTTTTCTTTTTTCGATAAATGTGGTATAATATAAGCGTTCGAAAAATTTGAGTACGGTTCGGGAATCCCTGTGCCGTGCATAGAAATGGAGCGACAAAGCATGACTAAAATTGATATTATTTCCGGTTTTCTGGGTGCCGGCAAGACGACCCTTATCAAGCGTCTGCTGGCCGATGCGCTCAAGGGTGAGCAGGTTGTTCTGATCGAGAACGAGTTCGGTGAGATCGGCATTGACGGCGGCTTTCTCAAGGATGCCGGCATTGTTGTAAACGAGATGAACGCAGGCTGCATCTGCTGCTCGCTGGTTGGCGACTTCGGCAAGGCGCTGCACGATGTTGTGGACCAGTACCATCCGGACCGCATCCTGATCGAGCCGTCCGGCGTCGGCAAGCTGTCGGATGTTATCGCTGCGGTACAGAACGCGCACCTCGAGGTTCAGCTGAACAGCTTTGTAACCGTTGTTGACGCGCTCAAGGCCAAGATGTACCTCAAGAACTTCGGTGAGTTTTTCGAGAATCAGGTGGCGCATGCCGGTGCCATCCTGCTGTCCCGCACGGCTGAGTGCCCGGAGAAGCGCCTCGACGAGACCGTTGCCATGCTGCGCGGACTGAATGAGCACGCCCGCATCGTCACCACCCCGTGGAAGGACCTGACCGGCGAGCAGCTGCTCTCCACCATGGAAGGCAGCCGCGACCTCGTTGCGGAGGTTCTCGAGGAGATCGCGCACGAGCCGCACCACGAGCATCATCATCACCACCATGACCACGAGCATGATGAGCATGAGCACGACCACGAGCATGACCATGAGGAGCACGAGCATCATCACGAGCACGATGAGCACTGCACCTGCGGCTGCCACGATCACGATCATGAGCATGAGCATCACCACGATCATGACCACGAGCACCATCATCACGACCACGACGGTCACTGCTGCTGCGGTCACGACCACGATCACGATGCTGACGAGGTATTCACCTCCTGGGGTAAGGAAACGACTCACAAGTACACCGAGGCAGAGCTTAACGCGGCTCTTACCGCGCTCGGCGATGTTACGCTCGGCACCGTACTGCGTGCAAAGGGGATCGTTCCGTGTGCAGACGGCGGCGAGTGGCTGCACTTTGACTACGTTCCGGGCGCACCCGAAATCCGCCGCGGCGCTGCCGATTACACCGGCCGTCTGTGCGTCATCGGCTCCGAGCTGGATGAGGAGCGCATCGCTGCTCTGTTCGGCGTAAACGAAAAGTGAGGTAACCAGATATGGCTAACGAACCCATTCCGGTATACGTCTTTACCGGCTTTCTGGAGAGCGGCAAGACCAAGTTCATTCAGGACATTCTCGCGGACCCGAACTTTACCGAGAACGAGCGCACGGTGCTGCTGCTGTGCGAAGAAGGCATCGAGGAATACGACGAGAAGTGGCTGCTGCACTACGGCACCGCGCTTGTGCCGATCGAGTCCGAGGACCGTCTGACGCCGAATATCCTCAAGCGCGTGGAGCAGAAATACCAGCCGGACCGCATTCTTGTTGAGTACAACGGCATGTGGAAGCTGGAAAAGCTGATGCAGGCATTTCCTGCCCGCTGGGAGCTGTACCAGATCGTCACCACAGTCGATGCGACCACGTTTGAGCTGTATTCCAACAACATCGGTCCGATGATGTTCGAGCATATCACCACTGCGGATCTGGTTGTGTTCAACCGCTGCACGGATGAGCTGAAGGACATGCTGTACAAGAAGAACATCAAGGCGATGAACCCGCGTGCGGCAATCTATCTGGATGACGTGAACGGCAATTCCGAGGACTACGCCCGCAATATGCCGCTGCCGTTTGACGTGGATGCGGATATCATCGACATCCAGCCGGAGGACTACGGTCTCTGGTACATCGACGCCACCGGCGACCCGATGAAGTATGACGGCAAGACCGTCCGCTTTCTTGCCCAGGCCTACGTCGGCAAGGATGTGCCCGCCGGCAGCTTCGTGCCCGGCCGCTTCGGCATGGTCTGCTGCGCGGATGACGTCACCTTCCTCGGCTTCCTCTGCCGCTATCCCGACCGCGATCAGCTGCATAACCGCGACTGGGTCAAGGTAACGGCGTCCATCACCGTCGAGGAGCTGCCGCAGTACCGCGGTCCCGGTCCGGTGCTGCATGCCATCACGGTAGAACCCGCCGAAAAGGCGAAGGAAGATATCGTTTACTTTAACTGAATCTTCTCCATGCAAAATAAAAAGAGACGAGCCTGCCTGGCTCGTCTCTTTTCTGTATAAAAGCGCACTGACCGCTCGATTGGGCCTCGAACGGTCAGTGACTAAAAATCGCTAATCAATTAGGGTCTGACTGCCTGAACAGCATCCCTTGGCGATAGTATACCCGAGCAGCCCCGGTTTTGTCAAGTGCGGCAAAGCCGGGGTTTTGCTTTGTATGCAGCGATTACTGTCTGCTGATTGCTGATTCCGGATTAGAAAAGTGTGTCCCCCGTCACACAGCAGTGACGGGGGACAGGGACAAAGGGGGGATACAGACGATTCATAAACTCCATGAACGTCTTTTGAAAGATCGGTGACGGCTTGAGGGATTAGCCGATGCCACCGTACATAACGCCGAGGATCAGTGCAAGAACTGCACAGATAACGTATACCCACTTGCCGAGCGGGAAGAACCAGCCGCCGATCGGCTTCTTAGCGCCTTCGTTAACAGCAGCAACTGCTTTTTCCTTGCCCAGTACCCAGAAGAACATAACGCCGGCCAGAGCAGCGCCGAGCGGGCAGATGTAAATGGAAACAACGTCCATCCACTGAGAGGTCCACGGCTGGATTGCGATGGAAACGACCAGACCGATCACACCGATGGTGCCAACGGCTGCTGCACGCTTGAACTTGAACTGCTCCTGCAGGAAGGCGATCGGTGCCTCGTACAGGTTTACGATGGAGGATACGCCTGCGAACAGTACGCAGATGTAGAAGATCGCGCCGATGATACGGCCGGCAGGCATTGCGTTGAATACGTTTACGAGGTAAACGAACATAAGGCCGGGGCCGCCGGATACGTCGCTGATGCCTTCGCCCAGAACAACTGCCATTGCCGGAATGATAACGACTGCTGCCAGCAGAGCTGCTATGGTATCAAATACTGCAACGTTGCGTGCGGAGGACGGGATATCCTCGCTCTTGGACAGGTAGGAACCGTAGATTACCGAGCCGTTGCCTGCAACGGACAGGGAGAAGAACGCCTGACCGAATGCAAATACCCACAGGTCGGGCTTAGCCAGACCAGCCGGATTCAGGGTCAGAATGTACTTATAGCCTGCGGATGCGCCGGGCAGAGTGCCGATGTAGATTGCCAGTACGAGGAACAGACCGAACAGAACCGGCATCATGACCTTGTTTGCCTTCTCAATGCCGCCTGCAACGCCCATTACCATGATGGCAAGGGAAACTACCAGTGCAACGATCTGCCATACGCCGTTGCCGATGCCGAAGAAGCCGGCCGACGCCATTGCCTTGAGGGCTTCGGGAAGCGTAGCTGCTTCCGGAGCGGTAGCGCCGAAGATGCCGCCGATAGCGCCCATATCCGTGCCGAGGCTGAACAGGCTGCCGGAGAGGGACATGAAGGTGTACTTGAAGATCCAGCCGAGAACGACCGTGTAGCCGATTGCCAGCATCAATGCACCGATGATCGGGATCGCACCGATCGCCTTACCGGATTTCTCGCTGCCGGTGCGCTCCTTGGTACACATGCCGAACGCACCAACCGGACCTGCAGCTGCACGGCGGCCGAGAGCGAACTCCTCGATAACGCCGGTACTGCCGATCAAAATTACAAAGATGAAATAGGGAAGCAGGAAGGTCATGCCGCCGTACTTCTGCACCATGATCGGGAAACGCCAGATGTTGCCCATACCAACCGCAGAACCGATACATGCCAGAATGAATCCCCACTTACTCTGGAAACCATCTCTCTGTTCTAAGTTTTTAGGCTCTTTACTCATTATCTTACACCCCTTTAATGTGTAAATGGATAGAAAAAGGGCGTTCTCTTTGCCGCAGAAAATGTTTAGTTTTCTGGCAAAAAGAACGCCTTTGTTCTTTGCTTTCCTGTGCACTTTCCACGCGACACAGGTTACGCCCTGATTATAAAGTTATAAAAAGGTCAGGAGAAATTCCTGTTATGCAATGCCGCAGCGCCTTTGCTGCAGCATTGGCGGGAATACCGCACAATTTATACAATTATGCGGTATCGCCTTTGACGAAAGGATGGAACAGGGGATTATTTCTCTTCGTTCGGGTACGGCTCCAGGAATGCGTGGAAGTGACGCATCGGCAGATTGTGACCCCAAACAATACGCATGTTCGGAATGTTCTCACGATCCTCGTACAGAGCCTTAACAGCTGCGATTACATAGTCCAGATGCTCCTTGGTCAGACGGCTGCGGTCGATTGCGAAGCGAACTACGTTACATACTTCAGCCTGCTGCTCCGGGGTCTTCAGGTCATACTCCATGGAGTAGTCGCCCAGCTCGGATACACGGATGCCGTAGCGGCGGATCAGCTCAAGGCTGAAGCCCTCACCAGCGAAGGTGTCGTGGCCGCGCTTGCCGTCGAAGAACTCATCCATGTTGATGTATACAGCGTGGCCGCCTGCCGGCAGTACAACGCCCTTAACGCCAGCGTCGTAGAAGCCTTCTGCCAGGTAGTTACACTGAGCAACACGCTCGTTCATGTAGTTAAAGTCGCAGGACTCGTACAGGCCAACTGCCAGAGCCATGATGTCACGGCCGGACATGCCGCCGTAGGAATCGTTGCCGTAGCAGGAGATCTGCTTAACCTTCAGCAGAACGCCAACGTCGGTCTTAACGGTGCCGTCTTCGTTGAAGTCGGAGAACTTCTGCCAGAACAGGCCCTTATCGCGGAATGCCAGCATGCCGCCCATGTTAGCGTGGCCGTCCTTCTTAGCGGACATGGTGAATGCGTCGCAGTAAGAGAACATCTCGGTAGCGATCTCAGCGATGGACTTGTCAGCGTAGCCTTCCTCATTCATCTTGATGAAGTAAGCGTTCTCAGCCCAGCGAGCGGTATCGAATACCAGCGGGATGTTGTACTTATGCGCAACGCGGTTGATTTCCTTCAGGTTGCCCATGGAAACGGCCTGGCCGCAAACCGGGTTGTTGGTGATGCAGGTGAAGATCAGCGGAACGTTCTCCGGACCTACGCTCTGAATCAGCTGCTCCAGCTTCTCGATATCCATGTTGCCCTTGAACGGGTTCTTCTCGTAACGGCCGCCTTCCGGTACTTCCCACAGCAGGGTCTTGTTGTACAGGTTACGCGGAATGGAACCCATCTGCTTGATGTTGCCTTCGGTGGTGTCAAAGTGACCATTCGACGGAATGGTGAACTTCTTGCCCGGGTGACGCTTAGCAAGGATGTTGCGAACGATTTCCATCAGAACGGACTCAGCTGCACGGCCCTGCTGGATGATAAATGCGTTCGGGCGCTCCATCTGAGCTGCGCCGCCATTGAACAGGCCGCCTTCGTACTCGCACAGATAAACTTCGTCCATCATCTTCTCAACGTCGCGGCAATCGGTGCGAACGAGGTCGATGATCTTCTTCCAGTTCTTCTCGCCGCCGCGCTCGAAGATGTCGCGGAAGGTGTCGAGCAGAACGTAATAACCGGTGTTGCGGCCGTAAGCCTCGTCGCCGAGGAACAGGCTTGCCCACTGATGATTGGTCATTGCAGTGGTACCGGAGTCGGACAGCATATCAACGGTCAGCATGCCGGACGGGAATGCGAACTCGTTGTAATGAGTAGCCTGAAGAGCGCGCTCACGCTGCTCAACGGTTACTTCCGGAAGATCACGGACTGCGTAAGTGAAATGATGCGGTGCGGGTACGTTCAGCGGATACTGCTTGCTCATAATAAATTACCTCCAGTTGTGTGTTTTGGAGGTACCCCGGTTGTCAAAGCCGGTTTTCCGGTTCCGGCTTTGCTTAGCGGACAGCACCTTTCTTTTTTTGCTGTTTTCTTTTCTTTTTGGTTTGCCTTACGGCAGGAGAGCGGTTACCTCAATCTCGACGAGAGCGTCCTTGGGAAGTCTTGCAACCTCCACAGCGGAGCGTGCGGGATAGCTGCCTTCACCGAAGAAGGTGGCGTAAACCTCGTTCATCGCGCCGAAATTGTTCATGTCGCTCAGGAAGACGGTAGTCTTGATCACCTGATCCATACCGGTTCCTGCCTCAGCAAGGATTGCCTTTACATTGGTGAGCGACTGTTTGGTCTGTGCTGCGATCCCTTCCGGAAAAGCACCGGTTGCGGGATCGATCGGAAGCTGACCCGAAGTAAATACGATACCGTTTGCTGCAATTGCCTGTGCATACGGGCCGATGGCTGCGGGTGCGTGTTCCGAACAGATAACCTTTTTCATTTCCTGCTCAGCCTCCTTTCGTCCTTTCGTGAGATAAATTTATCACTTTTAAAATTCTTTGTCAAGATGTATTTGTGCAATTTGGATGAATGAATAAAAAAATCTCGCGTATTTATCAATATTATCAACAACTATTGTGAAAATTGATAATTTTGAACAGACTTTTTGTACAAAAATACTGCGTAAAATATTTACTTTTTTCACCTCGCACTTAGAAAAGTTTATTATTTTACAGAACATGGTAATTAAAGTGCGAATTTATAAAAAATTTTTGTTATCCTACTAAAACAACGCGATGAAGAATTCATGAAGAATCGCAGGGAGAGCGGTACTGCCGCGGAAAATGAAAAAAATTCAGACACCGACTAACCGGGGCAGGGAAAAGACATCCCGCGTTTGCACTTCAAATAAAAGCCTGCGTATGCTATAATAAATTGTATTACATTGCACAGGGAGGTGCACCGCATGCCGGACGAAAAACTCACCGCCTACCGCGGCGGCAAGGCGCTTCGCCGCGGCTGGACAACCGGCTCGTGCGCGGCGGCGGCCTCGCAGGCGGCGGCTGTGCTGCTGCTGACCGGAATCGCGCCGCCGGAGATTCACCTGCATACGCCGGGCGGCATCACCTTCTGCCTGCCGGTCGAGGACGCGCATATGAGCGGAAACGCGGCTGTCTGCACCGTCCGCAAGGACGCGGGCGATGATCCGGACATCACAAACGGGGTCCGCATCACGGCTTCCGTGCGCCGAATCGAAAAGGGCGTTACCATAGAGGGCGGCGCCGGCGTCGGACGAATTACCCGCCCGGGACTGGCGATGCCGGTCGGAGAAGCGGCGATCAATCCCGGCCCGCGGCAGCAGATCGCGGACGCGGTGCATCGTGCCGCACAGCAGAACGGATACAACGGCGGCTTTTCCGTTACCATTTCGGTGAAGGACGGCGAGGCGCTTGCCGCCCAGACCTACAACGGGCACCTCGGCATCGTCGGCGGCATCTCTATCCTCGGCACGAGCGGCATTGTCGAGCCGATGAGCGAAAAGGCGCTCGTGGACACCATCCGATTGGAGCTGGACAGCCTGTACGCGCAGGGTCAGCGCATCGCATTTCTGTGCCCGGGCAACTACGGCGCGGATTTCGCGCGGGACACGCTCGGTCTTGACCTCGAACGCGCGGTCAAGTGCTCCAACTTCATCGGTGAGGCGTTCGACCATGCGGCGTACCGCGGCTATCCCGAGATCCTGCTTGTCGGGCACGCCGGAAAGCTGGTCAAGATGGCCGCAGGCGTGATGAACACGCATTCGTCGGTCGCAGACGCACGGCAGGAGATTTTCACCGCGCATGCGGCACTGTGCGGCGCACCGCGCGAAACACTCGAAGGACTGATGGCCGCCATCTCGGTGGACGCGTGCGTGGAGCTGTTGGACGAAGTGAATCTGCGTCAGCCCGTCCTGTCGCGCATTGGCAGGGAGATGGAAACCCGCATCGCCCTGCGCATGAAGGGGCAGGCGCGCGTGGAATTCATCATGTTTACCGGAAAATACGGCGTGCTGGCCGAGTCAGCGGGCGCGCGCACACTCTGTGAGAGGTTGAAACTGCAATGAAGGGTATTTTATATGGAGTCGGCGTCGGTCCGGGCGATCCGGAGCTGCTGACCGCCAAGGCGATCCGGCTGCTGCGCGAGTGCGATGCGATCGCCGCACCGAAGTCTGCCGACGGCAGACAGACCGCACTGGATATTGCTTCGCCGTATATCGGGCAGGACAAGACAATCCTGCTGCTCGATATGCCGATGACGCACGACAGGCAGGCGCGAAATGCCAGCCACGACGCGGCGGCAGACGCGCTCTGTGCGCTGCTCGACGAGGGCAAGACCGTGGTGTTTCTCACGCTCGGTGACCCGACGATATATTCTACATACTGGTATGTACACAAGCGTGTTGCCGCCCGCGGCTATGCAGCCGAGCTGGTGCCCGGCGTGCCGTCCTTCTGCGCCGCGGCTGCTGCCATGGGACGCGCCCTGTGCGAGGACGGCGAAATGCTGCACATCATCCCGGCCACGCACGGCAGAGCGGAGGAAGGGCTTGCGCTCTCCGGCAGCAAGGTGCTGATGAAGACCGGAAAGAGTGTATTGGAGGTCCGCGAACTGCTCCGGCAGCGCGGCGAACTCGGCAGCGCGGCACTGATCGAGCGGGTCGGCATGGACGGTCAGCGGCTGATCGAAAATTTAGATGAGCTGGAACAGCCGAGCGGCTATTTCTCTATTATATTGGTAAAGGAGCAAAGCGAATGATCTACTTTGTGGGTGCAGGCTCAGGGGCGCCCGACCTGATCACGGTACGCGGCGCACGTCTGCTGAGCGAGGCAGATGTGATCGTTTACGCCGGTTCGCTGGTCAATCCGGCGCTTTTGGACTATAAAAAGGACGGATGCGAGGTGTACAACAGCGCGAAGATGACGCTCGAGGAGGTCATCGCCGTGATGGCGCCTGCCGCGAAAGCGGGCAAAACGGTCGTGCGTCTGCACACCGGCGACCCGTGCGTGTACGGTGCGCATAGAGAGCAGATGGACGAGCTGGACAGGCTCGGTCTGGCGTATGAGGTCTGTCCGGGCGTGTCTTCGTTCTGCGGCGCGGCAGCGGCACTCAAAGCCGAGTACACACTGCCGAACGTGAGCCAGTCGGTCATCTTGACGCGCATGGAGGGCCGCACGCCCGTGCCCGAAAAGGAGCAGATCGAGTCGTTCGCGGCACACGGAGCCACCATGGTCATCTTCTTGTCGGCGGGTCAGCTGGCGCGCCTGTCCGAGCGGCTGATCGCGGGCGGATATGCGCCGGATACGCCTGCGGCTATCGTGTACAAGGCCACCTGGCCGGACGAAAAGGTCGTGCGGACAACGGTCGCAGACCTCGCCGAAGCCGGTGCGCGAGAGGGCATTACCAAGACCGCGCTCATCACGGTGGGCGGGTTCCTCGGCACTGAGTACGAGCGCTCCAAGCTGTACGACCCGACCTTTACGACCGAATTTCGTGAGGCAAGCCGATGAAGCACGCAAAATTTGTATCCTTTACCCTGTGCGGCGCACAGACTGTGCAAAAGGCGGTAAAACTCCTGCCGGATTTCCGGTGTGAGCGGTACGCGCGGACGGTGGATGCGTCGCTCTCGGGCACGAGCCTTAAGCGCTTTGCGCAGCAGGCGATGGTCGATTGCGACCTGATCGTGTTCGTGGGCGCGACCGGAATCGCGGTACGCGCAGCGGCGCCGTATTTGATGGGAAAAGCCTATGATCCGGCGGTAATTGTCATTGACGAGCAGGGAAAGTTCGTGATTCCGCTCCTGTCCGGACATCTGGGCGGCGCCAACGAGATTGCAAAAACACTTGCGGAAGGTCTGCAGGCTGTGCCGGTGCTCACCACCGCGACCGACGGTCGACAGGTGTTCGCCGTGGACACTTGGGCAAAAGCACATAGCTGTGCAGTCCTGGAGCCGCACTATATTAAATATGTATCCGGTGCGCTGCTCAGAGGGGAAACCGTGGGCGTTCGCTCGGATTTTCCGATAGACGGGCTGCTGCCCGCCCGTATTGACCTCAAAAAAGACGCGGAAAGCGGGTTTACGATTGGATTTCGCACAGACGCACAGCCGTTTGCACATACGCTGCATCTCGTGCCGCGGATTGCATATCTCGGCATTGGCTGCCGCAAGGGCACGAGTGCGGATGCCATCGAGCAGACAGTTCAGGCGGCGCTTGCCTCGGCAAAACTGCCCTGGCAGGCGATCTGCGGCGCGGCGAGCATTGATATCAAGCAGAATGAGCCGGGGTTGCTGCTGTTTTGCGAAAAACACGGACTACCGTTCCGTACCTTTACGGCCGAGCAGCTGCAGGACGCACAAGGCGAATTCAGCCGGTCGGCGTTCGTGCAGCAGACCGTCGGCGTAGATAATGTGTGCGAACGCGCGGCTGTGTGCGCGGCACAGAACGGCACACTTATCTTGCACAAATTCGCGCAGAACGGCGTGACGGCGGCTGTCGCCGTGCCGGACTGGCGCGTGACGTTTGAAGAACGGGAGGGCGAAGCATGAAGCTGTATTGCATCGGCATCGGGCCGGGCGGCGAGGAGCAGATGACGCTGCGCGCAGTGCGTGCTCTGGAAAAATGTGACTGCGTGGCAGGCTACGGCCTGTACCTTGATTTGATCGAGAACCTCATTTCGGGCAAGGAGCGCATCGAATCCGGCATGACACGCGAGGTTTTGCGCTGCAAAGCGGCGGTTGAGGCGGCAAAACAGGGCAAAACGGTCGCTGTTGTATCCTCTGGAGATGCGGGTGTGTACGGCATGGCGAGCCTGCTGCTCGAGCTTTGTGAGCACGAGCCGAACCTCGAGGTCGAGGTTATTCCGGGCATCACGGCGGCCTGCTCGGGCGGCGCCGTGCTCGGCTCGCCGCTGACATGCGACTTTGCGTGCATCAGTCTGTCCGACCTGCTCACGCCGTGGGACAAGATCGAGCAGCGTCTGCGCGGCGCAGCGGCTGGCGATTTCTGCATCGTGCTGTACAATCCGTCGAGCAAAAAACGCACCGACCATCTGCGCCGAGCCTGCGATATCCTGCTGGAGATCGTACCGCCGGCAACCGTCTGCGGTCTGGTGCGCAGCATTGGCCGAGAAGGCGAAAGCCGCACGCTTACAATGCTCGGTGAGCTGCGTGATACACAGGTCGATATGCTGACCACTGTGTTTGTCGGCAACAGCCGCACGCGCGTGATGGACGGCCGCATGGTCACGCCGAGGGGGTATCGCGGCGTATGAAGCTGATGATTTTCTCCGGTACGACAGAAGGACATGATTTGTGCCGGTTTTTGTCGAAAAATAACGTGCAGGCGGAGGTTTTTGTTGCAACAGAGTATGGCTCAGCAGTAATGAAGCCGATGGCTGGAATCACGGTTCACGAGGGCCGTTTGGGTGAGCGGGAGATGGAAAAGCGATTGACCTCGGACACGCTGCTCATCGACGCAACGCATCCGTACGCGGCGGCTGTGACCGACAATTTGCGGGCGGCCTGTGCGAAATCGGGCGCACGCTACGAGCGGCTGCTGCGGCCTGCTCTGCCTTATCAGAACTGCGAAATCGTGCGGGACACAGCCGCCGCAGTTGACTGGCTGAACGCGCATCCGGGCAAGGTTTTGCTCACCACAGGCAGTAAAGAACTGGAAGCGTACACGGCGGTGCAGGATTTTCAAACGCGCCTGTTCCCGCGCGTGCTGCCGACCGCGTCGGTTCTCGAAAAGTGCGCCGCACTCGGCTTTCCGGGCGCGCACATCATCGCCATGCAGGGCCCGTTTTCGCAGGCGATGAACGCGGCGCTGCTGCGTGAGACCGGCGCAAAAATCCTCGTGACCAAGGACACCGGCGTGTCCGGCGGCTTTGCGGAGAAGGTCGCGGCAGCTGAGGAGGTCGGCGCAAAGGTACTGGTCATTGCGCGTCCGCGTGTGGAAAACGGCAAAAATCAGGTGGAAATGCAGGCATTTCTCACGAATTTGCTCGGCTTACAGCCGGAAAAAGTGCAGCGCATATTCACCATCATCGGCGCAGGCATGGGCACGGCGGACACGCTGACCGGCGAAGCGGTTCGCGCGTTGGAAACGGCGGAGGCGGTGTTCGCGACAAAACGGCTGGCGGCACTGTCGCCCAAGGCGGAGGTCTGCGCGTTCTCCGAGCTGGCTGAGCGGGCAATACAGTGCACAGAAAAGCACATATCTCTGCTCGTTTCGGGCGATGTGGGATTCTTCAGCGCGGCCGGAAAGCTGCGCGAGCGGCTCCTGCCGTACGGCGAGGTAACACTCGTGCCGGGATTGTCCAGTATGCAGTATATGTGCGCGAAATGCGGTATTTCCTACGAAAATCTGTGTTTTAAGAGCCTGCACGGTCGCACAGGAAATATTCTCGGTGCCGTAAGTTACCATGCGGCAACATTTGCGCTGACCGGTGGCGAGAACAACGCGCAGGCGGTTTGCAACAGCCTTACGGACGCGGGATTGGGCGCGCTGCCGGTTCATCTCGGGGAAAATCTCGGCGCGGAAAATGAGCGGATTGTGCACGGCACAGCCGCAGAGATCGCGCAGCTTTCGTGCCCGGATTTAGCGGTTCTGCTGATCGAAAACCCGCGTGCGGCGAACAAAAACGAACCGATTCGAGATGAAATGCTCACGCGCGGAAAGGTGCCGATGACCAAGGAAGAGGTCCGGTGGGTGTCGGTGAACCGGCTGACTGTCCGACCGACCGACACGGTCTGGGACGTGGGTGCGGGCACCGGCGCGGTCACGCTCGAGCTGGCGCGCAAGGCCAGCGACGGCACGGTTTACGCCGTCGAGCGAAAGCCGGAAGCGGTCGCGCTCTTGCACGAAAACCGCATAAAACTCGGCGGATACAATGTGAAAATCATTGAAGGACCTGCGCCGGAGGCACTGGACAACCTTCCGGCACCGGACTGCGTGTTCGTCGGCGGGAGCGGCGGCAAAATGCGGGAGATTCTGGCACTTGCCAGGGAGAAAAATCCGGAAGTCCGCGTGGTCGTGAACGCGATTGCGCTCGAGACCTTGTTTGCGGCGCAGACGGCATTGAAAGAATTGGGGTTTTCTGACATCGAGATCACACAGTTGGCAGCCACGCGCGGTAAGCCGGTCGGCGCGTACACCATGCTGACTGCGAACAATCCGGTGTTTATTCTGTCCGGGAGGGCCGCAAATGACACAAAATAATGCACCAAGACTGCTGCTTGCGGGCACCGGCAGCGGCTGCGGCAAGACGACGGTCACGACCGCGATTCTGCGGGCGCTGCAGCGTCGCGGCGTAACACTCAGCGCGTTCAAGTGCGGTCCGGACTACATCGACCCGATGTTCCACACGGCGGTTTTGGGCGTTCCGAGCCGCAATTTAGACCTGTTTTTCGAGGACGAGGCCGGTATTCGCAGTCAGCTTGCGCGGCATATCCAGCCGGACGGTCTCGGCGTGATCGAGGGCGTCATGGGCTTTTACGACGGCGTTTCCGGTACGACGGATACGGCTTCGGCGGAGCATCTGGCCCGCGCAACCGGCACGCCTGCGGTGCTGATCGTGCGGCCTAAGGGGCAGTCGCTGTCGCTTGCGGCACAGATTCACGGGTTCCGCACATTTGCGGAAAATACGCTTGCAGGAGTGATTTTGAACGGTGTTTCGGCGGGAATGTATTCGTTTTACAAACAAATCGCAGAGAAAGCGGGGCTGCCTGTGCTCGGCTTTTTGCCGCCGGTTCCGGAGGCCGAAATACCTGATCGCCATCTTGGTCTGGTGACGGCAGACGAGCTGTCCGACCTGCGTGAGAAAATTGATCGGCTCGCGGATGCGGCAGAGGAAGGCATTGACTTCCACGCATTGTGTGCATTAGCACAGACGGCGAAACCGCTGACCGATACGCACATGCCGCTCGCTCGTGTGACCGATTTTCCGGTGCGGGTCGCGGTAGCGAAGGACCGCGCATTCTGCTTCTATTACGAGGATAACTTCGATGTGCTGCGTGAACTGGGGGCAGAGCTTGTGCCGTTTTCGCTGCTCACAGACGAGCGGCTGCCGGAGAATATCGACGGTCTGTACCTTGGCGGCGGCTATCCGGAATTGTACGAAAAACAGCTTTCAGAGAATGAAATTATGCGAAATTCTATTAAAACAGCGATTCTAAGCGGTTTGCCGACAGTTGCCGAATGCGGCGGATTTCTTTATCTGCTGCAGTCGCTCGACGGCGCGGCAATGGCAGGCGTGCTGCCGACTTCGGCGCACATGACGCACAGGTTGCAGCCGTTCGGCTATGTCACGCTCACGGCAAACAGTGATAACCTGCTGTGCGAAGCCGGTGGACAATTTCCTGTGCACGAGTTCCATTATGCACAGGCTGTGGATAATGGCACAGATTTTCGCGCGGTCAAGCCAAACGGGCGCGCGTGGGACTGCGGCTTTGCGTCGGACACGCTCTATGCAGGATTTCCGCATTTGTATTTCCGTGCGAAAACTGAAATTGCAGCGAATTTTGTCCGGAAATGCGCAGAAAGGAGCGGAAAATGACACTTGAACAGACTATTTCTGCCATCCGGCCGCTGGATGAGAAAAGCATGACGGCGGCGCGAAACCGTTTTGCAAATATTGCCATGCCGCTCGGCGGACTGGGTCTTCTGCAGGATGCGATTGTGCAGCTTGCGGGTATTCTCGGTCAGCCGGTGCCGGATATTTCCAGACGCGCGGCGGTTGTTTTCTGCGCGGACAACGGCGTGGTCGCCGAGGGCGTGACGCAGTGCGGGCAGGAGGTGACAGCCACGGTCGCGGAAAATATGGGCCGCGGCGAGTCCACCGTATGTCTGATGGCAAAACAGCTCGGAATGGACGTATTTCCGGTCGATATTGGTGTTGCACGGCCGATAAAGAGCGAAAAAGTGCTGCAATTTTCCGTTCGGCGCGGAACTGCAAACCTTGCGCATGAGCCTGCCATGACGCGGAAAGAGGCACTCGAAGCGGTCGAAATCGGCATTAAAATGGCGGAAATGTGTGCCGAAAAGGGATATTCGCTGCTCATTGGCGGCGAAATGGGCATCGGCAACACGACTACGAGCGCGGCAGTCACGGCGGCGCTCACCGGCGCGGCGGCTGCGGCGGTCACAGGACGCGGAGCGGGTCTGTCAACGGCCGGTCTGGAGCGAAAAATCGCAGTGATTGAGGCGGCGCTGGCGCTTCACAAACCCGACTCGAATGACTCGATCGACGTGCTGCACAAGGTCGGCGGTTTGGATATCGCGGGTTTGTGCGGTCTGTATCTGGGTGCGGCGGCGCAGCGCATTCCGGTCGTGCTGGACGGCGTGATTTCGTGTGCGGCGGCGCTTCTCGCCGTGCGATTGTGTCCGCAGTCTGTGCATTTTATGGTCGCAGCGCACAGATCGGACGAACCGGCGAGCATTTTGCTGCTCGATGCACTCGGCAAGCGGCCGTTCCTGACGGCGGGCATGCACCTCGGGGAGGGGACAGGCGCGGCGGCCGGCGTGGCGCTTTTGGACTTGGCACTGGCGCCATATCGGGAAATGGTGAGCTTCGCGGACATTGGAATGGAGGCATATCATCCGCAAAAGTAGTTGTTTGTCTGACAGATAGCGCAAATTCTTTGCATAAATATTGTGTGTAACGCCGATAAATGCTATCTGCCTGCATTCTTTACAGGAATGCTGCGTGCAGCAAAAAGCACCGAGCGTTAACTCGGTGCTTGCGGTTCGGATTTTCAGCATTTCAGGGCTTCATCTGCGATATTTGCGGTGACTTTGTTGTAGAACTCCTGCTTTTGCGCATCGCTTTCAAACGCTGAGAACGGCACGATGACCGCGGAGAATTCATCAACAAAAATATAATAATGCTTGTCGTCGGTTGCGGTGCGCTGAACGGCCGAATACTGGTAAACGGTATCTTCGTTCTCGCCGGACAGCTCGAATTCGCTTTCACGCAGCGTGAGCGTTTTCGGTCCGCAAAGCTGCTTGTTCTTTGCGTTTCTGAGAATTTTATCGATATTTTTGATCATTTTATGACGCATATAGCGCGGTGTACCCCAGAAGCAGACGGCAGCGAGCGCAACGTAAACCGCGATGGAAACCGGCGTGAGCGTGTGCAGCCAGTACATGAGCGCACTGCCGCCGAGAATGACAATAGCCGCAGTGGCGATTCTCATGGTGCGAATACTGCGTTGAACAATCGCATTATTGTTGTAATAATTCAAATTAAAATCAATGAAATCCTGTTTGGTGATATCGTAATGCAGCTCCATTTTTTCTTACCTCAACTTACTCGGATAAAATTATTGTATCGAAAATCAGAGCGGATTGCAAGTCTAATTCAGAAAGGGGAGCGAAAATGCTGATTTTAGTGACCGGCGGAGCGGCTTCGGGCAAGTCGGAGCACGCGGAACGGCTGGTGTGTGAAAAAGCACAGAGCCGATTATATCTGGCGACCATGCAGCCGTTCGGCAAGTCCGCAGAGGCGCGGATCGCGCGGCATCGGGCGCTTCGTGCGGGAAAGGGGTTCGCTACGGTAGAGAGAACACTTGATTTAGCGAATCTCAGGCTCTCTCGGCAATACGACGGAATTTTGCTCGAGGATTTGGGCAATCTGCTGGCAAACGAGCTGTTTGCGCCGGAAGGCGCAGGCGCAGGATCGGCGTTCGACAGCATTGTTGCAGGCGTGGATAATCTGCAAAAATACTGTGAAACGCTGGTTATCGTTTCCAACGAAATCTTTGCGGACGGCGTGCCGTATCCGCCGGAGACCATGCAGTATATTCGGATTTTGGGAGAACTGCACCAGAAATTAACTGGGAAAGCAGACGCGGTATATGAATCGGTATGCGGAATTTTACTGCCGGTAAAGGAGGGAAAACAGACGTGAAAAGTGTAATCAGCGGACTTTTGGTCGCGTTCTCAATGTACTCTGCGATACCTGTTCCGCAGGTGAACTGGGAAAAACAGACCATGCGGTGGGCACTTGGCTTCCTGCCGCTCATCGGTGTGCTGATCGGTGCGATAGAGTGGTTCTGGTTCGCATTTTGCGTGCATTTCGGCGCGGCAGGCGTGTTTTACGCTGTGATCGCAGCGCTGATTCCTCTGGCAGTGTCCGGCGGCATTCATCTGGACGGCCTGTGCGACACCTGCGACGCGCTGTGCTCGTTCGGCAACCGGGAAAAGCGGCTGGCCATTCTCAAGGACCCGCACGTTGGCGCGTTTGGGCCGCTCTGGCTGATGGCATTCCTGCTGGCCGAGGTCGGGTGTTTTGCCCAGATTTACGACCGGCCTGTGCTTCTTCCGCTGGCATGCACAGGATTTGCTTTCGCACGGGCAATGGGCGGCCGCAAGGTGGTTGCGTCACCGTGCGCGAAAGACAGCGGACTTGCACACATATTTGCAGAAAACAGCGATAAACGCGCGGTATCGCGCATGTTAGTTGCTGAATTTGTTCTGTTTGCGGTGCTTCTCGGATTGTGGATATACCGCATGCCGCACGCGCTTGCTGTGGCGAAAGTGCTCGTTATCGTGCTCGTTGCGTGGTATGCTGTGCATGAGCACATAAGCCGCCGCGTGTTCGGCGGTGTAACCGGAGACCTGGCAGGATTCTGCATTTCGCTGTCGGAACTGATCACGCTTGCGGCAGCAGCGATTGGAGGGCTGATTTTATGACCGTGCTCATCATTGGCGGCGCATATCAGGGGAAACGGAAAGTTGCCGAAAACCTGTATGCAGACCTGCCGAGAATTGAAAATCTGCACGAAATCGTGCGAAAAATACTGAAGGAAGACAAAGACCCGCTGTCACTCGCAGATACGCTGTGCGGACATGTTATCACCTGCGATGAGATCGGCTGCGGCATCGTTCCCATCGACCGTGCGGACGAAAACTGGCGTGAAACGGTTGGTCGTCTGTGCTGTGCTTTAGCACAGAAAGCAGATGCAGTCGTGCGCGTGATCGCAGGCGTGCCGCAATTCATCAAAGGAGAAAAACCATGACGATAACCTTTGCCGTGCTGCTCGGCTTTGCGCTCGACTGGCTGCTCGGAGACCCGAAAAAATTGCAGCATCCGGTATGTGCGGTGGGAAAACTCATCTCAGGAACCGAAAAAGTGCTGCGCCACATCTTTCCCGCAACGCCTGCGTCACTGACATTCGCTGGAATTGTACTCTGGCTCATCACCTGCGGCGTGAGCTTTGCCGTGCCGTTTTTCCTTTTGCACTGGCTGTATCATGTGAACTTCTGGCTCGGTTTTGCCACCGAAACGCTGCTCTGCTGGATGATTTTCGCACGAAAAAGCCTTGCGGACGCCGGTTATCATGTCTACGGCGCGGTCAAGCAGTCGCTCGAGGAGGGGCGCAAGGCCATCGCGTGGTACGTCGGCCGCGACACCGCAGAGCTGTCCGAGGAGGGCGTTATCAAGGCCGCTGTCGAGACCGTGGCTGAAAACCTGACGGACGGTGTGGTCTCGCCGCTCGTGTTCATGCTCATCGGCGGAGCGCCGCTCGGCATGCTGTACAAGGCGGTCAACACGCTGGATTCCATGGTCGGCTATCATAACGATAAATACGAGTATTTCGGCAAGTTTTCGGCAAAAATGGACGATTTATTCAACTTTATCCCTGCCAGACTGTCCGCACTGTGTATGATCGCCGGTGCCGGAATGCTGCACCTCGATAACCGAAACGCGCTCCGGATTTACCGTCGTGACCGCAGCAAACACAAGAGTCCGAACGCCGGTCAGACCGAGTCTGTGTGCGCGGGCGCGCTGCACATCCAGCTCGGCGGCGATGCCAGCTACTTCGGTAAAATCGTTAAAAAAGCCGCCTTCGGTGATCCGATGCGCCGTGTAGACCGCACGGATATTCTCGCAGCGGTCGATCTGATGACGGCGGCAAGCGTGTTTGCGCTGGTGCTGTGCTGTGTAATCCGCCTGATCGTAAAAAGTTAGGATGCTATGCGGGAGAGAAAACTCGCATTTGAAAGGATGAAAAAATGCTTAATTATGTCCACGGCGGCGACATCCAAACCTACATCGACCGCCACGGCTTCGCGCCGCTCGACCTGTCCGCGAACATCAATCCGTTCGGCATACCGGACACGGTGTGTGCGGCAATGCACAGGGCTGTGGATAACTGCACGCAGTATCCCGACCCGTTTTGCCGCGCCGCGCGGCAGGCGATTGGTGCGAGAGAAGGCGTCAATCCGGATTTTCTGTACTGCGGCAACGGTGCGGCGGATGTACTCGACCGATTGGCGGCGGTACTGAAACCGCGCAAGGTACTGCTCACCGCACCAACCTTTGCGGAGTACGAGCGCACGCTCTCAGGTGCGGAGATTCGGGTGCATAAGCTGCGGGAAACGGACGGTTTTGCGCTCACAGAGCGCATTTTGGAGGGGATTTCACCGGATTTGGATGCGGTTTATCTCTGCAACCCGAACAATCCGACCGGGCGAACCGCCCAACCGGAACTTCTGCGGGAAATCGTCCGAAAATGCACAGAAAACGGCGTAAAACTGGTCGTGGATGAGTGCTTCAACGACTTTCTGACAGACGCAGAGCGGCACACACGGAAAGACCTGCTGGAATCCAATCCCGGTCTGATTATCCTGCGCGCGTACACGAAAATGTACGCCGTACCCGGTGTGCGCTTCGGCTGGTGCATGACGGCGGACGCGGCGCTGATTGAGAAATTATACCATGCCGGACAGCCGTGGAACGTGTCGGTCATCGCACAGGCGTGCGCCGCCGCGGCGGCAAACGAGCCGGACTGGGCCGCTGAGACCGCCAAACGCATTGCCGAGGAACGCAGGTTTTTATCCGACGGACTTGCAGCCTGCGGACTGACCGTCTTTCCGGGCGAGGCCAACTTCCTGCTGTTCCGTTCAAACGATACCGGACTGCACGAGAAACTCGCGGAGCACGGCATAATGATACGAAACTGCGATAATTATCGCGGACTTTCGGCGGGATACTATCGCGTTGCCGTAAAAACGAGAGAAGCAAGCAAGTGCTTGCTAAACGCAATCAAATTGATAATGGATAATGGAGAACGAAGGTACGCGCTTTGTGCGGATTTGACAGCGCCGCGGGCGCAAGGGCAGTGACATTTTCCATTATGCGGGAGGTTTGCAAATGGCAAAAATTATCATGATACAGGGCACCTGTTCAAACGCCGGCAAAAGCCTGCTTTGCGCGGCCTTGTGCCGGATTTTCCGGCAGGACGGCTACCGCGTTGCGCCGTTCAAGTCACAGAATATGGCGCTCAACTCGTTCATCACAGCGGACGGCAAAGAGATGGGCCGCGCACAGGTCGTGCAGGCCGAGGCGGCGGGCATCGCGCCCGATGTGCGCATGAACCCGATCTTGCTCAAGCCGACAAGCGACGTTGGCTCGCAGGTCATCATCATGGGCGAGGCGCAGGGAAACCGCACCGCGCGGGAGTATTGGGGCCACAAAAAGGCGCTTTTGCCCATTATCAAGGACGCATTTGACAGCCTTGCCGCCGAGAACGACATTATCGTGATCGAGGGTGCAGGCAGTCCGGCGGAGATCAATCTCAAGCAGGATGATATTGTAAATATGGGTCTGGCGAAGCTGGTGGATGCACCCGTTCTGCTGGTCGGCGACATCGACCGCGGCGGCGTGTTCGCGTCGCTGTACGGCACGGTCAAGCTGCTCGAGGAGGACGAGCAGGCGCGGATTCGCGGTCTCATCATCAACAAATTCCGCGGTGACGTGGAGATTCTGCGGCCGGGTCTGACGCAGCTCGAGGATTTGACCGGCAAGCCGGTCATCGGCGTGGTGCCGTACGGCCATTTTGACATCGACGATGAGGACAGCCTGTCCGAGCGTCTGGACACAAAGGCTGCTCCCGCACTGGTAAACATTGCGGTTGTAAAGCTGCCGCGACTGTCCAATTTCACCGATTTTTTCGCACTTTCGCGTGTATCCGGCGTGAGTGTCGCGTATGCGAACAAACCGGCGCAGCTTGCCGGAGCCGACCTGATTATCCTGCCGGGCACCAAGTCCACGCTGGCAGACCTGCGGTGGCTGCGCGAGAGCGGCATGGAGGCGCAGATTCTCAAGGCGCATGCGGCAGGCACGCCGGTTTTCGGCATCTGCGGCGGCTATCAGATGATGGGACGCACGGTCTCCGACCCGGACAATACCGAGGGCGGCGGCAGTCTGCGCGGCATGAGTCTGCTGCCAATCGACACGGTGTTCCGCCCGAGCAAGACCACGACGCAGACGCGCGGCACGCTGCTGGAGATTGACGGCGTGCTGTCCGATTTGAGCGGTCTGGCGGTCGAGGGCTACGAGATTCACATGGGCGAAACCATGCGCGACGCGAGTGCAAAGCCGCTCGTTCGATTGCTTCGCAGGGAAGGCGAAATCGAGGACGGCTGTCAGACGGAAAACGCCTTCGGCACCTATCTGCACGGCGTGTTCGATGCGCCGGAGGCGGCGCTGCGGACGGCGCAGGCACTGGCGAAAAAGAAGGGTGTGACGCTCACCGGTGAAGCGCTCGACACACACGCCTACAAGGAGCAGCAGTACGACAAACTGGCGGATTCGGTGCGGAAATCGCTCGATATGGAGTGGATTTACCGCATAATGGAGGAAAAAGCATGACAGGACTCATTCATATTTACTGCGGCGGCGGCAAGGGCAAAACCACGGCGGCGGTCGGACTGGCGGTGCGCTGCGCGGGCCGCGGAAACAAGGTCGTGTTCGCGCAGTTTCTCAAGGATGGGACTTCGGGCGAGTGCCGCGTGCTGGCGAAATTGCCCGAAGTGACCGTTATGGCGGCCAATCCGGTCGGCAAGTTCTCGTTCCGCATGACGGATGCGGAGAAGCGGGAGACAGCGGACGCGCTCACCCGCACCTTCGATGCGGCAACCGGCTTTGCCGTGCGGGAGCACGCGCGGCTGCTCGTGCTGGATGAGGTCTGCGCGGCAATCTCGTGCGGCTTTCTGGATGAGAAAACGGTCACGGACTTCCTTGAGACCAAGCCGGAAAAGCTCGAGGTCGTACTGACCGGACGGGGTCCGTCCGAAGCGCTGCAGGCACACGCGGACTACATTACAGAAATGAAAATGCAGCGGCATCCGTTTGAAAAGGGCATCGCTGCGCGGGAGGGAATTGAATTTTGAACGGATACATGAAGCCGCAGGACATCGAAAAGCGTTCGTTTGAGATCATCACCGCCGAGCTGGGCGAGCGCACGTTTCCGGCAGGCATCGCCGAGGTAGTCAAGCGCGTCATCCACACCACGGCGGATTTTGACTACGCGGACAGCCTTGCGTTCTCGCCGGACGTGATTAAAAAGGCAAAGGCCGCGCTTGCGGCAGGGGCAACGGTGGTCACCGATACCAATATGGTGCTCTCCGGGGTGAGCAAGGTGACGCTGGCAAAGCTCGGCGGAAAGGCGGTCTGCCTGATGGCGGACGAGCAGGTGGCAATCGAGGCCAAGGCGCGCGGTGTCACGCGGGCGGTCGTTTCGATGGAGCACGCCGCCAAATTTGAAGGCCCGCTCATCTTCGCCATCGGCAATGCGCCGACCGCGCTTATCCGTCTGCATGAGTTGATTGCGGAAGGCATTGTCGCGCCTGCGCTCGTCATCGGTGTGCCGGTCGGATTTGTCAACGTGGTCGAGGCGAAGGAGCTGTTCATCGGCGGGGACACGCCGTACATCATCGCGCGAGGCCGCAAGGGCGGCTCGAATGTAGCCGCGTCCATTGTCAATGCGCTGCTCTATCAGATGGTACATCGAGAAGGATTTTAACGCGAAAAAAGAGGAAGTTTCAGCTGAAACTTCCTCTTTTGTTTAGTTCCATAAGCCTTTTTCCCTGCAGTCGGCAATGTATGCGTCGATATTGTCCGCTGTGATGACCTCGGAACCCGAGTCGATCACCGATTCAACGGATTTGCCCTCGAGTGCGTCAAAAGCGGCCTCGACGGCCCTGTAGCCCATTTCATAGCCCTGCTGGGCAATATCGACAGTCAGCTCACCGCGGTCGAGCGCTTCCACCGCAGCCTGATTGCCGTCAAAGCCGCAGATAACGGTTTTCCGGTAGGCGGCGCTGTTGTTATCCCAGATGCACTTGATGGCCGCAAGCGCCATATCATCGCTGGTAACGAGCACCGCGTCCACACCCTGCGGATACTTCTGCATGACAGCCTCCATCGCGGCTGCCGCACGGTCGGGCTGCGCGTCGCAGTACTGCACCTCGAGTACGGTGCCGCCCGCCTGCTCCACGGCGCTGCGGTAGCCGCGCAGACGGGCTTCATGCGTCTCGTCGCCCTGTGCGCCGGTCAGGATGACAGCCTGCGGCTTGTCCGCGCCGTTCGCCTTTGCCTTTTCCATAGCGACCGCGCCGCCGGCCTGAGCGGCTGCTTCGTTGCCGGTGCCGACAAAGGACAGCTTTTTATCCGAGGTGAAATCGGTATCCAGTGCGATGATCGGCTTGTCTGCGGTTTCCGCCAGCGCAGCCGCCGAGCTGGACTGCAGCGGTGCAAGGACAACGGCGTCTATACCGTCGTTGTGGAGCACGGTCTCGACCATGTTCAGCTGCTCGTCGTAGGCGGTCGCCGAGGTGGGCGACTGGATGTCGATCTCTACATTCGGGTGCTCGCTGGCGCAGGCTTCCGCGCCCGCCATGACCTTTTTGAAGTGTTCGTCTGTATGCTTGATAATCACCGCAATGCGGTATACATTCTCTGCACTTGCCGAGCCGCCGCAGGCGCTTAGTCCTGCTGTGCAGGCAAGGCATGCCAGTGCTGCTGCGATCATTCTCCTTTTCATGTGATGTGCCTCCTCGTTTCCTTTTCTGTCGGGAGCTGCTCCCGATCTTCTCTTGATAATATTTTAACATATTTTCCGCAGAGAGACAAATAGAAAAGGCATGACTCCAAATCATGCCTTTTTCTGTAACTTTTATCAGGTTATTTGCTCAATCGCTGTTCCATATAATTGTGCGCGTTCAGCTCAAGAGTATCGTTGAGCGGCACGAGCGGCTCGGTCTTGCCGTAGCGGCGGTCGAGCGCGGTCTGCAGGATGAAGTCGCACAGCACGGGATTCTTCGGCAGCAGGGAGCCGTGCGAGTAGGTGGCGAACACGTTGTTGTAGCGTGCGCCCTCGGTCTGGTCCTCGCCGTTGTTGCCGTAGCCCTTTATCATCATGCCGAGCGGCGCGACATCCTCACCGAGATAGGTTTTGCCCGAGTGATTCTCAAAGCCGACCACGATGGAGCCGCTGCTCTCGGGTGTTGTGCGGTACATGTAGTTGCCGATCATGCGCTCTTTCGCGCCGATGGTGTGCACGTTGATCGCGCCGATGAAGTCGAGCTGCACGCCGTCCCACGTTTTGTAATACTGGCCGAGCATCTGGTAGCCGCCGCAGATGGCGAGGAACACCTTCTCCTCCTCAACAGCGGTGCGGATGTCCTTGCCCTTGCCGGAGGCGAGGTCGCGCAGCAGCACCTCCTGCTCGAAGTCCTGTCCGCCGCCGATGAAGAAAATGTCGTACTTATTCACATCGAGCGGCTGACCGATCGAGCACTCGTCCACAGTGACGCTGATGCCGCGGCTCTCCAGACGGCGCTTCATCGTGATAATGTTGCCCCGGTCACCGTACAGATTGAGAATGTCGGGGTAAAGATGGCAGATATTCAGTTCCATTGCAGTTTCCCCCTTATTCGTAGAACGCCTTAACGTCTGTGTGCTTGCTGATCTCACCGCGCAGGTCGAACATGGCAGTGTATGTCGGCATAAGGAATGCCGGTGTCTCATCCGAGCCGATCTCGGTCAGCAGCTTGTCGTACTCGCGGATAACCTCGATACACTCGGGTGCAAAGCCTGCGTACTTGAGACGCAGCGCCATATCATCCGCACGCACGCCGGAAACCAGTACGCGTGTAAAGCGCACCTGCTGGTCAGCGAGTGCCTCGAAATCCACGTCCCAGATCCAGCTGATGTCCGTGCCGTCCGCGAAGCGGTCGTTGAGCAGGAACGCCAGCTTGTAATTGCCCTCGTCGTGCGCGATCAGGTTGATGACCTGATTGAAGCCGGCAGGATTCTTTACCAGCATCATGCGCGCCTGCGCCTGACCGAGCTTGAACTGCTCGGCACGGCCGAAGCCGCACTCAAACTGAGAAAGCGCGCTGACCGCAGTCTGCTCCTCAATGCCGACAACATGCGCGACAGCGGCCTCTGCGGCGGCGTTGTAGATATTGTAGCCGCCCGGCAGGTTGACGTGTACCTCGTGCTCGTGACCGAAGATGTCCAGTACGATGTCGGACGAGTCCGCGCCGGTGGCGAGCACCTTGGTGACAGCGACCTGCGGTATCTGGCGGTGGTAGCCGCACTTCGGGCAGCGGAAGCCGCCGAGATGGCCGTAGGTGATGTAGTCGTACTCATATTCGGTCTTGCAGTGGATGCAGTACGGCGCGTCGGACAGCTCATGAGCGGTCTCCTTGTAAATCGGGACATTCACGCCGAACCAGACGATCTTGTTCGGCACGCTGTCCGCAAGGGAAGCGGTGAGCGAGCAGTCCGCATTCAGGCAGAGCGTTGCATTCGGCACATGCGTGATACCCTCGCGGATGGCGTTGAGCGTGTGCGTAATTTCGCCGTAGCGGTCAAGCTGGTCGCGGAAGATGTTGTTGACGACCAGACATTCGACCGGCAGGTATTCGCTCGTTTTGCGGAAGGCTGCCTCGTCGCACTCGATGAGCGCGTGCGTGTACGGGCATTTGCCGGACAGCGTGGAATGCTGTGCAAATACCGCGATGATGCCGGTCAGCAGGTTCGCGCCCGACTTGTTGGAGAAATATTTGAGTCCCGCATCGGCGAACGCCTGCTCGATCATGCGGGAGGTGGTGGTCTTGCCGTTCGTGCCGGTCACGACCGTGACCTTTACGCCGCGCGACAGCTCACCCAGAATATTTTTATCAATTTTCAGTGCCAGCTTGCCCGGCAGGTTGGTGCCGCCGCGTCCCAGCCTGCGCAGGACAGCGCCCGATGCCTTGCACACCAGCACCGCCAGTCTGGTTTGGAGTTTCATTGTTGTAACCTCTTTTTTCAAGTCATATAAAATAAGTATAGCGCATTTTGCGGCATTGCACAAGGGAAAACGTCGGGAGAGTTGCGCCGTCCGGCGCGGGGACAAAAAGGAAGGGACACCTATGGTTTCCCTTCCTCTTTGAACTCCTGCCTTTCCTTTGAGGGCACGGCGGTAACGGTAGAGAGGAGACCGCTGCGAAAAAAGGGGAACGGCAGAGGATTTTTTCTTCCGCGTTGTATAACACCTATTCGCATTTCGGCTACCGTACTGCTACACAGGCGATTTACTCCACGCAGGCGCGGCATAACAGTGCCGCACAACACGTTTTCCTGTGCCAATCGGCTACAACCGCAGGATGTGAATACTCTGCACGGGTAAAAAATTTGCGCGGCACTGTTATACTCCAGAGTACCTTCTCTTGCCCTTCGGGCAATTCACCTTGTGCCGCGTCTGCGGAAAGTAGCCGGTATGTGTAGCAGTAACATAGCCGAAATGCGAATATGCGGATACTACGCGGTAGTAAAAATCCTCTGCCGCTCTCTTTTTTTCTACGCTTACGCAGTCTACCACAGCCACCCAAGGTAGGGGCTACCAAGGGAAACGGGTGTTCAAAGAGGGTAGAAACCGTAGGTGTCTACCCTTTTTGCCC
>ERZ857750.1365-NODE-1365-length-27243-cov-10.867699_pt1 | contig 27243 bp, 20 predicted proteins | sample MGYA00519915_ERZ857750 | MGnify/ENA primary metagenome ERZ857750 (study PRJEB31778, sample SAMEA3449358) | human gut metagenome | biome: human gut; feature: human-associated habitat; material: faeces | place: United Kingdom | collected 2010/2012 ...
TGCCCGAAGACAACGACCAAGTGTTTGCCGCCAAATACCTGCCGTATCTTCCAAGTAAGGAAGAGCTGGCGCGCGAGCTGAGTGCCGAGTACCGCGCCATCAACGAAACGACTAATGGCGAAGCGCAAGGGTAGCAGCACGTTGCGACCGACACCCCCGACGACGTTCCACTTCCCCTGGCATAAGAGGAGCATTCCATGACAGACAGACCGAAAACAACGCTACGCGACTGCATTTACGGACTTGCCGTCGGCGACGCGTTGGGTGTTCCTTACGAGTTCAGGCCCCGCGGAACGTTCGAATGCACGGACATGATCGGCTACGGCACGCACGGGCAGCCCGCCGGCACCTGGAGCGACGACACATCTATGACGCTTGCTACCTGTGACTCGATTAGGGAACTCGGGCATATCGACACCGCGGACATGCGCGACAAGTTCGTAGGCTGGATTGCCCGTGGCGAGTATACGATTGACGGCGTTTTCGATTACGGCGGCACGACCGCCCGCGCCCTGCACACCGGCAAAGGAGACTCCGGCGAGCGCGACAACGGCAACGGCTCGCTCATGCGCATCGCGCCCCTGGCGTTCACCGATGCAACGGACGACGAGATCTGCGAGGTCTCCGCGATTACGCACGCCCACAGAACGTCGACCGACGCATGCGTCATATTTGTCGAGCTGATGAGAGACGTGCTGAACGACGCGCTCCCCTCGTGGGCGCTTCATTTGAAAGGCGTGCCAGAGCAGGAAATCAGATCAGGTGGCTTCGTGCGTGACACGCTTAAGGCAGCCACCTGGTGTTTCGTCAACACCAGCAGCTACGAAGATTGTGTGCTTGCCGCCGTCAACCTGGGCGACGACACTGACACCACCGCAGCCGTCGCAGGCGCCCTCGCCGGCACGGCATACGGTATCGATGCAATTCCACGGGAGTGGATTGACACCCTACGCGGCAAGGAGCTGATTGAGAGCTGCTTGTTTTAGATCGCGGCGGCAACAGAAACAAGCCAGGAGGCATCATGGAGAGGAAGATCGCAAATATAGACGAGTTCCAAGTGGACGAAAACGGGATTCCGCTATTTCCAGCAGGACTAAAGGAAGAAGCCAACCTCTATGTCCTCCCCGACGGGCGTTACCTCCCCTGCGGGGTCTACAGGACCGCGGACGGCGGTTCGCTCATTTATGATCCATCCGAACTAAGCTTCTTCGGGCAGATGCTTGCTCAATTCAAAGAGTGCTAGAGGTTTGATTGCCCGTTAGATCGGCACTGTTCCAAACCATGGGATGGGTAGGATGTCTCCCACCGCGGCCTGTGAGGTAAAATCCTGGCCGCCGCGGAATCCGCCTGCGGGCAACGCTCCGATCTCCGATTGGGGTGAAGCCTATGAACTTGTTTCTTGAAATCCTGCGCCTCTCGATGTATGTGACCGGCATTGCCCGGAACCTCTACTCGATCCGGCGGAAATATAAGCAGTAACGGATAGCGAAGGGAATCATAGAAAAGGGTCGGTTGCAGCCGACCCTTTAAGACGATAGCACCTGCGTTGCCCGCGCTTCCAAAGTTGACCGACTGAGGAGCGGGTTCCGCGGCACATCCTGATTTTACCCAGTGAAGCGGCTCTTTTGCAGTCGCTCCACCTTTTATTTACATCCACCGCCACAAGCGGATGCCGCGCGAACGAGAGCAAAGAAACAACGCCGGCGCGGCCAACAGAACAGACAATCCATGCGATCAAAGAAATAGAAAAGCTCCCGCAGTCTCGGTTCCTCACCCAGGTCTAGGTGCTTTTCTTGGCACCAACGCACCACATCCGCCACCGCCTCCGGCCCGACACTCATTAAAATGCAAGCGGGAAACGATTTCAAGATCACCAACAACAGCTTCAAGCAAGCGCTTGGGCAGCTGTCACAACACGAGCGCCCATAAAGAGAAGTCGATTTAAATAACTGAGAGAGCCTTGCCACCAATTGTCGTTCTGGCGCGATCAACCGATAAGTCAAATGGCAACTAACGGGTGTCAGATATACCAATATATGCAAGATTAACTGCTAGAATGCAATGGTGGACAGGCTCACCAACGTCGTGGAAGCATAAGGTAAGGAGTGCGCATGATTGCTGTCGATTACAGCTCCTCAACGTCATTTAATGAGGATGCTTTCGAACAAGGCATCATTGACCACTTGCAAACGAGTCTGGGGTACGAGCACCTCTATGGACCTGATGTCGCTCGTTCCTCCGACGCGTTTGACGACGCCTTCCTACCTGACGTCATTGGGCCCGCTCTTGAGAGCATTAACCCCACGCTCAATCGGCGAGCGATTGATGCCTCAATAACTAGACTAAAGGAAATCGAGGGCAGCGACCTCATCGCCAAGAACAGCATCTTTATGGACATGCTCCAGAACGGTGTGGAGACAAGCTGGTTTGACGGCAAAGAAGAGCATGCAGACATCGTGCACTTGGTCGATTACGGCAATCCCGAAAAGAACAGCTTCCACGTTGTTAACCAGTGGACCTACATCGAGCGCGGCACCAACAAACGTCCAGATGTCATCGTATTCGTCAACGGGCTTCCGCTCGTTCTCTTTGAATTGAAGTCACCCGCTCGTGCCGACGCTGACAGCGAAGACGCCTACCAACAGATTCAAAACTACAAACGACAGATTCCATCGCTTTTCGTGTACAACGCTTTCTGCGTCACCAGTGACATGCTTCACACCAAGGTTGGCACGATCACCGCCAACGAGTCACGCTTCGTTGAGTGGAAGAGCGTCGATGGGAGCTACGAGGCCACCCAGTACGCCGATTGGAAGACGCCTCTAGACGGCATGTTCCCCAAGGAGCGGCTCATCGACATCCTGAAGAACTTCATTCTGTTCTCCGAGGACGCGAAAATCCTCGCAGGATACCATCAGTACTTCGCGGTGAACAAAGCGCTCGAGAGCGTGCACGAGGCCATCGGCGGCGACGGCAAGGGCGGCGTCTTCTGGCACACGCAGGGCTCGGGCAAGTCACTTTCGATGGTTTTCCTTGCCCATCTGCTCGAAGAGAAACTCGACAGCCCGACCATCGTGGTGATTACCGACCGCAACGACCTCGACTCGCAACTGTTCGCGCAGTTCTCCAAATGCTCTGACTTCCTGCGCCAGACGCCTGTTCAAGCGCAGAGCCGCGCCGATCTTGCGCAGCAGATCTCGAGCCGCCGCGCCAACGGCATCATTTTCACCACCATGCAGAAGTTCGAGGAGGAGGCCATCGCCCTCTCCAAGCGCAAGAACGTCGTCGTGATGGTGGATGAAGCGCACCGCGGGCAGTACGGGTTCGAGGAGAAATACGACCGTGACGGCAAGAAGCACACGGGCACCGCGTTGCTCATTCGCCGCGCCCTTCCGAATGCGACTTTCATCGGCTTTACCGGTACCCCTATTTCTGCCGAAGATCGATCAGCTCGCGAGGTTTTCGGCGATTATATTGACGTCTACGACATGACTCAGGCAGTAGAGGACGACGCAACTCGACCCGTGTTCTACGAGAGCCGCGTCGTCGCACTCAAACTGGATCAGGGCATCCTTGCAAAAGTTGATGATGAGTACGAAAAGCTCACCGAGCAGGCTAACGCCGAAACCATTGACGCAAGCAAGCGCAACTTTGCAAATCTGGACGCCGTTCTAGGTGCACCCGAAGTCATCGATGCCCTATGTCAGGACATCGTAGAGCACTATGAGACCAACCGTGCGCACGAACTCACCGGCAAGGCAATGATCGTTGCGTATTCGCGCCCCGCTGCCATGGCCATATATCAACGTATATGCGAGCTGCGACCCTCTTGGAAGGACGAGGGCAAGCTCGGCGTTGTCATGACCATGGGCAATCAAGACCCCGAGTGGTGGTTCGACGTCGTAGGCAATAAGGCCCATGTTAAGGAGATGGCAAAGCGGTTTAAGGATGACGCCGACCCGCTTAAAATCGTAATCGTCGTAGACATGTGGCTCACCGGTTTTGACGTGCCGAGCCTTGCCACTATGTATGTGTATAAACCCATGCGCGGATATAACCTGATGCAGGCAATCGCACGCGTAAACCGAGTATATAAAGACAAGGTTGGCGGATTGGTCGTCGACTACGTAGGCATAGCCAACGCCCTTAAACGCGCCATGAAGGATTACACCAAGCGCGACCAAAAGAAATACGGCGACATGGATATCGGGAAAACCGCCTACCCTAAGTTCTTGGAAAAACTGGCGGTCTGCCGCGACAAGATGTATGGGTACGATTATTCGGAATTCATGAGCACCGACTCCGCCGCACGTCGAAGCGAACTCATAACGGGCGGAGTAAATCATATCCTCGCGCCCGGCGACGAAGATACCGTCCGCGACTTTGCTGAGCAGGCAGGAGTCATGCTCAAAGCCTATGGGCTCGCCAAAAGTCGCGCAACAGACATGTAGCGCATCGAAGCTGGCTATTTCCAAGTTGTTCGAGAGCTCATCCTTCAGCTCACCGAGCAGGGCGGCACCCGCAGCAAAAACGGAGGCAAACTTACCCTTAAGCAGGTAAATGAGCGCATCAATGCACTGCTCGAACAGAACATCGTCCATACCGACGGCGTAATAGACCTGTTTAAGGTGGAAGACGAAACGGTTTCGATTTTTGATCCCAAGTTTCTGTCGAGCCTCTCGCGTATGAAAGAGAGGAACTTGGCTTACGAGTTGTTGAAAAAACTCATCGACGACCAGATCAAGGGCTACCGCAAGAAGAGCGTAACGCAGGCAAAGAAGTACTCAGAACTCATGCAAGGCATGGTAAATAGCTATCTAAATGGACAGCTCACAAACGCTGAGGTATTCGAAGAAATGCTCAAGATGGCGAAAGAGATGCTTTCCGAAAACCAAAAGGCAAAGGAGCTTGGGCTTAGCGAAGAAGAGTTTGCGTTTTACGAGGCACTAACACAACCGCAGGCAGTCGCCGACTACTATCGCGAAAGGAATGACGAGTTGGTCGCCATCACGCAAGAGCTCGCTGCGAAGATGCGCGAAATGCGCACGGTCGATTGGCAGAAGAAACAAAGTGCACGCGCTGCTATGCGCGTTGCAATCAAGCGTCTGCTCAAACATCATAAGTATCCGCCAGAGGGCATGGAGTCGGCACTGACCACCGTGATGGATCAGTGCGAACTCTGGGCCGACAATGCAGCATAGGGAGTTAAAACAGCATGGCTAAAAGCAAGGCTAAGGACACCAAGAAGAACACGGCCGATGTTGGCTTTGAGGACCAACTGTGGAACGCCGCAGACGTGCTGCGCGGCAACTTGGACGCTGCTGAGTACAAAAACGTCGTATTAGGCCTCATTTTCCTGAAGTACCTCTCGGACCGTTTCGACGAACGCTATCTAGAGCTCGTCGCAGAGGGTTACGGCGACGAGGAAGATCGTGACTGCTACATGGAGCAGAATGTCTTCTTCGTTCCCGAAGAAGCGCGTTGGGCGAACATCTCACAGGCGGCGCATACGCCCGAAATTGGCCAGATCATTGACAATGCCATGCGCGCCATCGAGCGCGAGAACGACAAGCTCAAAGACGTGCTGCCCAAGAACTTCGCTCGTCCCGAACTAGATAAGCGACGCTTAGGCGACGTCGTAGACTTATTCACAAACGTACAAATGACCGATAACGAGAGCGAGAAAGACCTGTTAGGGCGCGCATACGAATATTGCCTGCAGAAATTCGCATCAATGGAGGGCAAAAACGCCGGCGAGTTCTATACGCCGTCGTGCATCGTGCGCACGCTGGTTGAAATCCTCCAGCCTTTCCACGGTCGTGTGTACGACCCCTGCTGCGGCAGCGGAGGCATGTTCGTGCAGTCCGCCGCCTTCGTCGAGCACCATGGCGGCAACGTGGTACAGGACATCACTATCTTTGGCCAGGAGAGCAACCCTACCACGTGGAAGCTCGCAAAGATGAACCTCGGTATTCGCGGCATCGAGGCCGATTTGGGCAACTATGCAGACACCTTCAGCGCCGACCAGCACAAGAATGAAAAGTTTGACTATGTGTTGGCAAACCCACCCTTCAACCTCAAGAACTGGGGCGGCGAAGCGCTGCAGGAAGACGTACGTTGGAAGTACGGCATGCCGCCCACGGGCAACGCTAACTTCGCTTGGATGCAGCATATGATTTGGCATCTTAACGGCACGGGCAAGATTGGCCTCGTATTGGCAAACGGGTCGCTCTCGAGCCAGACGAGCGGCGAGGGCGATATTCGACGCGCTATCGTAGAGGACGATTTGGTCGAGGGCATTGTGGCCATGCCGGGGCAGCTGTTCTACAGCACCCAAATTCCCGTGTGTCTGTGGATCCTGAACAAGAAGAAGGCTCAGTCCGGCAAGACGCTATTCATCGATGCCCGCGAAATGGGCACCATGGTCTCTCGCAAACTACGCGAGTTTACCGAAGAGGACATCAACAAAGTTGCATCCGCATTCGACACCTTCCGTAAGGGCGAATTCGAGCCCGTGAAGGGGTTCAGTGCCATAGCGGATTTGGATGAAATCGCCAAGCAAGATTTCATTCTGACACCCGGTCGCTACGTAGGCATTGCCGAGACCAAAGACGACGGCGAGCCGTTTGAGGAGAAGATGACACGCCTGACTAGCGAGATTTCGAAGTGCTTTGAAGAGTCCAACCGCTTGCAGGAGCAGATTGAGAAGAATCTGGAGGCGATTGGTTATGGGATGTAGAGTCGCACTTGGTGACGTTTGTAGCTTCTACCGCGGCGCCAGCGTCCCCCGTACCCGCATGTACGATAAGGGTGCCTATCTTTACATTCACTATGGAGATCTTTACAAAGGTTTCGACCTACACATCGACGTTGAAGACCCCGCAAAACCCATCCCATACATCCTTAACAACGAAAAGATAAAAGACAGTCAGCGTCTCAGAGACCAAGACATCGTATATGTGCTGACCTCAGAGACAGTCGATGACCTTGGTCATGCCTATTTGTTTAACAATCCAAAGGAAAAGCCTACCATTTCAGGCACCGAAACAACCATCGTGCGCGTCAATCGCCGAGACCTCGTCGTGCCGGCTTACCTCAACTATCTTATGAGCTCTCCGCGCTTTATCAGAGAGCTCCGGCAGTACACGAGAGGTATGAAGGTATTCCGTGTCCATCCCAAAGACGTGGCACGAATCGAAATTGATTTACCGCAAACTGAGGTTCAGCATCAAATTGTTTCAATACTTGACGCGATATATGCAAAGCAGCAAACAAACTCTAAGCTAAATGGCTATTTAGCTGCGTAAAATCGACCCTTGAGACGTCGATCTCGCCCGACATAAGTTTGGGGAGAAGAGCGTCACGAAGAGCAGTCAGTTTTCGGTTCTGTGTCGAATTCTGAACAATCTGTTCTCTCAATGGCTCTGCAATGGTATTAAACCTCTCGAGATCTCCTCTTGCAGGAATAGGCACGTTCAACGCTTCCAAATCGCCTTTTCCCATATGCGCGACGGTAGTACCAGAGGCGTAGTTCTGGATGAAAGCCAACAATGGGTTCAATGCCATAAGCAAATAACTTCTTGAAACTCCCGAATTGGCAGCGGGCTCGAACAGGCAAACTCGCTGATTCAGTACAGCCATTTCACCCTGCCAGAGACATGGCGTGAATTCGGCATCCATTCCCGCTAAAACGTCACCAGGATGTACGAATACCCTTTTTGGATGAGCCTCATTTGTCCAATACTGCGGAGAGAAGGTGCTCAAATCACGTATGCGGATCAGGGGATACCCTACCTTTTCCTCGTTAAACAAGGCAGACTTGAACGCTGCTCCATAAACAACATCAGCAATGTCATAAATTGACCCGAGGGTTAACTTGTTGCAGCAGAAGGAATGTTGGTACTGAACATTCATCAACTCAAGTAAATAGCCATTTAGCTTAGTGTTGAGTTCAATTTTATTGTCCAGTAAACCCAGGACGCCAGAAATAGCGGTCTGTGTTTCGTGATCCGGAACACAGACCGGGCATAGATGAACGTGATTGCGATTTATGCCCGGCACGGCGCTTGCAGTTAAGTAGTCTCGCCATGGAATAGTTTTGAGTAGGTAATAAACGAACTTAGGATCATTGCCCTTAAAGTCTGTCGAGTACAAAGACGTATTTAATGGCCAGCAAGCTGCATCAGAGAAAAAAACTTGGCCAATAGTTCCGTAGCGTCCAGTTACGACGCATGGACCCTTAACGGCGGCTTCCGAATGCGTGCCCGTTTGTCCCGAAGATGAGAAAACCGGATAGGGGCCATCAACCCTGCTGCTGGAAGGGAGGTCAAACCCCCTTTTTAGATTAACAATCTCTCCCAAGGTCTTTTGCGTCCAGCTCATTCCAAATACTTCCTGTGCGAAGCCTTCACATTGCTCTGATTAACCATGGCGTAGTACATGGTTGTGTCTATTTTCGCATGGCCCAACAGCTTTTGCACCTGCTCTATGGGCATTCCCTTGTCGATTGCATGGGTGGCAAGCGTACGGCGAAACTTATGCGGATGAACGCGGTTGATACCGGCGCTTCTGCCTAGGTCACGTAAACGGAGTTCTATGCTCCCCACCGTTATACGTCGAGCTGAGGAATCGAGCGCGACAAAAAGCGCAGGACTCTTGTCGGCACGGCTCGCAAGATATTCCGTGAGATGCAACTTGGCGCGCGCGTCGAAGTAAACAGGGCGCTGCTTATTTCCCTTTCCCATTACAAGGCATTCGCGCTCGTGCAGATTGACATCCTTCCTGTCGAGTCGCACAAGTTCGCCAATACGCATGCCCGTCGAAGCGAGTAGATCAACGATGGCAAGATCTCGCTTGGACTCACAGGCGTCTCGCAATACCTCCAGTTCCTCATCGCTAAGCACCTCTTTGGTTACTTGAGCTGTTTTGACGCGACGAATGCGCCTTACAGGACTTTTCACAATGTAATCCTCATCTTCAAGCCACGAAAAGAAGCTCGACATGATACGACGTATATTATCGATTGTGACCTTACTAGAACCGCGTTTCACCTCGTAATCATTGAGATAGCGGCGCAAGTCGTCGCTCTCAACCTGGGTATAGGGCTTAGCAAGCGCTGTGTTCATATGCCGTAGGGTTGCCTCATAGTATGCAATGGTTTTAGGAGAGCATCCCTCGACCTCTTTAGCGGTGAGAAAGAGCGCAAGCAGATCTTGCCCTGGCTCTGTTTGTTTCGGTCCGAGTACCCGTCTAAGCGTAATGGTTAGATGTTTGAGCTGGTGTGAGTCGAGAAGGCCCTGCATTTCCGAAAGTACGGTATTGATGACAGTTTCCACGCTGTTCCTTTCGTCGAGTACGATAGCCACAGTGTGGACGGCGCGTTGTACATAGTGAAGTAAATGGCTATTTAGCTGCTTGAGGTTGAGCTCTGAGACATCGATCTCGCCCGTCATGAGCTTGGGGAGAAGGGTGTCGCGAAGAGTTACAAGGTGGCGACTTTCTTCACACAGATTACGGTATGCAGCGAAAAGGGGCTGTAGGTAGTCGAGCGACCCCGGATCCGGCATAGATACCTCGAGTTTTTTTAAATTACGCTGGCTTATCTTCATTTGGACTGCACCGGTAACAATATGGCCGATCGAGGTGCGCCTCAACGCGACATATATAGCTTCTAGAGGATACGCGCCAGCAGCTTTCAGAATATGGGCATGGTTGTTGACCCAATATCTTCCCCAGACGTACTGAAGAACGGGCTTCCCCTCAGAATCGATGACTGAGCCGTCTTCACCAAGCAACACCCGCACCCCATCGAAAAGGTAATCGTCGACATAATCCATGATTGACGTTGCCCCGTAATATGGATAAGGCCCTTTTCGACTCTCGCGATCCCTGCTATTTAGAGGAACTCTCTTTGAATCTTCGAGCCCGATGATATCTCCGAGCCTCACATTGGACGCACGCTCTTTCAGCGCAGCCTCAAATTGCGCTGTTGCCAAATCAAGTAAATAGCCATTTAGCTGAAACCCTACGACCATTCGGATGCCATATCCCCGCAATACAAAAAAACCGGGCAGCTCGCGCTCCTGCGAACTGCCCCGTATCCCCGGCCATCACGCTACAGCGCCAACCAGCACCACTCCCCTACTTCCCAAATAGCGCACCCAGTAGGCCGCGGCGCTTGGGCTTTTCTTCTCGGTAAGAACCCTCGGCCGCCGCTGCCACTTGACGCGGTTGCTCGCCGCCTCCGCGGCGTACGATCTGGTATAGGAACGGCGATTTAACGTATTTGACCTCGATGGGCGTGGCGTGCACGGTGCTTTCGCTCGACAGCATCACGTTGGGGTTGAGCGGTGCCACCACATGCGTCTCGCGCTTGTCGCTAAACACCACCGCGGCCGCGCGACCCGTCTGGCCGTTCACGGCGATGCGTACTTGCTCGCCGTCGCGGCTATCCGACGCCGGGCGATCGACAAAGTAGACCGGCACCATCACCAGGCCGTCCTTATGCTTGCGGGCCTTGCGCGCCCAGGCGCGGATGCTCTTTTTATTGAGCCCCAGGGTCGCCTCGGCATCGTTGCCTGCAACGTCGAGCGCCAGCTTATCAATAACCACCTGGTCCTTAGTGGACGCATCGACGGAAACGACGCGGAAGTCGCCTTCCTGCATAGCGGGATCGAACGGTCCTACCTTGCCAAAATCCCACGGCTCCAAAATGCCCATAAGACGAACGTCCAGGTAGTTTGCCCGCGGATACGCCCAGTCGAGCACCTCGTAGTACACCAGGGTCTCCTTGCTCAGCCCTTTGCCCGGGAAGGACGCCATCATGCGCAGGTCCGCCAACGCCATGGGGAAATAGAAGAGCATCATGTCGTTTTGGATCGCGTCTTCTACATCGTGCCCGGCAAAGACATCGGGATACTGACGCACCAGCTGCAGCGCGTTGGCACGTGCCTGCTGCGGAGTGATCTCGCAGGGAATACCCTGCTCAGGCACATACTCCGCACCAACGCCCATGGTCAGGCGCTTGCTGAAGGTGCCGGGCTTGAGCAGGTCGGCAACGCCAATCTTATTGCCGCAGGACGGGCACTCAAACACGCGCTGAGTGGACTCGCCTTCAAAGGATGCGCCGCAGAAGGGGCACGGGATGCTCACATGCGTAGCCTCTTGGAACTCCTGCGCCGTGCCGCGGTCTTCCCACAGCAGATGCTCCAGAACCGACTGATTGCGCCAGTACGAATTAAAGAAATACCAGTCCGGGTCCTCCGGGCGCTCGAGCTGCGAGACGTGCGTGAGCTTGAGCAGCCCGTCAACCACCGTCAGCGGCGTATGACGGATACCCAGGACGCTCTTGGGCTCCCCCGCATCGGCCTGCCACGGAACGACCGTGCCGCAATAGGCGCACTCAAAGCTGCGTTTAGCCTGGTGTGAGTACATAGGGCCGCCGCAGTTTTGGCATTTAATGGCAAACATCTCGTCCATGGATACGTCCTCCTTTGCACAGGGGCTGTCGACATTAAGTATGTCGGGCAGACAGGCACATGCCCATACCCATGTGGCCCAAAATGGAGCACCCGGTCGGACAAGAAGCCCCGCTCGTTAGCGCCGGCAGACCATTGCTGCATTTTCTGAGCATCGGTACATGTTGCGTCTGTGCGAGCTACACTATCCCCTTAATAAGAATGCGAGGAGATACGCCATGCTATTTGTAAATCGGCTGGTACATACGCTTGTTCCCGGCAGCGAAAGCGAGCCGGTCGATACCTCCTGCCGCACCAACGCGGGTTTTGCCGCAAGCCTCATCTGCATCGGCCTCAACATCACACTGTGCCTGGCCAAGGGCATAGCCGGTCTGCTCGCAGGCTCCGTCTCGCTTATCGCCGATGCCTTCAACAACCTTTCCGACGCCTCGAGCAACATCGTAAGCCTGCTCGGATTCCGCCTTGCCAGCCGCCCGGCCGACGAGGGGCACCCCTATGGCCACGGCCGCTACGAATACCTGGCGGGGTTGTTTGTCGCCGTTCTCGTTTGCGCCGTCGGCATCAACCTGATCCTGGAGTCGGTCACCAAGATCATCAAGCCCTCCCCCACCGCGTATTCGGCGCTCTCCATGGCAGCCCTTATCCTGTCCATGCTCGTCAAGTTTTGGATGGCGGCGTTCAACCGCACGCTGGGCAACCGCATCGATTCCGAGACGCTTATCGCCACGGCGCAGGATTCCAAAAACGACGTCATTACCTCGGCCTCGGTCCTGGCCGCAGCGCTTATTTCGCAGACGACCGGCTTTGACCTCGATGGCTGGGCGGGCCTGGGCGTGGGCATCTTCATCTGCATCAGCGGCATGGGCCTGGTGCGCGACGCCATCAGCCCGCTGTTGGGGCAAGCGCCCGACCCCAAGCTCGTCCAGGCAATCCGCGACAAGATCATGTCGTATCCGCAGGTCCTAGGCACGCACGACCTGATGGTGCACGACTACGGCCCCGGTCGGCAATTTGCCAGCGCACACGTGGAAATGCCCGGCGAGGGCGATGCGTTTGAACATCACGAGATCCTGGACACCATCGAACACGACATCAAGCATCAGATGGGCATCGACATCACGCTACACTGCGACCCCATCGCCACCACCGGCGACGACCTGCGTGGCTGGGTCAAGCGCGGCATAGCGCAAATCGACCCCACGCTCTCCATCCACGACCTGCACGAGCACGACGGGTTCGTTTCGTTTGACCTGGTGCGTCCCGACGGCTTTGACATATCCGACGAGGAGCTGCTGGAGCTCGTCACGCGCATCGTGCACGAGCGCCGGCCCGATGTCTCGTGCGTCGTCACATTTGACTCCGGCTTTAGCTCGCCCGACCGGCCGGCCGAGCAGCTGTGATCGACAGCAAAACGGGACGCAGGACCGCCGACCAACGCGCCTACGCGCCCGGTCACGCGATCCTGCGCCCCGTTTTTGTTTGAGCTGCTAAGGCTCTAGCCGCTCGGCCGCTAGTTCCCCTGCGCGCCCGAAATGCCGTTTTGCAGGGCATCCCAGGCGTTCGTTGCCATATCGCCCAGGTTCTGTGCGGTATCGCCGAGGTTCTGAGCCGTGCCGCCCAGCTCTTGGACCTTATCCCCCAGCTCCTGCGCCTTGTTGCTCAGGTCCTCCAGCGTGTTGGAGCTCGAGCTGTCCGCGCCGCCCTGGTCGCCGGACGCATTACCCGACGAACTGCCCTTGCGCGTGAGCTGAATCTCGAGGTCACCGTTGTCGTTATAGTAGGCAGACGTCACGACCCAATTGGCATCGACAACGGGCGTCGAGCCGTCGTCGGTCAGAATCACGGCATTCGAAAGATCGGCCCCGCGCGACTTGAGGAGCTTCTTGGCGTTGGACCAGTACTGACCCGGGATATCGCTCAGGTCGACGGTGCCGGACTGGGTAGTCTCGGTCTGCTCGGCCGTGGTATCAGTCGTGGCGCCCCGCTTGTTGAGCATGCCAGACACGATGGCGAACACAACCGACAGGGCAAAGAAGACCGCCAGCACGATGAGGATCTTCTTGATTACGCCCGACGAACGCGAAGGCTTCTTCTCCTCGTCCTCGCCATACTGGGGGATGGACTTGGGATACTCACGATACGGCTCGCGCGCATATCGATCGCGCGACTCGTAGCGCGGTTGTGCCGTGCGCGGCATATATGTCGTCTGCTGAGGTTGCGGAATGGGATTTTGCAGCAGGTCATCATAAGGGTCTGCCGCCGCGTTGCCGTAGTGGCTCTGCGACGAGGCGCCATACGGGTCCTGCGCTGCGTTTCCGTAATTCACAACGCGCGTGGGATCGGCCGACGCCTGCGTCGTATCGGGGGCAGCGTAGCCGGGATTCGGCACGACGCGGGTCTCATCGGCGCCATTGCCCGTCCGCGGGGAGCCGTAGCCACCCATTACGGTCGTCTTATCCTGGTCCATGCAACGATTCCTTTCCGTCGCCTGTAAGCATCAAGTTATCCATGCATTCTACCCGCGCAAAAGTCTATGATGGGCAAAGCTCGTCGGTATCTACAAGACATGCGCGGCCGACGGTCACAAGCGAATCGAGGATATGTCATGGCAAAAAGCAAGCTCATCAAGGACACAACGCGCGCCGAGCGCGAGGAGATCATTAAGCTAGCACTCGCTGGCTGCGGCAACGGCAGCTGCGACAACTGCGGAAGCTGCAGCTTGGGAGCCGGCGATCCATATGGCACCTACCAGCCCTACATTGACGGCGAGATGGAAATCGCCGATATCAACATGATGGTCGCCGAGCGCAACGCCAAACTCTTCGGCCTCCAGCGCGGCTAATGATCCCTTGGGGACGGAGGAAAAAGTCCCCGGCGGCGCTGTGTTTTGCGCCACCGGGGACTGTTCAATTTATCCCTCGCGGTCCACCTTACTCATTGGGTACGTACGTGGCCCTAGCCCGCTCGGGCGTTACATCCTGGCCGCAGGAATAGCTCGAGTCGAAGGCGTGCGCAACCAAGTCGTGCGTATCCCATGCCATGCAGTCAAACTCACCAGTATCGAGGACAACGATATAGCCCTTGCCGTCGTAGTAGAAATGGTCCTCGGTGTAGTTATCGTCATCGTCGATGTTGTCTTCGGACACAGAGTCCATATCCGGCTTTGCCGTCTTAATTGCCTGCTTGGCCTCACTCTTGAGGGTATCGAACGAGAGCCCGTGCTGCGCAAGCGAGTCCTCGAGCGAAACCTGCTCACCCGTCTTGAGGTTGTAGAACGCCGACCTTGTCACTCGCTCCGATCGATACGGAGGTTGATAGCTGTCGGTAAACGTGCGCACACAGGCAATATCGCCATCGATCGAGACGATCTCGGCGGTGTACATCATGGTCACGCGGCTGTCCTCGTCATCCATCGAGGCCTGCTTGCTCGCATCGAGCGTATCCGCAACGAGCTGGACCATATCCTTGTTAAACTTGGCGACACCCACGCCCTGGCCCTTCACCTGGGGATAGGTCCACGTAGCCGTGATCTGGCACGTGTCATCGGGGGACGGATTCAGCGGGCCTTCGCCAACCGCAGCCGTAAAGTCAACATCCTGCGTGGCAGAAACGGCCTCGTAGCCCACCTGCGCACTGCCATCGTCCTTCGATTTCAGCTGCTCCAGCGTCGTGGCCACCGTTGCGATGGTGCTGGCTACGCTCTCCTCGGTGCTGGTAAGCACGGCGCTCAGCTCGGACACTTCATTGGTGCCGGCAATCTTCGAATCGCCTATCGGCGCCGGACCGGCAACGGCGCTAAACGCCTTACCATCGTAGGCATCGAATTCGCACTCATAGCCATCACGAGATTCGTCCATCCCGACTGGAACCTCTTTGACGTTGATCTTCTCCCCGTCATGCAAATATCGCCTGAACCCATAGGTGCCATCGCAATTGTATACACGGAGCGAAACGCCAACGCACATAACGTCAACCCAGATATCGGGCTCATATACTTTCTCGATTTTGCCGTCGCGGTATGCCCAAACTTCGGCCTTAGCGGCGGTGGCGCCATTAGCGTTGAAGAGCGGCTCATCAGAATACTCAATCAGGAGTTCGTCCTGACCATCCCTGTCAAAATCGACGAGTTTAGCGAAAGCAACGCCCTGGGCTCCATACGTAGATTGAGCAACCTCGACAGCCTCGCCCTCGCCGTACTTCTTTTGGTACTCGAGGATCTTGTCGGTAAATAGCTCGTTTGCCGTCTTGACCGCCGCCTTGGCAGAAGCCTTGGCCTCCTTCTTGGACTGTGTGAGCTCAACGTTCTTAGGGGCGTCCGAGCCTTCCTTGGCGTAGTCCACCTTCATGGTGGTCGTGCTCTTCTTTTTGCCCTTGCCCGAGGTGATGGTCATCTGGTATTTCTGGTCGGGCAGCTCGCCAAAGTCCTCCATGGCAAAGCCGTCCTCGCCATCCACTTTGATGGTGTAGCTCTTGCCCTTGCCAGACACCGGCGCCAGCTCGACGGTATAGCTCTTGAGCTTTTTGCCCTTGCTGTTCTTGGGCAGCACTTTAGTCTCGCATGCGCAGACAACATAGCCCTTGCCACCCGAAGTTACCTCGGACGACGCGCCGATACGCGGCACGATCACGATAGCGGCGACAATGGCGACAACGGCCACGCCGCCGATAACGGCCGCGACGATGCGGCCCCTGTGCTTGGGTTTCTTGGGCTGCGGCGTCGGAACAAACGGCTGAGCGGCCTCGGCAGGCTCGGTCATAGGCTCCTCATAACGAGGCTGCGCCGCCATATGAACCGGGGCACCCTGAGGAGTTTGCTGTCCCACAGGAGCGGACGCCGGCGCGTCCCCCACTGGAAACGCCACGGGCTCCGCTTGGTCCTCGGTGCCACCCACGCGAGCCCCGCAACTCGTGCAAAACATGGAGCCATCGGGTATCTGAGCTCCGCACTTGGTGCAATACATCGCATCTCCCGTCTCTCGTCGCAGCCGCAATGCGCCCGCGCAGTTCTTCTAACTACACCGTACGGGAGAAATCGTGATTCTTGTTGCGCAACATTACCGCCGCAAAAAATGATCCCTTGGGGACGGAGGAAAAAGCCCCGCCGGGCCTTGGTAGGCGCGGCGGGGCGGGCAAGCGGCTATGAGCAGCAGGCTTAGAACAGACCGGTGATGTTGCCGTCGTTGTCGACGTCGATGTTCTCGGCCGCGGGAACCTTGGGCAGGCCGGGCATGGTCAGAACGCTGCCGGTCAACGCAACCACAAAGTGAGCACCGGCGGAAACCTTGAGCTCGCGCACGGTGATGCGGAAGCCCTCGGGAGCGCCCAGCGCCTTGGCGTTGTCGCTAAAGCTGTACTGCGTCTTGGCCACGCACACCGGCAGGTTGCCAAAGCCGTTCTCACGTAGCTCGGCGAGCTGGCGCTTGGCAGCCGGCGTAAAGTCGACACCGTCGGCGCGGTAGATCTTGGTGGCAACGGCCTCGAGGGCGACGGCCACATCGGCACCGTCCTCGTAGGCAAACTTGAGCTCGCTCGGCTGCTCGATCAGGCGCATGACCTCATCGGCCAGGTCGAGCGCGCCCTCGCCGCCCTTGGCCCAAACCTCGGACAGCTTAACGTTGACACCGAGCTTCTGGCACTCGGACTCGATGAGCTCGAGTTCGGCCTCAGTGTCCGTCGGGAAGCGGTTGATGGCAACTACGCAGGGCAGACCGTAGACATTCTGAATGTTGTCGACGTGACGCAGCAGGTTGGGCATACCGGCCTTGAGGGCCTCGAGGTTCTCCTCGTTGAGGTCGGCCTTGGCAACACCGCCGTTGTACTTAAGCGCGCGGGCAGTGGCAACGACCACGACAGCGCTGGGACGAACGCCCGTCATGCGGCACTTGATGTCGAGGAATTTCTCGGCACCCAGGTCGGCACCAAAGCCGGCCTCGGTAATGGCGACATCGCCAAAACGCATGGCCATACGCGTGGCCATGATGGAGTTGCAGCCGTGGGCGATATTGGCGAAGGGACCGCCGTGGACAAACGCAGGCGTGCCCTCGAGTGTCTGAACCAGGTTGGGTTTGAGCGCGTCCTTGAGCAGGGCCGCCATGGCACCCTGAGCCTTAAGGTCACGGGCGCGGACGGGCTCGCCGGCAAAGCTGTAGCCGACAACAATCTCGCCCAGGCGCTCCTTGAGGTCGTTGATGCTCGTGGACAGGCACAAGATCGCCATGACCTCGGAGGCAACGGTAATGTCGAAGCCATCCTCGCGCGGCACGCCCTGGGCCTTGCCGCCAATGCCGTCGATAACATGGCGCAGCTGACGGTCGTTCATGTCGACAACGCGCTTCCAGGTGATGCGCTTAACGTCGATGCCGAGCTGGTTGCCCTGCTGAATATGGTTGTCGAGCATGGCTGCCAGCAGGTTGTTGGCGGCACCGATGGCATGGAAGTCACCGGTAAAGTGCAGGTTGATATCCTCCATGGGGATGACCTGGGCCCAACCGCCACCGGCGGCACCGCCCTTCACGCCAAACACGGGACCGAGCGAAGGCTCGCGCAGGGCCACGGCGCTCTTGACGCCGCGACGACGCAGGCCATCGGCCAGGCCGATGGTCGTGGTGGTCTTGCCCTCGCCTGCGGGCGTGGGATTGATAGCGGTCACGAGGACAAGCTTGGCCTGGTGATCGGTCGGCTCGTTGAGCAGGGAATAGTCGACCTTTGCCTTGTCGAAGCCGTACGGAATCAGATGCTTAACGTCGACGCCGGCGTTCTTGGCCACCTCGGTAATAGGCAGCGGCGTAACAGAACGTGCGATTTCGATGTCAGTAGGCATGGGCGGTCCTTTCGTTACCGGATGAGAAAAAGACCAATCCAGCATAGCACGCACGCGCAATAGTAAAACGCCCGTAACCGACGAACGGCGATATGTTTACCCGATGCCCAGCGATAGCCTACAGATGCGCTAAAACAAGCCCATTCCTACAGGGTCGGTTCAATACCCAAATGCTCGAATGTGCGCAGGGTTGCCTGGCGACCCTGCGGTGTACGAATCATCAATCCGCACTGCAGCAGATAGGGCTCATAGACATCCTCGAGCGTACCCGGGTCCTCGCCCACCGCGCTGGCTAGCGTCGTCAGACCCACGGCGCGGCCGGAGAACGTCTTGGCAAGTGTCTCCAAGATGCGAATGTCCATCCAGTCCAGGCCGAGCTCGTCGATCTCGAAGAACTCAAGCGCCTGACGGCAAATATCAAGCTCGATGGGACCGTTGCCGCGCACCTGCGCATAGTCGCGCACGCGTTTGAGCAGACGGTTGGCGAGGCGCGGCGTACCGCGCGAACGCGAGCCGATCTCGAGCGCGCTGGGATGGTCGATCGTCACGCCCAGAATGGTCGCCGAGCGCGTCACAATCTGGGCGAGTTCCTCAACGGTGTAGTAATCCAGGCGATACGAAATGCCAAAACGGTCGCGTAGCGGGCCGGTCAACATACCCGAGCGAGTCGTTGCCGCCACCAGCGTAAACTTGGGGATATCCAGGCGAATCGAGCGCGCCGCCGGGCCCTTGCCGATCACGATATCGAGGGCAAAGTCCTCCATCGCAGGGTACAGGACCTCCTCGACCGAGCGGTTCAGACGGTGAATCTCGTCGATAAACAGCACGTCGCCCGGCTGCAGGTTAGTCAGGATGGCCGCCAGGTCACCGGTACGCGCGATGGCCGGACCGCTCGTCGTCTTGATCTGAGCGCCCAGCTCGTTGGCAATAACGGTGGCCAGCGTGGTCTTGCCCAGGCCCGGAGGGCCCGAGAAGATCACGTGGTCGAGCGTCTCGCCACGGCTCTGTGCCGCTTCGATCAACACGCGCAGGCTCTGCTTGATGTGCTCCTGGCCACAGTAGTCGTCCAGGCGCTGGGGGCGCAAAGTGCGGTCGACATCGAGGTCCTCGGGCGTCAGCTCCGAGCCCACCATGCGCTCACCGTGCGCCATGGATGCCGCCGGCGAGGTGCCGGGCGTCGCCCACAGGTCCTGAGAGTCATCGGCTTCCCACATCACGCATCCATTCCAAGTCGCTTAAGCGCCGCGCCGAGCAGATCCTCGACACGCATATCCTGCCCATCATACCCGCTCAGGGCAACATCGGTCTCCTGCGGGCTAAAGCCCATGGAAAGGAGTGCCGCACGGGCATCGTCGATCGCCGAGGGAGCGGCAGCGGGCACGGGCATCGCAACCTGTCCGGGAATCACGTCGACCGGCACAAAGCCCTTGTCCTTGGCAAAGGTGCTCTTGAGCTCCAGGATCAGACGCTGCGCAGTCTTTTTGCCCACACCGGGCACCTTGGCCATGCCCTTGTCATCCTCCGCCATCACCAGGGAATACAGCTGGCCCACGGTATAGGTGGAAAGCACGGCGAGCGCCAAGCGCGGACCGACGCCCGAGACGGACACGAGCCGATCGAACATCGTGCGCTCGTCCTTGGAGGCAAAACCAAAGAGCGTCATGGCGTCCTCGCGCACCTGCATACGGGTATAGAGGCGAACCTCGCCGCCGGGCGTCGGCAACGTGGCCGCGGTGCTGCCCGAGATGCCGAGCTCAAAGCCCACGCCCGACACATCGACGACGGCCGAGCTCATCGTGGCCTCGACAAGCGTTCCATGGAGCTGGGAAATCATCAGTATCCGGTTCCTCTCTGTTGATAGAACTCGCCGCCGGTAAGCGCGCGGGTGCGGCTGAGGTTAACGTGGCAGATGGCGCAAGCCAGGGCATCGGCGGCATGGTCGGGATGCGGGTCGTGATCGAGCTGTGTGAGCGTACGAACCATATACGCGACCTGCCGCTTATCTGCAGCGCCGGTGCCCACAACAGCCTGCTTAATCTGCATAGGCGTGTACTCGCCAATCTCGAGCGCGCACTCCGAAAGAGCCACGAGTGCAGCACCGCGGGCATGCGCCGTAGGGATGGCCGAGCGAACGTTGGCGCCAAAGTAAATGCTCTCGATAGCAGCGGTATCGGGTCGATAACGCTCCACGACACCCTTGAGGTCGCGGGCGATATGCGACAAGCGCACCGCGAGCGGACTGCCCGCGCTGGTCTCGATACAACCGTAAGCGCGGCAGCGAACCTCGCCGCGCCGCTCCTCGATAATCCCCCACCCCGTATGGGCCAAACCAGGGTCGATACCCAAAATGACCAAGCCAACCTCCCCTCGCCACAAGCACGGCGCAAGGCAAGGCCCCGCGCATCATTCACGAACGTCTGTTCTAGAATAACACAACAGGGCCAAGGTGCTTAGTTGAAGTATCGGGGTTGGGAGCGAATCCCATCCCATAGTTAGTTTTGGCTAAAGAATGGGAACTGCCTCGGATCCATCGGCGGTTGCGGCATCGGCGTGCCCTGGGGCCCACCCTGCGGGCCACCCTGGCCGCCCATCATCTTATCGATGGCGTCCTGGACCTCGCCCTCAAACTTCTTCATGCCCTCATGCAAGCGACGCTGGCCGTCCTCGGAGCGCAGTTCCTCCATCTGCTCGGGCGAAATACCCAACAGGTCACCCAATATGCCCATCATCTCGCCACGCACGCGCTCGCTTGCATCCTCGTCAGCAAAGCGGTTCACCTCGGCGCGCGCCAGCGCATCGACCGTCATGCGTTCCTTGCCGCTCAGTCCCAGGTCGGACCACGCGAGCATGTACGGCCAGGCGCGCTCGACAAACGAACGGGCCGAGACGATCGGCGCCGTCGGCAGCATGCGGCGGGCGACCTCGCCCTGACGCACGAGCATCAGCAGCAGCGAGCAAGCCTCGGGCTTGCCAGCAGCCATGGGGATGTCGTCAAAGGGTCGGTTACGGTCCACGTGCGCCTCGAGCGTGCCATCGACCTCGCCAGGCTCGAGCCCACCGAGCAGCTGCGCCGCGCGATCGAGCATGTCGACCGGGCCGTCGAGCGTCGAGAGTGCCCGCGCCAGCACGCGCTCCATGCAATCTTCCACCGCGTTGAGCGTCACGAGCTCTTGGGGCACCACAGCAGACGTACGGTTGCGCACACGCGCCACAAACTCAAGCGTCGACAGATACACATCGCCAAAGGGCGCGTAATCGCCCTGGTAGCCACCACAAAGTGCCGGTGCCGCCAACGCGTACTCGGTCTTGGAAAGCGGACTCAGAGCCATCGCGCCCAGCTCGAGCGCCGTATCCTCCAGCATAAGGCCCAGCGTGCGAGAGCGCAGGCGCTCGGCGTCGCCCGCCGACACATCGCGGTCGAGCACACGCGCGGCATCCGGCGCATCGCGCTCAACCGTGCGAATATGCAGGCGCTCGGCAATGGCGCGAACGGCGGCACAGCGAGCAGCCTCGGCCTCCTCCTGCGCCGGCGTAAAGATGCGGTTGCGTCCCAGCACCAGGCCGACCACATTGCGCGAGCCCAATGCATCGACAGCCAACGCCGCCAGCAGGGATGACGGCAAGTCGCCCTCGAGCGCCACCACGGCGCGCGACGTACCGCGGGCGCGGGCGTTATCGCGAACGGCGAGCACCAGTGCCTGCCACAGCCATTCCTCGGAGCGAAACTCGGGCAGCTCGTGGTCCTCCAAGGCATCGAGCATCACACCGCGCTGGATCTCCTGAACCAGCAGGCTCTCCTCAAAACACGGCGCTTGGGCCACCACGCGGCCGCAGTCGTCGAGCACAAACGAGCCGCCGGTATACACCGACTCGTCATAGGCACCGACCGGCGCCATGCAGGCAAACCACACGCTGCGCTTAGATGCGATCTTGCGGTAGTCTCCGCTGCGCACGGCGGCGATCGCAGCGGTCTCGCGGTCGGTCATATCAAACGCGTTGAACTGAAAATAGGCGATGAGGTCGACGCCGGTCGGCAGCATCTCGAGCTCGCGGTCCAAGTCGAAGATCACGGCGATACGCACGCCGTCCACGTCAAACACTGGCGGTGCCCAACGGCCGTCGCTGTTCCCACCGCGCTGCAGGGCAATGCTCGAACGGGCCGGCACCACATGGCCGTCCTTGAGCATCATGTAGTCGAGCAGGGGCTGGCCCTCAAACGAAACCGCCGCGGGCACGATGCAGATTATATCGAGCTCCTGGATACGCTCGGCGACGCCGGTCAAGCCGGCAAGCATGTCGTGCTCAAAGTCGGCAGCGCCCACCAGGCCGCCGGGCAGGGCTCCCATAAAGAGCGGAGCCGGCACGCACAGCACGCGCGCACCGCGCTCGTGGGCTAGGCGCGCCTGGTCCTCGATGCGACCGCAGATACCCTCAATATCACCCAGGCGCATATCGATCTGTGCAAGTGCGAGCTTCATGGCTCAGCCCTTTCCGTCGTAAACCATCGTTGTCGTAGTAAAAGCGCCGGCCGCATGACGCAGTCGGCGCTTGCATGTGCATATGCTAGCTATGATACCCCGAGCGGGGGCGCGCTCCTAGAACGTCGCGGACCACAGCCCGTGCAGGTTGCAATAGGCATAGACAGTACCGGTCTTGGAACCGCCGGCAAAAAACGTCGCGGGCTTCATGCCGGGCTGGAGGTAATGGACCTCCAGACGGCCCTCGGCCTCAAGGGCAATCCACTCGATGTAGTGCTCGGGCACCATAGGATGCTCGACCGAGCCCACGCGCGCACGGATCACGTGACCGTCGCGCTCGCTCTCGACGACGGGCACGTGCTTCTCGTGCGCCGCGTCCTCGGTGTTCGCGGTCAGCTCCGTGCAGCCGGCAGGGGTTGCAACGTCGTTGCCAAGGGCGGCAATGAGCTTGCCATCGGGGTCCTTAAAGAATTTCGCCATGATGTTCTCCTTTGCTGATGTGCCGATGTTCTTGAGGTTCTTATGCCCAAAGGCAAGCGAACCATCCACGGCATCGCAAATGAACACATAACGAGCGGGGACGATGGGACAGCGCGGGCTATCCGCCCTGGCGGCCTCACCCGAGCGGGTTAACGCCCGTCACCGCCGAGCAGTGCCAGAACATCCTCGCGGGTAAACAGCGCCGAGGAGATGCCGTCGCCGCCGAGCACGCTGTTGACCAGGTCGCGTTTGGACTCCTGCACCTGCATGATGCGCTCCTCGATCGTGTCCTTGGCGATGAGCTTGTACACGGTCACGGTATGTTGCTGGCCAATACGATGCGCGCGATCGGTCGCCTGGTCCTGCGCGGCAACGTTCCACCACGGATCGTAGTGGATGACCACGTCGGCCGCCGTCAGGTTGAGGCCCACGCCGCCCGCCTTGAGCGAGATCAGAAACACCGGCACCTCGCCCGCTTGGAACTGCGCAACCATCTTGGCACGGCTCTCCTTGGACGAAGCGCCCGTGAGCTTAAGAAAGCCGATGTCCTCCTTGGCCAGGCGCTTGCCGATGATATCGAGCATGCCCGTGAACTGGCTGAACAGCAGAATGTGGTGCCCGCCGTCGAGCGCACCGTGCACGAGCTCCATGCAAGCGTCGAGCTTGGCGCTCCCCGCCTTGTAATCCTCGTAGTGTAGACGCGGGTCGCAGCAGATCTGGCGCAGCTTGGTGAGCTCGGCGAGCACCTTGAGCTTGTCTTTCTTAAACTCGGATGCCTCGCGGTGCTGCACCTGCTGGGCGATGCGGTCCTGGTTTGCCAGGTACAGCTTACGCTGCTCGCCGGTAAGCTGCGCCATCACCGTGTCTTCGATCTTCTCGGGCAGGTCAGCAACCACGTCTTCCTTGACGCGACGCAGCACAAACGGCGACACGAGCGCCTGCAGGCGAGCGGCACTATCGCCCTCGGCATGCTCTACGGGGCTCTCAAAGCGCTTAGCAAACGACTCGCGCGTGCCAAGCAGGCCCGGCATCAAAAAGTCGAAGATGCTCCAGAGCTCGGACAGGCGGTTTTCGATGGGCGTGCCCGTCAGGGCAAAGCGCACACCGGCCGGCAGGCGCTTGGCGGCGCGCGCTACCTGCGTGAGCGGGTTTTTAATGTACTGGGCCTCGTCGAGCACCACACGGGCAAAGTCCTGCTCGGCATACTCGTCGATATCGCGGCGCATGAGGTCATACGACGTCACGACCACGTTATGCTCGTCGGCGCCGGCTATCTGTACGCGGCGCTGTGCCTTAGCGCCCACAATGGCGCACACGTCGAGCGAAGGCGCAAAGCGCTCCAGCTCGGCGGTCCAGTTGTACACAAGCGACGCAGGGCACACCACGAGCGTGGGCTTGGCATCCCCCGCCTCCACGCGCGCCAGGATATGTGCGATCATCTGCAGCGTTTTGCCCAGGCCCATATCGTCGGCCAAGATGCCGCCGAGGCCCAGGTGCTCAAGCGAGCCGAGCCACTGGTAGCCGTCGACCTGATAGCCGCGCAGTGTGGCTTTGAGCGAGACCGGCACCGTAAAGTCCATCTTGCCGAGCGTGTCCAGACGCTCAACGGTGCGACGGAATGCGGCATCGCGATCGGCCTCGAGCGCGGGCGTGCGTGCAAGCATGCTATCGACAAACAGGGTACTCGACGCGGGAAGCGACACGCCGTCGAGCAAGTCGACCGCATCGACGCCCAGGTCCTCGGCAAGACCAAACGCGGCACGGGCACCCTCGTCCAGGCGTACGATGTCGCCGGACGTCAGGCGCGCAAACGTCTGGTGGCGCTTATACGAGTCCAGATAGATGGCAAGATCTGCCGCCGAAAGACCGCTCGCGCCCAGTTCGACATCGAGCAGGTTGCTCTTGACGGTCGCGCGCACCGAAAGCTTGGGCGCAGGGCGCACCGAGATCTGGCGTAGGCGGTCGCTGAGCATGACCTCGCCCAGCTCGGACAGGGCAGACAAGCCCTCGGTCAGCAAGTGGAACAGGCTCTCGTCATCGCGCTCCTCAAACGCCAAGCCGCCCTCGTAAAAGTCGAAATACAGGGCCGCCGTATCCATAACGCGAAACTCTGCTATCTCGTCGCGCGGCGGCACGCCCGGGCGCTGTTCTTCGAAGGGGCTTCCCGGAGCACCCAGGCTAAAGAGATCTGCCGACCAGTCACCGTAGGCAACCGTAATCTTGCAGGTCACGAGCCCGTCGTCGACACCGATTGCCATGGCAAAGCTCGGCTCGGGCGCCACGGTGTCGAGCACGGCGGGAGCGGTGAGATCGGTGTATTCGCGCAGCACGGGCAGTGCCATGCGGCAAAACTCGCCCACCTGGTCGGCGGCGATATGGACCGGCGTACGGCAGGGTAACAAGTGCGATAGGAACGGTGCCGCATGCTGGGCAAACGCCACATCGGTGCGGCGCGCACGGCGAGTGTCGATCAGATAGGCAACGTCGCCCGAAGCAAAGCAGTATGCATCGGCCGGCAGGCGCAGATCGTAGCTGCCACCAGCCGCCGGCGCGATCTTGGCGGCAAGGAGCGGCGGTTGTTTTGCCGAGGCCTCGTCCTCCCCCACCGGCGACAACTCAACCGCTACCTCGTAGGAACGATGCGTCGTCGTTCCCCGCGACCAGGCGGGCTCAAAGGAAATGGTCCGGCCACGCAGCAAGTCCAGCATGTATACGATGTCATGCTCGGACAGCGGCAACTGGCGCTCGGCGACAAAGCCGCTGCGTGCAAAATCGTACGACGCCGAACGCGAACTCGTGATGTCGCTCAGATACACAACCGTTGCCACAACAAGGTCGATCAGACGCACCGAAACCTCGTCAAAGGCCTCGGGCGCATGGAGGAATGTGAGCTTTTTGCCGTACGAGAACGTGCCGCCGCGCACGTAGGCGGCGGCCATGCCGTCGATGTCCTTGACCACGTAGGACACCGAGCCGCAGCGGATGCGAAGCTCGAGCGCCCAGCTAAACCGGTCGGCAAACAGCGGATTGTAGTACGGCACCAGCGAGGGCTCCAATACCGCCTTGGGGGCATCGGGGTCGACAGTGCCGGCGAGCTTGCGGCGCATGCCCGCCAACTCATCCATGCGAGCGTCCGAAAGATCGGAGAGCGCCTTCATGAGGCTCGGGCTCGTGGGAACTGGTGCCGGGAAGGGAAAGTTAGGGTTGACGGCCGGTGCGGCGGACGAGGGACGCGCGGCTTGCTTGGGCGCCGCCGTAAACGTGCGGACCGGCGTGCGCAGCCCCTCGACGGGCTCGGTGCCGCTTGCGTCCAGGTACGCCAGCGCCGTGGCGATGGCGTGCTTGCACATGCCGGGGTAGCGATAGGCAGCGGGGCAATCGCAGTCGTAGTCGATCACCTCGTGCTCGTCCATGTCGAGCGCCACGTGCGTCTTGTACAGGTCGCCGCGCGAACCACGCACCGAGCCCTCAACCGTCACGTTTTTGGAGAAGCGCGAGCCGCTGTCCTCAATCGACAGCACAGCGCCGTTGAGCATGAGCGAACGCCCCTTCATAAAGGTGCCGCTCAGCGCCGCCTCTTTCCGGAGCGCCTGCACAAACGTCCCCTGTGCCATCACTTCCTCCAATCCACACAGGGTAGCTAATTTGGGACGGGGCTATTTTAGCTACCCCCCATATGTCGGTTGAGATGCATTCCGACCCCGACTCATTCGCCGTCGGCCAAAGGGTAGCTAAAAAAGCCCCGTCCCAAATTAGCTACCCCGCCAACGCCGTCCTTAAATCACCGTCACTCTGCCTTGGTTGCCGACGATGGCCTTGGCCTCGGCCAGCAGCGGAATCGAGCGCGCGTTGACCTTGGCAGGTACCTCGGCGCGCAGTACGCGCCCGTCCACCTGCTCGATAAAGATCTCCACGCGGTCGCCGCCCGGGTTAGTGGTGAGCACCGTGGCCAGGCGCGCCATATTGCCCTGGCTAAAGCGGCTGTTGG
>ERZ857750.1374-NODE-1374-length-27079-cov-9.232608_pt1 | contig 27079 bp, 26 predicted proteins | sample MGYA00519915_ERZ857750 | MGnify/ENA primary metagenome ERZ857750 (study PRJEB31778, sample SAMEA3449358) | human gut metagenome | biome: human gut; feature: human-associated habitat; material: faeces | place: United Kingdom | collected 2010/2012 ...
GGATGCAGTCCTTGTAATTTTCTTTTGTTTTACAATATTCCCTCATCATCGGTGACATTGCCATCGTTTTATAATTCTCCTCTACTGTTCACTCTATTATCAGTCATAGTCAATTAACTATAATAGCATGTTTAAAGTTTTGATGCAAGACGACGTATTCCGAGATTTTGAGAAAATTCCTCCTCTGGTAGAATTTTCTTTACAAAAAAGTCGAAACTCATGCTATACTTATAAAAAATGATCACAACACATAAAAGAGGTAATTTCTATGAAATACAGAGACGAAATTCATATCGCACTCATGGCACTTGTCTTTTCCTGTGCCATGTTTGCAGTCTATGCAGTTGTCCCGAAAGATGCTGCTGTTGCTGCCAGGGCAAAGGCTACCGTTAAAGAGGCGCCAGAGACAGCTGCAGAAGCAGAGGCTCTTCGTTCCAGCCAGGATGAAGATGCCGGATTTAACATCTATACAGAAGACAGCAACTATGACGATAGTTCCGATTCTTCCGACAGCTCCGATTCTTCCGACAGCTCGGCTTCCTCCGATCAGGCTACTTATGATCCTGGAACTGATTATTCCGGTGACACCAGCGATGGTGACGTTGCAGATGAAGGCTCTTCCGATCAGGGCGGTTATGATTCTTCAGATCAGATCGATTATCCATCTGATGACGGATCCGAAGACACCTCAACTGATAACAGTTATGATGATTCCTCGCAGGATAGTGGGGATTCCTCTACCGATACCAGCGGCAGCGATACTTCTGACACCACAGACAGTACCCCTTTTGATATTGCCACTGAAGACAGCAATTATTAAAAAGTAAAAAGAAAGGCAATGAGTACATGAACAAAATACTCAAAGCCTTTCTTTTTATAGAATTTCTGTTTTTTATCATCAAAGTGATTCCATTTACTTACTCTGTGTTCCTGTAAATCTGCAATTTGCGAACAGTTCATTTACTGCACTCTCATATACCACACATTTCTCGCTTTTTTTAATTTTTTTGGCATATTTCTTACTGTCCGCAAACATTGGTGCCAGATAAAACCAGATTTCTTTCATTTTGAAAAGAACATTTCTATCCCCGGACACTTCCTCACGGTATGTATGATACAGAAGATCGTGAAATCTACGGATATCCGACTGATCTGCTGCCTTTCCGCCCCTGATTTCACGGGCAAGTGACGGATCTGCAAGAACACCTCTTCCCATCATAAAGCATTCTACATTCGGAAATTGAGCATGGATTCTTTTAAAATCATCTGCCGAAAAAATATCTCCATTATAACATACAGAGTTTTTGCTGATGGCAAGTGCTTCACCAAATATCTCCAGATTCGGAGTATTTTTATAAAAATCCTTCTGTACTCTCGGATGAATGATCAGTTCTTCCATGGGAAAACGATTGTAAATTTCCATCAGCCTTGGAAATTCCTCTGCATTCTCCATCCCCAAACGAGTCTTCACCGAGATCTTCATATCTGTTTTGCTGAAAATCCTGTCCAGAAACTGTTCCAGTTCCTCCGGTCTGGCCAAAAATCCTGCTCCGCAGCCCTTTGTCACTACTGTTTTGGATGGACACCCAAGATTCAGATTCACTTCCTGATATCCATACTCTTTCAGTTGATTCGCTGTATGTAGAAAATCATCTGCATTTCGGGTCAATATCTGAGGGACTGCATACATCCCGGAATTATTTTCCGGAGAAATGTCTTTCTTTTCTCTCCCGCTAAAATTCAGGTTCTGTTTTGCTCTGATAAATGGAATAAAATATTTATCAAATCCATCAAAACACTGATACAGTGCTTTTCGATAAATATAACTGGTGATTCCTTCCAGCGGTGCAAGGTATAATTTCATGGATTATAAGTTACCAAGATCTACTTTATATTCGTCAGAACCTTCCTGATTTACTGTATAATATGCAGCTCTTCTTTCTGCATTGATATAAATACAGATATCACCTGTCAGTCCTTTTTCTGCAACATCTTTCTTAACTGCTTTCTCTACATCTTTCAGAGATACATTCGTTTCGAAAATTTCAAGAGATACTTCTTTTACTCTTGCACCAGCAGCTTTACGTACTGCTTTTGTTGCAGTCTTGGTTGCAGTTTTTACAGTTTTCTCTGCCTTCTGAACTGCTTCCGGAGCTTTGTTAACCACTTCTTTCACAACTTCTGCTGTTTTTTCAGCCGGTGCAGACTCCTCTACCTTTTTTGCAGCTGCTTTTACAGTTTCTTTTACTTTTGCTGCTGTCTCTGTGATTGCTTCTGTTGATTTAGCTGTTGTTTTTACACTCTTTTTTCTCATAATATTTTCCTCCTGTAAACAATTACAACTACTGTTTGTTGTACCACTTCTTCGTAACAGTACCACAAAACCCTACAACCTGTCAAATTTATCCATTTTTACGGTTTCTCCGTTACCATATCCACAATCCGTCATGTCGATTATTCTTCCACCAGAGATCCCATGTAATAAAATCCATGGCATTCATCCAGGCTTACCTTTACATATTTTCCAAGAAGATCTGCTGTTCCCGGGAAATGTACAAGAAGATTATATTCTGTTCTTCCTGTAAATATTCCTTTTTCCCTGCTCTCTTCTTCTACCAGAACTTCCTGCACAGAACCTTCAAATCTGGAAGAACGAATACGTCCCTCCTGCTGTACCAGCGCAAGCAGGCGGTTAAAACGTTCCTTTGCAACATCCTGCGGTATCTGTTCCATTTCGGCAGCAGGTGTTCCGCTTCTTCTGGAATATAAAAATGTAAATGCCGTGTCATAGCCACATTTAGATACAACATCCAGAGTTTCTTCAAAATCCTCTTCTGTCTCTCCCGGGAACCCGACAATGATATCTGTTGTCAGAGAAATATCCGGAATCGCTGTACGGATCTTATCGACCAGATTCAGATATTTTTCTTTATCATAGCGTCTATTCATAGCTTTAAGGATACGGCTGCTTCCTGACTGCAATGGCAAATGCAGATGATGACAGATTTTTTTACTCTTTGCCATTGTTTCGATCAGTTCATCCGAAAGATCTTTCGGGTGTGAAGTCATAAAGCGAATACGCTTCAGACCTTCCACATCTTCCAGCATTTCCAGCAGCTGAGCAAATGTTACCGGATGTTCCAGTGTCTTTCCATAAGAGTTTACATTCTGTCCCAGAAGCATAACCTCAGATACTCCATCTGCAACCAGACGTTTTACTTCTTTTACGATTGCCTCCGGCTCACGGCTTCGCTCACGTCCACGTACATATGGGACAATACAGTAACTGCAGAAATTGTTGCAGCCAAACATAATATTGACGCCTGATTTAAATGTATAATTTCTTTCTGTCGGAAGATCTTCCACGATCTGATCGGTTCCTTCCCAAATATCTACGATCTGCTGCTCAGACTGGAGCATCTCATAAAAAAGTTCCGCATATTTAAAAATATTATGTGTTCCAAATACCAGATTGACAAATGGATAGGATTTCTTAATCTTATCTACTACATGCTGTTCCTGCATCATACATCCAAAAAGAATGATCTTCATATCCGGATTGTGATCCTTCAGACTGTGCAGGTGTCCCAGTCTTCCGTATACCTTCAGGTTCGCGTTTTCACGAACAGTGCAGGTATTATAGATCACAACATCTGCTTCTTCATTGTCCTGTCTGTGATACCCGATCTCATCCATAATACCGGCCACTGCCTCTGACTGTTTTTCATTCATCTGACATCCAAATGTTGTCAGGCAGTATGTCAATGGACGTCCAAGAGTATTGGATTTCTGCGCCGTCAGTGCCTGCGCAAGTTCTATGAATGAACGCTGACGCAGCGTTTCTTCTGCACTCGTATTCTGTCCTTTAGAGGATTCGTTTGTCATTTTGTATAACTCCTTTGTTTTATAAACATATTAATCACTACCAATTTCTTTTTTAAGCACTATTCTTTAATATACAGGAATTTTTTGTCCAACGCAAGCGTTATAATGCCGTCCAGAATATATTCCTGAAAAATCAGAGTGAAAAAAGATATTCCAGCGGTAGTGTATGTAATTCCTCATATTCTGCCGGATCAGGAACCATCTCATTTTCTCCGCTTCTGCGTGGTATCTCAATTCTGAACGCTGGCTGTCTGCATATTTCTGCATAAAACTGTTCCGGAGAACCATACCCTCGTTTTCCTGTTGGTTCTACATCGTCCAGATGATATTTTGCTTTATCTGCATTCAGTCCTGCCTGTTTTTGCAAATGTCTTGCAAGGCGATAGCTTTTTTGATTTGCAGCAAATGACTGCGATTGTCTGAAATAAACAATTTGTCTCTCAGAGTAGCCAAAGGACAAAAGTCCTCTTCCTGTATTTTCCTGAAAAACTTTTATAAGTGCTTTTGTTTCATTTTCACTCGCCGGCTGACTGTGAATTTGTTTTCTTCTGTAGTACTGTGTCGGGAAATTTTTTCGCAGATTTACCCCTCTGCTGTTACAGATAAATTCTTTGCATGGAATCTCCTGCATTCTCAGCATCTGTCGATAAATCGGATTCCGGATCGCATAGAAATCTTTCTCATAAATTTCATATCCATCCGGATTCAAAAGTGGAATAAAACAGATTTTCCAGTCTTCCAGTAATACCCGAAGATCGTACAGATTCTCCAGTTTCCATCGGCATTCCCATGCTTTGACATATTCTTTCAACATATGCATAAGATATACCGGCATACATCGATCCCGTCCACTTAAACCTGCAATACAGAAAATAGTCTCTGCACCTTTTCCAATCTGCACCATTGGAATCATCCTGTCATCATGGCTTTTGCCAATTACCCGAAACTGCGCGATTTCTGTATACCGCCCTGCTATTTCCCACATTTCATAATAAATATTCTCATATGTACAGAATGTCTTGTCCGTATTGATCATCATCTTTCCCTCTGCATGTATAAATAAAAATCATTTTACGGGTTCCTGTACTATTATATGAAAAGAGACAGGCCAAAATGACCTGTCTCTCAAATCTTTTTGTATTTAATCAGAATTAAATTACAGTTCTTCTTTTTTACGTTTGCGAACAACGATATATCCGCCTGCCAGTAAGGAGAGTGCTGCCAGTGCAGACATTGTTCCGATCGGTGATTCATCGGCTGTAGATACCGCAGATTTAGATTTGGAACCTGCATCTTTCTCAGATGCTGCAGCAGTTGCTGTCAGTTCTGCATCCGCATCATCACCGGAGCCGCCATTTCCACCATTATCGCCATCATTATCCGGAATTGGTGTTCCAGAAAGTTCTGCAATATATGCATTCCACTCTTTATCACTGATTGAAGCCGCTGTGAAAGTAAGTGCCTTTCCGTTACTTCCCGTAATATATTTAATATCCTGTGGTGTAGCATCTTCCCATTCTTTTCCATTATAAACCTGTTTTTTCAGGAAAATATAAATGTTATAGCTTGCACCGTCTTTAATACCTTTACCAGAACCAATTCTCCAGGTTGTATTCTGCTGTTCTGTCGTTGGATTCTTCTTTGTACTCCAGTATACCGGATACCATCTCTCATCTCCCTGAACAGGACTGGTATTATCCATACCTGCACCAGTTACAGTGAATTCATAGAATTTACCTGGGAAGAACTTCAGTGAACCATCAAGACCTGTAACCGTACTTTCACTGACCTTATATGTTTTTGCCGGTCTCGTAGTAGTGGTTGCAGCTGCTGCCGGACGTTTCTTTGTAAAGCTTCTTCCGTTTAATTTTACAACACTCATTTTTGCTTTTGCTCCGGAATCCGGTTTTGCACAAACTACCAACCAGGAATCCTTTTCCGGAACTTTTTCCGCCGTTACATCAATGGTTCCACTTGTAGACATTACATTCGTGGCATCTTTTGCAACATACATGTTCTGGATTGCTGTAGTATCTGTTCCTGCATCTACAAAGAAATAATACCACTTACACGGTCCATCTACGGTCATCTGCAATGTTACTGTCGTATGGTCTTTCCATTTTAAGGTACCGGTCTTATATTTCATTGTCAGCGGTGCCGGAGTTGGTGTTGGTGTAGCAGTTGCTTCCGCCGCCTTCTTCTGTAATACAGCAGAAAGACCATTCTCTGCTAATGCCAGTGTGTAGTCTGTAGTGTCATATTTAATCTGATCAACTGCTGTTTTGAAATCTTCAGCTTTGAAATTCTCCACACTCTTAACTACAGTCTGCTTGTCTGCTGCTTTTTCCTGTGTAAAGGAAATATCAGAAGCTGTCATTGTACCTGAAACAACCAGTGCAGAAGTTCCTGCCAGATAGATATTAGCCGGCTGATTTTCTTTTACAACTACAGTTCCCTGTACTTTAATATCTGAATCACTGTATACAGCACCTTTTGCTCCGTTATTTCCTGTAATTGTGCCGCCTTTTAATACAATATTTCCGCCAACATTTGTGATTGCACCACCGTTCGCTGCTGAGTTATTTTCTTTCAGTGTTACGCCGGCATCCATTCCAAATGCAGCACCTGTACCAACAGAAGCGATGGATCCCCCTACAGAATCACTTTCCTCATCACTGATCTTACCGGAAACCGTAAAGGATGCTCCGTCAGCGCCTTCTTTCACATCAAACTGAAGTTCTGCATTCTCTCCGGATACATTAAACATATTATCTACAAAAGTATCACTTGCTCTTGTGATTGTTACAGCATCTTTTGCTCTGATGCAAACTTTCTTATTGGCCGGTACGGTTACTGTAGCATCCAGTGCGATCTGTCCGGATACTTCAATCACGGTAGCGTCCTGTGCAGTCTCTGCATTATAGTCCGGAGCTGCATTGATTGCATGCTGGATCGTATCGAAATATCTTACTTTATCTTCAGCACCTTCTTCTGTAGACTTCAGTGTGATAGATATTGCTGTCGGCTTTGTTGACTCACCTTCTGCTAAAGTTGTTTCTTCTCCGGCTTCCGGTGCTTCTGTTGTCTCTGCCGCAGGTGTTTCCTGTGTAGCCGGTGTCTCTTCTGTAGTCTGCTGTGTCTGCTCTGCAGGTGCTGCTTCCTGAGCCGGTGCCTCTGTAGTCGCTGCAGCTTCCTGAGCCGGTGCCTGTTCTGCCGGTGCCTCTGTAGCTGCTGTAGTATCTGCCGGTGTTTCTTCTGCCGGTGCTTCTGTAGCTGCTGCAGTCTCTCCATCAACCGGATTTTCTTCTGATGTCTCCGCTGTAGCTGCCACATCTCCTTCTGCAGCAAATACAGCCGCCGGTGCACTGCTTGCTGCAAGTGCTCCTGCTAAAATAATCGCATATAACTGTTTTCGTCTCAATTTAAATCCTCCCATGGTGAGTATGTAAATCTTACCCTCGGCATGTATTTAAAACTTTTTGCTTTATTGGATCATTACGAAATAATTTCTTATAAAGCCCAAAAGTTTACATGTCTAAACTGTAAATTATTATACACACGCATCCAGTGATTGTCAAATCATAGATACTGTTCACTTTGTTCACAGTATCTATGGTCAAAATGCATTCCAAATCACCTTCGGTGATGGCATTTTGCCCTGTATGTCTCGGGATTTTGTCATATTCATGCCAAAACACCTCGCGGAATATTACCTGTGAATAGTGACTCATGTATCCTGCGTGTTCTGTGCAAAGCTTATCGACAAATATCAATCTGCCATTCCCTGTTACTGACGGATCTGTCCATTTCCATAGATGATATATTTGGTAGTTGTCAGTGCAAGCAGTCCCATCGGTCCTCTGGCGTGAAGTTTCTGGGTACTGATACCGATCTCTGCCCCATATCCGAATTCAAATCCATCGGTAAATCTGGTAGAAGCATTGACATATACCGCCGCTGCATCCACTTCATCCAGGAATTTCTGGGCATTGGTATAATCATTGGTGATGATTGCCTCAGAATGTCCTGTATTGTACCGGTTGATATGTGCAATAGCCTCGTCTATAGAATACACTACTTTGATTGATAATATGTAATCCAGATATTCCGTTCCCCAGTCTTCCTCTGTGGCTGCAACAGCCCCCGGCATCAGCGTCATGGCTTCTTTATCTGCGCGCATCTGTACATGCTTTTCTTTCAGACGGTTTGCAAGAACCGGCAGCAATACATCTTTGATATTCGCATTTACCAGAAGTGATTCGCAGGCATTGCAAACTCCAACTCTCTGTGTCTTGGCATTCATAATAATATCAACCGCCATATTCAGATCAGCACTCTCATCTACATATATATGGCAGTTTCCTGTGCCGGTCTCGATGACCGGAATCGTACTCTGATTAACAACTGCTTTGATCAGTCCCTTGCCGCCTCGTGGAATCAGCACATCCACATATTCATTCATTTTCATAAATTCTGCAGCAGTCTCACGGGAAGTATCCTGGATCAGCTGAATTGCATTCTCTGTTATGTCATTGGCTTTCAGGGTTTCACGAATACACTTCACGATAGCTTCGTTTGAATGGATTGCATCACTGCCACCCTTCAAGATCACTACATTTCCGGTCTTAAAGCAAAGGCCAAAAGCATCCGCCGTTACATTCGGACGTGCTTCATAAATGATTCCGATCACGCCAAGCGGTACCCGTTTCTGTCCGATGAGCAGTCCATTCGGACGTTTTTTCATCCCGGTTACCTCACCGATCGGATCCTCCAGCGCTACCAGCTGCTGCAGACCTTCTGCCATTCCCTGAATTCTTTCCGGTGTAAGAAGAAGTCTGTCTACCAGTCCTTCCGGCATATTGTTCTTTTTTCCATTCTCCACATCAACAGCATTGGCTTTGATCAGCTCATCTGTACATTCCACAAGATGTTCCGCAACTGCCGCAAGCACCTGGTTCTTTTTGTTTGTGGTTATGGTCCGCAGCATATTTTCTGCTTCTTTTGCATTTTGTCCAAGCTCTAACAGCATTTCATTCATAGCATAACCTCCCCGGGACATTTCCTGTCCCTTTAAATAATAAAACCTAAAAAATGCTTATTTATAAATTTCTTTTTCTGTAACAATGATCTCCGGTGAAATGTCTGTAGGCTCCACCGGTACCTCTGACATCATCTGAAATTCAAATGCAACTGCAACCCTTGTGATATATGGATGTTTTTCCAGAAAGCGGTCATAAAAACCGCCGCCATAACCAACTCTGTGATTCTGCCTGTCAAACGCGACTCCCGGCATGATCATCAGAGCCTCTTCCCACTGGACGATCTCCCCTCTTGCCGGCTCCGGAATACCAAAATATCCCTTTTCAAGCTGTGCAAAATCTGTCAGTTTATAAAATACCATATCCTGTCCAACTACTTTAGGAACCGCAACTTCTTTGCCATCATTCCATGCCGCTTCTATAATATACTTTGTCATAACTTCGTGATTATAATCCGCATAAGCAAGAATTCTCTGGCTGTTGCTGTATTCCGGAAGTGCCGTAACTGTTTCAGCAATTTTTCTGCTCCAGTCATCGATCTGCTGATCGGTGTGTGCTTTTCGCGCTGCAAAAACCTGTTTTCTAATTACCTTTTTTTCTTCCATACTTTTCACCAAGGTTCACAATCGAACCATCTTTTTCCTGAATATCAATATTATTTAACTGTGCCCTGAGATTTTTACGCACGGCAGCCAGATATTCCTGACGAAGCTCTGCCTGTTCTTTCTTTTCTTCTTCTGTAAGACCAACACTCTTCGCTTTATGTGCCAGAGTATTGATTCGGTCTATCTTCACATTATCCATCATAATAATTTCCTCCTAGAGAAGTTTTTCTATATAATCAATCAGGAAAAACTCTTCTTTTTTGTTTCCTGCAAATAAGGTACCATATTTTCTGCCTTCCATGATCTTGTGGATCACATGAAAATCCCGGCCATTCGCGATCACCATATCCGCACCTGCAGCCGTTGCTATCTCGGCAGCAGTCAGTTTTGTAGCCATTCCACCGGTTCCGACCTTGCTCTTTGGTCCTTTTCCCATATTCAGCAATTTCTCATCCAATACTTCGACAGTATCAATGAATTCTGCATCTGGATTCGTATTCGGGTCATCGGTAAAAAGTCCGTCGATATCAGAAAGCAGGATCAGAAGATCCGCCCCGATCAGGCCCGCGATAACTGCTGACAATGTGTCATTATCACCAAAGGATTCCAGCATCTCCAGCTCGTAGCTTGAAATGGAGTCATTTTCATTAACAACCGGAATTGCCCCGAGCTCCAGCAACTCTTCAAATGTATTCCGTGCATTTCTGCGGTTCAGGTTATTGACCATCGTATTCTTTGTCATCAGAATCTGCGCCGCCATCTGGTTGTACTCTGAAAAAAGTTTCTGATAGATCATCATCAGACGCGCCTGTCCAACTGCGGAGCATGCCTGTTTTTTCTTAAGTTCTGTCGGCTTCTCATGCATGCCAAATGCAGATGCACCAACTGCCACTGCACCTGAAGTAACCAGGACAACATCTTTGCCCTGGTTATGAAGGTCACTCAGTTCTCTTACAAGCACTTCCAGTTTACGAAGATCCAGTTTATTTGTTTCCTTGTGGATCAAAGAGGAAGAACCAACTTTGATCACAACACGTTTTTTGTCTTTCAGTAACTCACGATAATTCATGGTATTTATTCTCCAGTAATTTCTTTTGCAATCTGTTTCAGGTCATCACCTGTAAACAGTCTCTGTTCTCTATTGATAGCTGATATCATCCACTCTGTCATCCTGTACGATCTCCACCCAGGTCGTTCCCGGATTCAGCTGAACTTCCTGATTATCATCTGTAATATAATGAGTCACACCCCATGGGGAATCTTTCTGCCAGGTGACATCGATTGCTTTCCCTCTTGTGATATATTTGCCTCGTCCACCGGAATTTCCGTCACGATCGGTAATCGTCTCAATATCCTTATAGCTTGTTCCCTCATACGTAGTCACGTAAGAGTACTGGATCAGGATATTGTCACAGGTCAGTTGCTCTCCGGTAAGATCATCGATCTGTGCCGCACCATACTGGAAACGGCTGTATTTTTTTGTATTTTCATCATAAACAAACCATGGATGATTCACTGTAAAATTATCAAAATGTATCTCCTGTGCGGATGTACCCTGCGGAAGTGTGTTTTCAGCTCCATCAGGTACAAACACATAGTGCCCATCATAATCTTCTTTGTATTCTCTGCGGTATCCCATCTTGTCTATACCCTGCTGAAGCAGGTCATATGTTGTATAAGCATTGTGCGGAGCCTTACGGTCAGTACTCCTGAAATAACAGATTTTTCCCAGTTTCACGCCATTCAGATTGTCGATCAGATGCTGTTCAAAATATGGAAGTGCAAAAGCAGACTGTCCATAATGTGCATAAATTGCATCAAATTCATTCGCATAAAAGATATAATAATCTCTGCAGCTTCTGACGGAACCAATCCGTTCCAGATCTTTATAATCCTCAAAAATTCCCATCAGTCTTGTGATATCGCCCTCTACAGGTGCCTCATACACAACACCGGCATTCGCGATCCCACTCTGTGGGCATCCCTGCTTAATATTATTCAGCATAACCGCTACCGGGCGGACCCGGCCTTCCGATTCGGGAACATCCAGTCCTGTAAGGTAGCTTTTTACCATAGTATCAGCAAATACACCAACAGGTGTCGTTCCTATCATAACCAATGCCATAACTGCTGCCAGAAATTTCTTCTTCATAGATGTTCTCCTTTCAGATGGTGATCATCACCTGGTAATTCCCAGATCCTCCAGTGCCTTTGCCTGCTTGGCCTCCATTACCGCTGCCTCATCCGGTTCCATATGATCATAGCCGAGCAGATGCAGCATACTGTGTGCAAACAGGAAACTGAATTCCCGCTCTGTGCTGTGTCCATATTCTTCTGCCTGCGCATAGACCTTATCTACAGAGATCATAACGTCCCCAAGGATCAGTTCATCTGTATCAAGATCAAAATAGCTGTCATCGTCCTCGATCACTGAATAATCTGCCGGTGTCTTAAACGGGATCATCGGGAAAGAAAGTACATCTGTCGGTGCCCCGATTGAGCGAAATTCCGTATTTACGCGTTTGATTTCTTCGTTGTCAGTAATCACAAGATTTACGCAGACATCATAAGGACAGTTCTCTGTCTCAAGAATATGCTCAGCGACTTCTGATGCCAGTTTTTCATAATCAATATCCAGTTTACGTTCTGCTTCATAATCAATTTGTATGGTCATTCTTTTTCCTCCGGACTGTCCTTGTACCACCGGTACTTCTGGACGGTTTCTGTTTCTTTTCGTAATCTTCATATGCCTGTACGATCTGCTGTACCAGCGGATGACGTACAACGTCTTTGCTGGTAAGCTGGCAAAATCCAATATCATCTATCTTCTTAAGGACCTTTGCCGCCACATCAAGACCAGATACTGCATCTCTCGGAAGGTCTTTCTGAGACGCATCACCGGTAACAACCACTTTGGAGCCAAAACCAATACGGGTCAGAAACATCTTCATCTGTGCCGGTGTTGTATTCTGTGCCTCATCCAGAATAATAAATGCATTATCCAGTGTACGTCCTCGCATATAAGCAAGCGGAGCCACTTCGATCAGCCCTCGTTCCATATTTTTTGCGAAACTGTCAGCTCCCATGATCTGATATAATGCATCATACAATGGGCGCAGATACGGATCTACTTTACTCTGAAGATCACCCGGAAGGAATCCAAGTTTCTCCCCTGCTTCGATCGCCGGTCTGGTCAGAATGATACGGCTGACTTCTTCATTTCGAAATGCGGTAACTGCCATTGCCATAGCAAGGTAAGTCTTACCGGTTCCTGCAGGTCCGATTCCAAATACAATCATTTTCTTTCGGATCTGTTCTACATATTCCTGCTGTCCTAATGTTTTGGGTTTGATTGGTCTTCCCTGTATCGTATTACAGATAAAATCTTTATCTATTTCCGTGAGTACCTGATTTCGTTCCTCCATGGCAAGAGACAGTGCATAACTTACGTTCTGCCGTGTTATAGTATTGCCTCTTCCTGCAAGCGTCACCAGTTCCTCTATCAGTTTTTTTGCCTGAGTTGCACTCTGTTCGGTACCCAGGATCTTCAGCATGCCATCTCTGGATATCAGTGTTACATTTAACGTCCGTTCAATCAGCTTCAGGTGTTCGTCAAACTGACCGAACACATTTCCCTCCAGATCTGCAGGCACCTGCGTATATAGCTCGATAATGCTGTTAGCCATCCTCTGTTGTCCTTTCTGCAGGCTGCTCCGGTATTTCTACAGGAGTCTCCTCTCCGATTTTTTCTATAATTTCCAAAAAACCTTTGCTTACACAGGTCTTGTGGTCAATTTCTATTTTAACATTATTTGCAGATATTTGAACCCCTTTTTGCATTAATTTTTCTTCATACCTCTGCAAAGTATGCCATGCAAGTTTTTTTACTTCTTCCCTTGTATACTCTTTTTTTATCTTTCTGTACTGGTTTTGGGTAATATACCCTACTGAGCACGGCAGCTGAAAACTTTTGGTCAGATACATTTTCTGTTCTTCTGCAATCTGATACCAGCCATTTTTTGTCCTGTCTGCAATTTCCAAATAAAATCTGCCTGCTTTCAGATAGATACCCTTTTTCTTTTTACCGGTCCATTCATATGTCTCATAGATCATTGGAATCTCATGATAATATGCCTTCTGTCTTTTTATATAAATATCTGCATCTGCATGAACCGCTTCATACTTTACAACCTCCTGACTGTCATCCTTTAATTCCAGTATTCCCGATACCAGGATTTCACCTTTTTTACATAAATCCCCGACCTTTTTCCGGGGCAGTCCTCTTCTGGTTATCATTTTTACGATCTCACCATCGCGTTCTGCCATAATATCACAGGCAGATTTGTCCTTTTCTTCTGTAGTCTGTATAAATATCCCTTCTCTGACTGTAAGGAGCAGTCTGGTTCCCTCAAGTTTTGCTGATACCCACGTAATATCCGGATATTTTTTACGGATCTCAGCTGCAATCTCACTGCAGCTGAGCCTTCCTTTTGCCATTCCATGCCTGATTCCTTTTTGTTCCAGAAAATCCAGTATCTCAGGTGTGCTGTTTCTGACATTTCCCTCTACATCAATTTCCCACAACCGTCCGGACAGGAACAAAAGCAGTCCTGCACATAAAAGTAATCCAAGAAAAAAAGCCTTTCTCTTTTTACTTCGGTAAAAAAAGAAAGGAAGTCCATGCTTTTCCAGAATATGAATTTTTACTTTTGTTTTTCTATGAATTGGAGCGAGTCTGAAAAAATCTCTGATCTGCAGACATCCCGTAAGACTCAGATCTGATTCTTTTCTGAGATCACTGATTCGAATCTCATGTGCTCTGCAAAGATTCAGAAAACGTTCTGTCTGTTCCCCATAAATCCGCACACGAACGTATCCATTTCGAAACCCGGCATACTTTTTCATAATCTCCCTCCTAACCTTCCAGGATAATCTCCGTAATCACACCTTCAATATACATTTCTTCAGGTGTATACATCGGAATCTTCAGTCTTTTTCCCTGTATTCGAAGTTTCCCCTGAAAAGTCAGTAATATTATTTCTTCTTTCTCATACCGCAAAACACTTCGATAGTTGCAGACTACTGCCTGATGTTTTCCTGTAACAGTAAACACCGTTTCTTTCATTGCCAGATCTCTCGGTATTTCCAGCGAGGTAACAAGATTTTCTTTCCATTGTCCCATCTTTTTCATAACAAAAACCTCCCTGGCGCTCATTATAAATGTACGCCGGAGAGGTCTTGTTTATTCTCTGATATTTTATTTAAAAAGCACCATGGAAAACCAGAGTATCGTATTTCCACCCAGATTATACTCCATCTGCTGTTTCTCTACGATCTCACTTACTACCACGCCGTGGCTTTCCAGGCAGGGATGCATTCGATCCGGATGTCTGCACGGTTTGCCATGTGGATATGCACAGTCCTCACAGATATCACAGGATTCCGTTGAAAGTGTAAACGTCTCAAATCCCTGTTCTTTCAAAAAGCGGGCAACCTCCGTTGTCAGTTCTTCGTGTGCAGCTCTTGTTTGCAGCATTTCCTGCATATTCATAAGATCAGAAACTTCTGCCACACTGGAAAAGAAAACAGCCTGTCCAAACTTGCGGATTCTTTCCTCGCATTCTTTCAGAGTACCCACAGCCGGCGGACATGCCCAGGTCGATCCATACCGTTCACATTCCTGCTGACAGACGATCCTTACTCTCTCCTCGACAGACAGATCTCCGGTATTCAGGATACGATATTCAAAGATCGGATACTGTGCAATAAAATCTTCAAATTTATCAATATTCAGTTCTGCCGTCATCAGGGTTCCTCCATTTTAATTAATCCAGAATAATCAGCGCCATGAATACAAGGTCTTCATCGCCGCTGTTTGTAAGTCCATGTCCTTTGCCGTCCGGAGTAAATGTCACATCACCGGCCTGCACCATACGGAGTGTTCCATTATCGCTGTAAATACCTTTTCCTGAAAGAATATAATACGTTTCACTCTCATTATGATGTTCATGATATCCCAGAGAACATCCCGGTTCCAGAGTTACCTGCGCATATAATTTGCATTTTCCGTTTAACTGCTTCTCATCAAGGAGACGTTTCACCAATGCATGTCCCTGTCCACCTGCCATATGTTCTACTCGTTCTGTTGTCATATCACTATATCCTCCTTTTTTTGGAAATCATTTATTGCAAGCCGGAGTTATTTCCGGTTTGTGTCTTTTTATTTATGATAAGGTTCATGGTTCAGGATCCTGTAGCCACGATAGATCTGCTCCAGAAGAATCATCTGCATCAGCTGATGAGGAAATGTCATTCTGGAAAAGCTCAGTTTATAATCTGCTCTTTTCAGGACTTCATTGCCAAGACCTAACGAGCCTCCGATCACAAATGCGACAGAACTTTTGCCTTCTACACCCAGACGTCCGATTTTTTCGGATAACTCGACGGAATCCAGCATTTTACCATCAATCGCAAGTGCAATTACATAATCCTGTTCCCGGATATGCTTCATCAGACGTTCCGCTTCTGTATTCTTAATCTGCTCGTTCAGTGCATCAGATGCTTTATCCGGTGTCTTTTCATCCGGAACCTGGCAAAATGTCAGTTTGCAGTAACGGCTCAGACGCTTCGCATACTCGGCAATTCCATCATTCAGATATTTTTCTTTGATTTTCCCTACAGTTATGATCTTAATTTCCATTTACAGGTATTCCTCTATATAATTTTCAAATTCTTCTGCAGACATCAGTACCTTACGAGGTTTCGTTCCTTCCTCCGGTCCGACAACCCCTGCATCACATAACTGATCCATGATTCTTGCAGCTCTGTTGAAACCGATTTTGAACATTCTCTGGAGCATACCGATCGATGCCTTTTCTTTTTCAATAATGAATTTACCGGCCTCCACAAAATAAGCATCCCTGTCGTCAGCCGAAGAACCACCGGTGCCACCGGACATGCCTGCCGTATTTACCTGCTGTTCAATCTGGGAATTGTACTGCATTCCCGGATTCTTTTCTGCCAGGAAGTCAACAATACTGCTGACTTCTTCATCGGATACAAAAGCCCCCTGCAGTCTGGCCGGTTTCTGATATCCCTGCGGATAAAACAGCATATCGCCCTTTCCAAGAAGCTTCTCTGCTCCATTCATGTCAAGGATTGTCCTTGAATCAACACCAGAAGATACAGAGAATGCAATTCGTGACGGCATATTTGCCTTGATCAGACCGGTGATAACATTTACAGACGGTCGCTGTGTTGCAATGATCAGATGAATACCTGCAGCACGTGCAAGCTGTGCCAGACGACAGATTGCATCCTCCACTTCTCCAGGAGCAACCATCATAAGGTCTGCAAGCTCATCTACAATAATTACGATCTGCGGCATCTTCTCAGGGCGCTCTTCACCTTCCGGAATAGGCATTCCCTCAACTTTGCGGTTATATTCCTGAAGATTTCGAACACTGTATTCTGCAAACGTATTGTAACGATTCATCATCTCTGTTACTGCCCAGTTCAATGCACCGGCAGCTTTTTTCGGATCCGTGACAACCGGAATGAACAGATGTGGAATACCGTTATAAACACTGAGTTCCACTACCTTCGGGTCAATCATGATCAATTTGACATCTTCCGGAGATGCTTTGTACAGGATACTTACGATCAGGGTATTGATACAGACAGATTTACCGGAACCTGTAGCACCCGCGATCAGAAGATGTGGCATCTTGGCAATATCCGTAACAACCGGTTTTCCTGCAATATCCTTACCAACTGCAAAAGACAGCCTGGACTTTGCACTCTGAAATTCCTGTGACTGAAGGATCTCTCTCAGCATAACAGCATGATTTTCTTTGTTCGGTACTTCAATACCAACAGCCGCTTTGCCCGGAATCGGTGCCTCAATACGAATGTCCGGCGTTGCAAGGTTTAATTTGATATCATCTGCCAGATTGACGATCTTACTTACTTTAACGCCCATTTCCGGCTGCAATTCATATCTGGTGACAGTTGGTCCGCAGCTTACATTCGTCACAGTTACATTCACACCAAAATTATGCAATGTATCCTGCAGCTTCTTCGCAGTCTTGCGAAGATGTTCATCGGAGTCTCCCTGTGATTTGCCATCTCCACGCTTCAGAAGTTTCAGCGGCGGATAATGATACTCACGCTTAACCACTTCATTCTGCTGTGTAATCTCTTTCTGGATATTTTGAATTCCACTTTCAATCTCCTGTTTGGAAGACTTCGGATTTTTTACTGACTGTGAAGCAGGTCTTGTCTCCGGCTGCGGCACAGATTCCGGAACATTCTCAGACACCGGCTCCTGCACCTGCTGTACTTCCGCATATGTTTCTACCGGCTCCGGTTCAGAATAGCATTCTGATAATTCCGGTACATCCTGCTCTGCCGTTGGCTGCACATAGCTATCTGATGGTTCCTGATAAAATTCTTCCGGCTCTGCACGGTGAATCTCAAACATCGGAGTCTGTGGTGAAGCCATCGCCATCGTGTTCTCCACAGGCATATTCTCAGGCATCTCATCCTTCTGGTCCTGCCTCACAGTTTCCCCGTGTTCTGCATTTCCTGCAAAATCTGAAGTCATATCTGAAACTACAGCTACGGAATCTGTATCTGTGGCAGTATCATTTTTTATGCCTTCTGCGGTCTTCTTATGATCTCTGAGCACTGTCTTACGATTCTTTTTCTTCTTTGCTTCCGGTGGAACAAGCAGCGTCCCTTCAAGAAATCCTGTAGATTTCTTCTCTTTAGCCGCAGCCTCTTCTCCATCATTGTTTTCCTGTACCAGAGCCTCTTCCAGTTCGCGCACACGCTGCGCCTGCCGTTCTTCTCTCCGCTGTCTGCGTTCCTGCACACGAAGCTCTTTGCGAAGATCCCGCTCCGGCTGTCCCTCCATATACATGTCATGTCCATCTCTGGCAAGTGCACAGACTGCATCCCAGATACGGAATACAAAACCAAAAAATGATTTCTGCGTGATCAATATCAGAGAGATCAGAAGTACAAGAATAATAATCACATATCCCCCCGCAACACCAAATGCGGAAGTCGTAGAAATGCAGATAGCTCCACCAAGCACACCACCACCCGTTCTATATGTAGAACAGGTCGAATAATATTCCGACATTGTAGTACTGGACATATATCCCTCTGTCAACAGCTGAACCAGGCCGCACAGAAAAACAAAAAACACAAGCGCAGCAAGTGCTTTTTTGTATGCAAGAGGATTCTTACTGTTCGATACAAGAAATGCAGCACCAACAAAGATCAATACCGGAAAAACATACGCAAGCAATCCCATAATCCCGAAAGATGCCTTACTGATCGCAGCACCGACCACTCCACCCATACCAAGATTACTGATGATCAATATGATCGAAGCCGCCAGAATTGTCAGCAAAATGATCTCTGTCTGGAATCCGCTGGTAACTCCCTGCTTTTTCACCTGTTTTCTGGTCTGTTTTTTTCTCGTATTTTTACGTCCGGAAGCGGTTTTTGCGGTTCCTCTTCGGTTACTCTGTTTCTTTGCTGCTGCCATTCAGGCACCCCTCCTAATGATTCTTCATAAAAATCCGCCGGAAAATCAGAAAATCCTCCGGCAGAAAAAATATTCCCAACTATGCAAAATTTGCTATAAGCGCAATAATTCCCACAATAAAACAATAGTATGCAAAAAAGCGGAATTTTCCGTTGTGTACAAGTCTCAGGCATGCCCGGATTGCCAGACTTCCAACAACTGCTGCAATGATCATTCCAAATACATAAGAAAAGCCAAGCCCTACTGTCATATCTGCAGAACCAAACTGCCCAAGTTCCATGATCAGTGCACCGATAATTGCCGGAATCGACAAAATATAAGAATACTTCACTGCAAATGTACGGCTGAATCCGCTCATCAACCCGGCACTGATCGTCATTCCACTTCTGGAAAATCCCGGAAATACCGAAAGGCCCTGACAGATTCCGATCCACATGGCATTGGAAAAGCTTGCATCCTTAGCTGCTTTTGTGCCGCCTACCTGACTCAGATCAATTACCAGAAGAATAATCCCCGTAATCAGAATCCCAACACCCGGAAGAAGTTTTGAAGCTGCAGACATTGCAACAAGTCTGCGTGCTGTATATCCCAGAAACATCGTCGGAATCATGGAAACCATCAGTAGAACTGCAAATTTACGGTAGATATTACTTATGATCTTCGCATAATGAAGCTCATCTCCTGTACGTCGGTTATGTATATAAAGATTCGCATTTCCAATCACATCCATAAACATTTCAATGGATTCCACTGCCAGTCTGCGAATATCCTTCTGAAAAGTCATAAAGATCGCAGCCAGTGTTCCGACATGAAGCATAACTTCCATAAGTACACCCGGGCCATGCTCCATACCAAGTATGTTCTGCACGAAGCAAAGATGTCCAAAACTGCTGACCGGAAGAAATTCTGTAATTCCCTGCACTATAGCCAGTAAAATAATATAAAGAACTATCATATTTTTATCCTTTTCTTTCAACTAATCTGTACCATATTATCCGGTAAATTTCTCATAACCGCCTATAAAGGCATATTAACAGTGGATAGTATAACATATTCCCGAAAAACTTACAAGACAGCAAAAAAGAACTTGTGTTCTTATTCCATTCAAAAAAAGACCTTCCGACACATTTCTGTACCGGAAGGCCCCTGATTCATTTTATTTATTTTTCAGATATTCATCGATACCTTTTGCTCCAGCTTTACCAGCTCCCATAGCAAGGATAACTGTAGCTGCACCTGTAACAGCATCTCCGTCTTCCGTCGTAGTACTATGAAAGTTCCGACGTTTTCAATTCTTCCAATGCATTTCAGATTGCTCAAATATCTTAAAAGGCTTGATTTTACTGGAAAATTTAATGTCCTTACAGGGCATTTTTTTATTGAAAATTTTTTTCGGTATGTTGTATAATAATAGTACTACATAGTACTCTATCAGGAGGGGCATATGGCATACTATTTACGGCAGGATAAAAAGAAAAAAGGGCTCTATCTCCAGATGTATGAAAGTTTCTGGGATAAAGAAAAAAAGCAGCCCCGTTCAAGAAATATTGAAAGCTTTGGTTACGTCTCAGAGCTTATCTCCGATGAGATCCCAGACCCTGTTTCTTATTACCAAAAATACGTGGCGGAAAAAAACAGGGAACACGCGGCCTCGGTTGCCGATGAAACCCGTCCCCGGGTCTTTGCCACACAGCTTGAAAAAAACATTGGTTACTTCCTTGTCGATTCTCTTCTTTCAGAACTGAACGTAAAAGAGACCGTCGATATCCTTGCGTTACAAAAACGGTTCCAGTTTAACCTTTATGATATGATTGCACAGCTGATCTATGCACGGATCCTTTATCCCTGTTCAAAATCCAAAACAGTATCTACGGTCTTCCCGCGTCTTTACCATAGCGTTCCTATTTCCGAGGATCAGGTTTATGATGGCTGTGCTTTCATCGGGGAATCCTATAAAAAATATATTGAACTGTTCAACCACTGCTATGAAGAGCATTACAGGCGGGATTTCAGCAGTGTTTTTTTTGACTGCACTAACTATTATTTTGAAATTGACCTCCCAAAGGAAGATAAACAAAAGGGGCCTTCCAAAGAAAACAGGCATGAACCGATCATTGGCCAGGCACTGCTTCTGGATGCAGACCTGGTTCCGCTTGCCATGCAGATGTATCCCGGAAATGAGTCAGAGAAACCGTACATCCGAAAAATCATACAGGAAATGAAGGAGCGTTATAAAGTTACCGGGAAAACCGTACAGGTTGCAGATAAAGGGTTAAACTGTGCAAGGAACATTTATGCTGCTGTCATAGAAGCCAGGGACGGATACATTTTTTCAAAATCTGTCCATGGAAAAGGACTGAGTGAAAAAGAAAAACAATGGCTGCTTCTTGAAAATGATGCCAATGTCTATACGGATTACCGGGATAAAAACGGGAAACTTCTATTCCGCTTAAAATCCTGTGTAGATACTTTTTCTTATAAATTCAAGGAATTGAATCCCGAAACCGGTGAAGAAAAAGTAATCTCTTTCCGTGTAAAAGAAAAACGCATCGTTTCCTATAACCCTTCCCTTGCCCAGAAGCAAAAAGCTGAAATCATGAAAATGGTTGACAAAGCTACCAACTATACCACTTATAAAAAAATGGCACGGGAGGATCTGGGAGATTCCGTTAAATACATACAGATCACAAATACAGATAAAGATGGAAAAAGTAAAAAACCGGTAATTGAAATCAACCAGGCAAAGATTGACGAGGATCTGAAATACGCAGGGTATAATCTCCTGGTAACATCTGAATTAGATATGGAACCCTCACAGGTATACCACACGTATCACAACCTCTGGAAAATAGAAGAGTCCTTCCGTATAACCAAATCTTATCTGGATGCCCGGCCTGTTTATGTGCAAAAAAAAGAAACAATCTATGGGCATTTTTTAATCTGCTACCTTAGTTTGTTTCTTTTAAAGATTCTGGAAATCAAATGTTTCAAAAATAAAATCAATTCCTATGATCTTGTAAATTTTATGCGTGACTTCAGGGTTATTGACAAAGGCGACGGAAGCTATATCAATATTTCTCAGAACCAAAGTGTTAATGAAAAAATCAAAAACCTTATCGGCTTAACCAATCTCGATGCACTGTATCTGACAGAAAAAGAGATCGAAAATATCTTTGAGTTCACCATGCTAATTGATAACTGAGTACTAGGTTTTGAGAGAAACGACGGAAGTCAAGTATAATATCATATCCCCTAAAATCTTACAAGCAGACAAATACGTTTCTTTGCACTTTTTTCAATACATCGTGGGATTCCAGCGTCAGCCTTCCAGAAAAGCTATTAATATGATTTATATATTCCATTTTCTTTGTGTTTTATCGACACCCTATGTATACAATCATCGCTAATGAACAGCTTTTCAGTGCATGACCAATATACCATTGATCTGAAAGAAAAATCGGTATTTCCGCACACAAAATGCTAAGGAAGGCTGGCATTACTTTTCCAAATAGGAAACAAAAACAGATCACGCAGATGCCTACTGCTAATGCAGTTTCCACCGAGTGTCCTATTACAATCACCACACTCATCAGTAATCTTATTTCTATCATTTCCAACAAAAAAATACCGATACTATTCGCATACTCATTATTTGCTTGCTGTATAATAAGCCACATTGGCAGACAAAATATGACATACCATGCAAAAGAAAATAGATTCCATCCAATAAGCAAACGCTTTCGATACACAAAACTGCTTTCCCGCCCTCTTAAATGGAAATACACAAAAAAATCTGTTGCAAAAAACAGTACTGATAGAATCGCAGACTCATATTGAATCATGAAAAAAGCCATTCGTAAATGCTCTTCAGATGCATTTCCTCCAGTAAGAAGTTTTGAACTGATAATCGCGAACAACACAAATGCCATTGTTGCAAAATAAAAGATTTTCCATTTACGTACTTGAAGGATCTTTGCATGCCAATAAAAATAAATTCTCATTTCTACCTCTCAAAACTTCTTAATATATGCAAAATATCCATCTTCTAGCGTTGCTTTTTGCAAAACTCCCTCATCTGGTTTTACATCTGAAAGGACTCTTATTAAGCTTTCTGCGCCATTCGTCTCTGCATTCATAACAAAACAATGCTCATTTTGAATATTTTTCGACGCAGGAATCAAGTATACTTTTCCCTGTGCATATCGAATAATGTCGTTTTTATCAGAATCAACCAAGATACGTCCATTATTCATTATGATAATTTGAGAACAGATATCTCGGATATCTTCCGTCTGGTGAGTCGATATCATTATCGTACTTTTACCTTGCAATGCAGTAATCACCTGATTGAAGCGAAGCCTCTCCTCCAAATCCAGTCCAACCGTAGGCTCATCAAGCAGCAGTAGTCTGGGCGAACCCAGCAGTGCCTGCGCGATTCCCACTCTTCGAATCATTCCTCCAGATAATTTTTTACACCGAATCTCTTTTTGATCAGTAAGATGAACCAATTTCAATACCGAATTTATCTGTTCTTTTTCTTCCCTAACTGAAATATTCTTTAAAAAGCAAAAATATTGCAGTTGCTCATACACCGTAACATCTGGAAAACAGCCAAAACGCTGTGGCACATATCCTATACTTTCTTTATTTAAATCTTGCGAAATACTTCCAGAAGTGGGTTTTAGTACTCCCGCTAACATTCGTATCAACGTTGTTTTTCCTGCGCCATTCGGACCAAGAAGTGCATATGTTTTACAATCCAATGACAAATCCACCTCATCCACTACACTTTTCTTGCCATATTTTTTTGTTAATCCTCTAATTTCCATTTAACACTCCATTCTGCAAATATTCCATGAACTCACTATCATTTTGGTAAGCACTTTGATTTATTGCATACCCTGTAAGCATTTGCATCAATTCGAGTTCTTTTTTCTGATTTATATACGAATTACATATTGATTCAAGTGTCTCTAATTCCACAGACAATCTCTCATCTTCCTGTGTCAGAATATTCTTCCACATAGAAAGTGTATTTGAAAAATCAATCACTGAATCTGACGGATTTTGATATAGCGAAATATGATTTAGTATCACGTCTGCCAATTTTGTTCTATGAGCATTCTCCTGTGCTAGGTAATAAAACAAATTTCTTGCAGAAAAATATCCAGCTGAGCATAGAATATAATCATCAAAAATGGCTATGTTATTATTTAAAAAGTTGCGTCCCAAATCTTCTGTCGAATAGATAATCTTCATTCCTCCAAAATCCAGCTGCTCATTTTGAAAATACTGCTTAAATATCTCTATTTCTCGTTTTATATTCTCATTTTCCTGCTCAATATATTTTTGCTCTGTCTGCCCCTTATAAAGGTTCAAAGGCAGATAATCAATCAAACTTGGCATATTATCTGAGACATTTTGCTGTGTCTCTACTGAAACAAGATTTCCTGTCATAAGTGTAATACTATCTGCTTTGTCAGAATAATAGCCATCTCGCGTTTTATTCAAATTTGTAACTGTTTCTTTATTCACTTTCAAATAAACCGTTGTCTCTCGAATCCGATTATACGGATTATACCCATATGCGCCGCTATCATCATAAGTAAAAATCTCATGTCTGCCCGGCATCGGATACCATGCAAACCATCCCGGCAAAAGACATGCCTCTGAATTTGAATAAAATCTACTGCTATGCCCATGATAGCTTATATACACTATCAACTCTGAAACAGTCTTCTCTGTATTCAGCACAAGTTCATCGCCATTTTGTATCCAACTAATTGAAACAGACTCATCATTAGCATATACCGAATCAACCCGATATCCTCTATAAAGAGTAAAGAGGAAATTATCAATCGGAGTCTCTGCACAAATACGCATATTCAAATCGACTGACACTTCTCTCTTTAGTTTCACATCCAACTGATATTCCGTTACTGTAAAATTGACATCAGAGGCATCAGCGCATGTTTTGTTTCCGTTATCTGATTCATTGTTTGAATCTGCATAAATTGTTCTATCATAAAAAATACCATTCCAATTTGCATTCAACCGATATGCAGAAAATGGAATAAAGGATATCACAAGCATGCTACATGCAAATATCAAACCTATATACCACAAACTTTTCCTTGTAAAACGAGCGAGCAGTATGAATACAATTGACACTAGCCAAAATATTTGCAATTCAATGCGGAATGTTTCCGTCTGAAGACCATACATTGAATCAGGTGCCCATTCTCCATTTTGGTATAAAATCAAAAACGGGTGCCTTATTATTTCCCATATTTTTTCGATTTTTAATCCTGTAGAAGATACCCACACAATCTGCTCTGCAAATGGGCTAATCATAAACAAAAAGAAAATCAAACAAAAAAACGCGGCATATTGTCGTGAAGAAATCACTACTGCAATCGTAAGTCCTACGCAAATCAGCTGTGGAAATACTACATTAATGAAGTAGCTTTTCCAAAACCAAGCACGAAAAAATGAAGTTCCATCATTTTTTAAGGAGCAAAAAAGCAAAATTCCCACTACACATACATTCCAAACTACATATACAATCAATAGGAAAGTCGATGCACTCATCTCATACGAATAATATTTACCTGCATATGAATCTGAAACTTCACGAACCGACGCATTTGCCGCTCTTGAAACAAACCCAAACGTGATGCACACCCAGACAAAGCAAGTATAAAATTCAAACCGACACAATGTATGAAGTACTTCAAATGCTGTCATTCCCAAAATCGAAAAAAAAATGCAGAAACCTAGTGATATTAAAAATAATGCAACAGTAATAAATATTATGCTTTTTTGTCGAAAAAAATGCTTTGCTACGATATTATTCATATAAACATACTCCTTTATATATTACAATAAGAGAGACAATTCACACCATCTGTCAAACTGTCTCTCTTATTTTTAGTCTGTTTAATATTCCTACTTAGCTTCTACATATGCGCTTCCATCACACAAACCATTTCCTACAAGTTTCACATAAAAACTAGAATTCTTATCCTGTGGCTCGTAATGCGTGACAGAATCCCCTGGCTGTAACGACGCTGAATATTCCAATGTATACGGCCATCCTACCCAACATGCATATGCACGAACATCCAAAGCACCTGATGAAGTTGATTTGTTCAATGCAAAGTATTTTGCTGAAGTTGATACTCCTACAGCTTCTGACTGTACAGACGACTGTCCTTTACTAATAGTTACATATGAATATGTAGATGCTGCCTTAACAGAAACAGTCGCTATGAGTGCTCCGCATAACACTCCATAAAATAGTTTTTCTCTCGCCATAAATCAAATTCTCCTTTCTATATTCTTCCGATTTTTTATACTATATATTGTACACTTTGTTTGTATACTTGTCAATATTATTTTTTGTGTATTTTTTATCAAAGCAGTCATTTATTGCACTCTTTTTTTGTTTTTTTTGTCATTTTTAATTCAAGTGTGATATCGTATTTATGTGCACTATGCACTACGCAAACCGCATAAGCCGGCAAATTCATTCCGTTGATAAAATAGTCGGAGCAGTTTAATTCAGTGTAGACAGCAAATCAAAAAGGCTATTCAACATTTCTTCGTATTGCTCGGTGCAGCACTTTTCGAAGCGTTCCCGTCTTCCGTCGTAGTACTATGAAATTTCCGACGTTTTTGGTTTGTAAACATATGTTCTGTGCGATCCAAATACTCTAAAAAGCTTGATTTTGCCAGAAAATTTGATACCCTATCAGAAAAATTTTTATCCAAAAAATTTTCTGCATATTGTATGATCATAGTACTCTGTAAAAGAGAAACATATAGAGTACTATTTTACGACAGAACAAAAAGAAAAGGGCATTATTTACTGTACCACCAGCGATCCACCCTCTGTCCGCTCTCCTGACCAATTCCTGATAAAGACATAATACATCCCACTCTCTTCTATATCAAAGTTATGGCCTTCATTCTTTCCTTCGAGGCAGCGT
>ERZ857750.1385-NODE-1385-length-26938-cov-31.802291_pt1 | contig 26938 bp, 22 predicted proteins | sample MGYA00519915_ERZ857750 | MGnify/ENA primary metagenome ERZ857750 (study PRJEB31778, sample SAMEA3449358) | human gut metagenome | biome: human gut; feature: human-associated habitat; material: faeces | place: United Kingdom | collected 2010/2012 ...
ACGGCGTGGCAAAGGCGATGGAGCATTACGGATTGATCTGACAGAAAAAAAGAAAAAAAGAAAGCGAAGGGGCGCATTTGAAAAGAAATTTTCAGGTGCGCCCCTTTGGTTGCAATTTTCTGAAAAAGGAAACAAGAAAAGCAGCGTCTGAAAAGGTATGTGCATTGCAAAGTAAAAAATTTCATGGTAATATAAAAATGAGTTTTTATGTATATTTGTAATGATACCAGGAGGTGAGCGTTCAGAAGTTCCATGGAAACAGAAAAAAATCAGATAAATAAAAAAAGCCTCAGATACCGTTTTACAGCAGGAACGATCGGAGTGCTTCTTACGCTGGGTGCGGTTGTTGTTTCCACATATGCCTGGTATGTGTACAACACGGGACGTCATACGACAAAAGTACGTATGGCAGCCGGAGCAGGAATCAATCTGCAGATCAGCAATGCCTACGATGGTGTTTATGGTTCTGCCGCCGTATTGGACAGCTTTTCTGGCCAGCTCAATCCGGTATCGACGAACCGGATCAGCGGAGGTTTTCAGAAAGTGCTCGGCTTCACAAACGGAACGGAAAACCAGTCCAATCTGGTGGCGAATCTGTTTGGAAGAGGCGACTACAGCGATTACTATAAAACCAGCCTGTTCCTGCGGAGCAATGGAAAATCCACCGACATCTATCTTTCCGATATCGGCTTTGAGGACAGCGATGAAAACAATCCGATCTCATCAGCGATTCGTGCAGGTTTCGTAATACACCAGGCCGGACTGGACCAGCCGACAGAAAATGAGTATATCTTTGAAATCAGCGACAAAAAGAATCCGCAGGCGGAGTACAACACGGCGACCGGAGAAGAGGGTTACGTTCTGGACAGCACAAAAACGGACGGAACGACCGTACCGTTTCAGCCTTATAATGAAGAAGCTTACTGTATTTATGACAAAGATACCGGTGAAGTGACAAAGAAAGAGGGATCGTTAAAGCTCTGCACCGTAACCGGCACATCAGATGGAAAACCGGGAACACCGGTACAGATTGACCTCTACATCTGGCTGGAAGGCTGCGACGAGGACTGCACCGGAAATCTGAGCAGTCAGACACTGAAAAATCTTGCGGTTTCCTTTGCGGGAATTTCAGATCAGAATTAAAAACGACAGGGAGGAATGCCGCGTGGAAACAGAACAAAAACAGTTAAAAAGCTCGCTGGCGCGGGCAGTTGCCGGGATTCTGCTGCTGCTTCTTGCGGCGACGGGAACCACGTATGCATGGTTTACCCTGACCGGGCAGGCCTCCACCAACGTTACGCCGACGGGCGGTACCATCAGCAAAGGCGATACCGTTCTGCTGATTTCAGCGAGTGCCGACGGCCCGTTTGAAAAAACGTGCGATCTTGTGCTGAGCGGCAATCCGGAAAGTTTAAAGCCGCTTTCAACGGCGGACCTCGACCACTTTTACCGCGCAACCGCACAGAACCAGGATGGAATTTCCGTGCTGTATGCCAGTGCCGACAACCGCGTGGACACCGATGCCATTCACGGAACCGTCTATCTGAAATGCGAAAATGCACCGTGCAGAGTATATTTCAACCAGTCAGAATTAAACCTGGGAAGCGATGCACAGGCACTTGCCGCGATGCGTCTCGGGATGAAAATTACATCCCACACAGGCACGACAACGTATTTCTGGAAACTGGATGACTTAGGCAGCACCGGCGGCGCAGAGTCCAAACAGACAACAGCACGCACTTCTGCCGTAGTTTCTTCTGTTTCGGAAAGCGGCCAGCCCGTTTATACCGATGATCCGTCCCAGAATCTTTTGGGATTCTTTGCAGGACAGGCAAACGGCAGCTACAGCGCCGGATCGGAGACGGTTGTGGAGCTGAATGCGGATGAAGTGGCAGCCGTAGAATACTGGCTGTATCTGGAGGGCTGTGACGAACAGTGCATCAATGCCGTACAGAGCCGGTCCTCGGAAATTCAGTTTGCTTTTGTCGGTGTCGATGCCGACGGAAATGAATAAAAATAGAAAGAAAACGAAAAAGAAAGGAGCGCAGAACAGATGAAACATAGCTTTCGGGCATGGTATCTTGGGATTACAACCGTTTTTGCGTTACTGGCTTTTTCGGCAGCAACTTATGCCTGGTTCACTTCAAGCCGCGAAGTTTCGACCAGCACCGCGACCGCGCGGACAGGAGACGAAACTCTGGAACTGCAGATCAGCAGCAGCGGAGGCGGCAGCTTCCAAAGTGAAGAGACCGCATCCATTACCCAGGTCAATCAGACGGACGCTTCCTATCTGATGCCGGTTTCCACCGCAGATCTTGTGAATTTTGTGTATTCGCCGTCCACCGAAAATGGAATGGCAACGGCATTCAAAAGAGTAGACAACGAAGCGTATTATTATCACGGCCGCATTTATCTCCGCGCCGTTGGCAAGGGATGGTCCGATGGAAGCCGCATGGCGCTCTATCTGGATCAGGCCGATGGAGTTTTAGGAGAAACCGTTTCCGGCCAGCTGCTGCATGCGGCGCGGCTCGGAATGGTCTTTGATGACGACGCATCAAGCCGTGTGATTTTAAGACTCAGCGAAGAAGAAAATGCGCAGAGTCAGCAGACTTATAATACGGTAGTAAATGGAAGAACCCTTGGAAATAACGAGGTTCTCACCTGGCAGAACGGAACGGCGGCAGCGGCACAGGATCCGTCCGTTTCGATGGAATCTTACATGATTCAGTTTGGAGAGAGCGATATCACCCTCCCCAAACAGCCATTATTGACGATGGACTTAAACCGGATTTATCCGGTGGACATATATTTTTATCTGGAGGGCTGTGATTCGGACTGCTCAGACGATCTGAGCTTTGACATCGCGGATCTGCATCTTGCCTTTTATGGAGTCTTACAGCAGGAGGAGGCAGGATGAAAAATAACAAAACCCTGATTTCGGCAAGAAGCCGCCTGTATACATCCGTATTACTCGTCCTTCTTGCACTCGTCGCCGTCACGGCGGCAACCGTTGCCTGGTTTTCCATTGCAGACAACACCAAAGTAAAGTCTATGAGTCTCGATATCGTCTCCGGTACCGATCTTCGAATGGATCTCGACCCACATGAAACGCTGGAAGAGTATGTAAAAACACTGTCTTTCGACCAGATTGCCGAACGAATCCGGCAGGAAAAAGGTTTCTCCATGCAGGAAACCCCGCTGGAACCGGTGACAACGCAGGATGAAGAAACGTTCACTTTCGAAAATGGAACAGCAGCAGACAGCACCAGCGGCGTCTATCTGGAATTCACCCTGCATTTTATGGCAGCAGCGGACATGGTAGTGCACCTGACGAGCGCAGACAGCAGCAGCGGAGCGGGAGACGGAACCGAAGTTACGTCTGAAAACGCAGCACTTCCATCATCCATGCGAATTTCGTTTGCGACGGATGGAAAGACCTGGATTTACGATCCGGGGATGGGAAACATCAGTGTGACAGAGGAAAATGCCACAACGTTTGGACTTCCCGCTAGGGATGCCATGGATCTCAACGATGACAACGCCATGTTTTCCATGAAAGAGGGCGTCAACAAAGAAGTAAAAGTACATATCTGGATGGAAGGAACCGATCCGGCCTGTACCGACGGGTTAAAAGGAGCCGATTATGCAATTCGTCTCCGATTCACAGGAACAGACGAAAACGGGCAGCCGTTTTCTGAGTAAATAGATTAAAATAACAAAACCAGGAGAAGAAGAGATGAAAGCAGTAAAAAAAGCAGGAACTATTATAATCAGTGTTTTGTTGTGGATTGTAATTCTGATCGCAGCACTGTACGCCTTTACCACGATGGCAACGAGAGATAACCAGAACGTGTCCAGTCTGCTGGGCTACACCCCGCTGGTCGTAAAGACAAATTCCATGTCACCGACCTTCGATGCAGGCGATCTGATCTTTATCAAGAAGTGCGATCCGGATACATTAAAAGAGGGAGATATCATCTGCTTCCACACCATCATTGATAATGAATATGCACTGAATACCCACCGTATTGAAAAAATTGATGAAAGCAACGGTGTCCGCAGCTACACCACCATGGGTGATAACAACAACGGCATCGCGGACCGCCATATCATTTCCAACGGCGACATCGTCGGAAAATACACCGGCCATCTGAAAAAAGCCGGAAAGGTGATGGATTTCCTTTCCAGCAGCACCGGATTTCTGATCGTCATTGTCATCCCGATGCTTCTGTTCTTTATCTATCAGGTATACAACCTGATCATGATCTCCATCCGTCTGAAGAAGGTCATGGCTGTTGAAGCAGCAAAAGAGGCGGCAGCACAGGCAGAAGAAGAAAATAAAGCGAAAAACAGCGACGCTGAGGCAGCCAGCGCAGCATTAGAAGAAGCAAAGAGAATGCGCGAGGAGGCAGAGTCCATCCGGGCACAGGCGCAGCAGGAGCTGGAAGAAGCAAAGAAAAGCCAGAACAATAAGCAGGACGCAGAGTAAAAAAGGAGGAGGAAGCAAAAGCCTTGAGTGAGTTCTTAAAATTTGCATTTGAAATTTTATCGAAAATCGTATACAATCTGGCGGCCTGCGCAGTAGCGTTTGTAAGACTGTTCATTACGGGATGGGTCGAATATTTCCTGATTTTCCGTACCTATTTCCCAACGCTGGATCTTGTAGGAAAGGTACTCTCCGTACTGCTGGTGCTCCTCCTGATTGCGATACCAATTGTGATGATTGTGATTCTGGTGCGGCGCGCGATTCTGCATCACCAGCTGAAGACGGATAAGTCCGATAATGCGGCGTTATACCGGGAAATCGGACGCCTGAATAAACAGGTTCTGCAGCTGATGGATGAGAAAAACAGCATTCTCGCCCTGAAAGTAAATGCGATGGGCGGAACCGAGCGCATCCCGTATGTGGGAGCATCTGCACTGACGGATGACCAGATTCCGACGGTAGAAAACGTAACGAGTCCGGAGGCGGCAGCGGCCGGTATGGCAGCGGCAGCAGCAGCCCTTGCAGGTGCTCCGGTCGTCAATGCCGTTCTCTCCGAAAACAAGAAAGGTGTCGAACACCGTTTCCCGAAGCTTACGCTTGTGGATGAAAAATACGCGAATTATCAGGTGCCGGCATACGATAACGAAATCACACTCGAAGATTTTGTCGAAGGCTATCGCCTGTTTGCAGCAAGCCAGATGCATCTGTACTACACACCGGAAATCGTACGCCGGTTCGTTGCCGGTATGGCGGCCAGCAAGCTGCTGATTCTGGAAGGTATTTCCGGTACCGGTAAAACGAGTCTTCCGTATTCCTTCAGCCGGTATATGGAAAACCCGGCGACCATCGTCTCCGTACAGCCGTCTTACCGTGACCGTACCGAGATCCTTGGTTACTTTAACGAGTTCTCCAAACGATTCAACGAGACCGAGTTTCTCCGTGCCCTGTATGAGGCAAATTACCGCGAGGATCCGACTCTTATTGTTCTCGACGAGATGAACCTTGCCCGTATCGAGTATTATTTCGCAGAGATGCTTTCCGTCCTCGAGATGCCGAGCAAGGATGAATGGGTGCTTGACCTGGTTCCGACCGAATGGCCGGGCGACCCGAAAAAACTGGAAGGCGGAAAAATCCACGTATCCGACGCGACCTGGTTTGTCGGAACGGCGAACAACGATGACTCTACCTTTACCATTACCGATAAGGTATACGACCGTGCGATGCCGATCGAGCTGAATGAGCGTGCCGACGCATTTGAGTGCGAACCGCATCCGCACTGCGAGATTACAGCGGTGCATCTGCAGGCGCTCTTTGAAAAAGCTAAAGTGGATCATCCGATCAGCGAGGAGCTGCTGGAGAAAATGCAGAAGCTGGATAACTACCTGATTACCCGCTTTAAGCTTTCCTTTGGAAACCGTATTATGAAGCAGATGAATGACTTTATTCCGGTCTACGTTGCCTGCGGCGGAAGTGAAGTAGGCGGCATGGACTATATTGTAGCGCGTAAGGTACTGAAAAAATTTGAGAGTATGAACGTCAGCTTCGTGCGGGACGAAATCACGGGTCTGATCAACTATCTTGATAAAACCTTCGGAAGTGCGGAAATGCAGGATAGCAAGAACTATCTGAGAAGAATCCAGAACCTGTATTAGAGTATGTCTCAAAACGGAAGAGTTACACTATTTTTTATATACGGGAGGGATTCTTATGGAAGATATAACGATCAGCGAGTTATATTCCAAGTATACCAGCGGGATCGAGGAACTGGAAAACGACCGGTACTTCCAGTATCTTTTTGAGATGATACAGGCGGGCGACAATACCCTGCAGCAGAAAAACCGTGTTCTCCACAAGGTTGTGGATGAGCGGTGGCTGACGGTCGTAGAAGAAGGAATCGAGGCCATTTTTCATATTGTGGAAAAACCGCGGCGTTTTATTGCGACCACCGAAGAGGTTGTGCCGGTGGCACTTGCAAAAAAAATCACGGCGGATAGTGTACGCCATCTGAGTCAGAATACCCAGTTTATCACATCCAATGAAGCGGGGGAAATCCAGCCGACCCGGATTTTAAATGTCACAAGCGAGGAAAGCTTTGATTTGTATGAAAACCGGTTTGTGTATCACCTGATCCAGCGTCTGTTTGCGTTTGTGGATAAGAGAACGGATGTCATTTTCTGGTCAACGGGGGATGAAACCTGTAATGTCATGAGTATGGAGAGCAAGATCGATGATGCTTATGAGGAAATTTCCTATAAGGTGGAAATGACGATCAAAAACCGGCAAAGCTATGCGGAAAATGATACGGACCACATGGATATTTTCAAAAGAATTGACCGTGTGCGGAGGCTGTCGCGGACACTTCGGACCAGCTCCTTTTGTGATATTATGGGCGGCTGCGCGAAGGTATACAGCCCGATTCAGAGAACCAACCTGATGATGAAGGATCCGGACTACCGGAAATGTTATCAGCTCTGGCAGTTTATCGAAGGATATGACGAGGTGGGATATACCATCGAGGAACAGGATTCTGCGTTACAATTCGATGAAGAATATCTTTTACAGATGTACATCCATTTCATTACGAACTATACCGTGTTCAAGAGTATTCTGGAATCCGACGAGCGCAATGTGAAAGAGCTGTCAAGAGAGAAGCGGGAGCCGGTTAAGCCGAAGTTTGTAAAAGAAATCAGGGAAGAAATCGTAGAAGACCGCAATGTTCCGGATGTGGAAATACGCAAAGTGTTTGTGGAAGAGGTTACCGAAGCACAGCTGAAAGCGGAAGCTGATCTGGAAAAAGAGAAAGAGCGCAGCGCGGATCTGGAAAGCAGTCTGTCGGAGACGGAATTTCAGCTGAATTCTGTTTCACAGCAGTTGGACTTTCTGGAGCAGGAGCTGGCGCAGGTAAGACAGGAAAAAGAAGCTTTTGCAGCGGAAGCAGCCAAGGAGATGCAGGCGAAAAGGAAAGTAGAAGAACAGGCGAAAGAAGCTATTGCAGCGGCGCAGAAGGAAAAAGAAGACCGGATCGCAAAAGCCGAGAAAAAGGCGGAAGAGGAAAAAACGGCTGCGATTAACGAGGCAAAAGAAAAAGCCCAAAAAGAGATTGCAGAAGAAAAAGCAAAGGCCATGGAGCAGGTTGAGCGTGCAAAAATGCAGCAGCAGACGGCAGAAGAGGAAGCAGAAAAAGAATGCCGGAAATGGAAAAAACGGTCCGAGGACGCACAGCGTGAGGCAAAGAAAGCCAGGGAAGAAAAAGAGAAAAAGCAAAAAGCAGCCACAGAAGCTATTACAAAAGCACAGGAAGAAGTAAAGCGGATTCGTCAGGAAGCGGAAAAAGCGGCGGAAGAAGCCCAAAATCAGCTGATGGCCATGGAGAAAGAAAAAGACAGGGCGCTTGCAAAGGCGGAAGCCGGTACATTTTCCCATTACCTGCTGCAGGTGCTGAAAGAGCGGAAAGAACGGAAAAAAGATAAAGAAGAGGACAGAGAGAACAAATGATTCAGAAAATAATCCTGCATCTGGTCAATCTGGTTTCTGTGATCACCATTGCAGCAGCCGTCGTTGTGCTGTGTATCGTTCTTCTGACCAGGCCGGGAGAAGCGCCGAGTATTGCGGGATATACCCTATTCCGTATCACAACAGGAAGCATGGAGCCGACGTATCCGGTGGATACGCTGATTCTGGTGAAAAAGACGGATCCATCCCGGATACAGACGGGAGATGTGATTTCCTTCTATTCTTCCGACCCGGCATTGGATGGAGCAGTCAATACGCACCGCGTTACCGGAGTGCAGACGGATGGGACACACTGGAGCTACAAAACAAAAGGAGATGCGAATAATGTCGAAGACGCCTATGGCACAGGCGAAACGGCACTGATTGGAAAAGTGGCAGGCTCGTCCCTGTTCCTTGGAAAGCTTGCGAGGCTGATTGTCAATCCACTCCTGTTTATTCCGGTAATTCTGATTCCGCTGGCAGCGATGCTGGTTGGAAATACCATAAAAACGGTAAAGCTTGCAAAGCAGATTGCGGAGGATGAAGAAAAAAAGGCAATTGAGGAGGCCTTGCAGGAAATCAGGAAGGAAAAAAGAAATAACAGATAAAGTAAAAATTTCTGGAGGTTATTAGAATGGCAGGGAGTTTACAGATCAAACATGGGACAAAAATACAAGTGGCCTATGATGTACCGCCGGGGCAGCAGCCGCAGTTCAATATGATCTGCACATTTAACAAGGCATTGGATGAATCCGCATTTTTCGTTTCCATTCCCATCGTAGACGGCAACATGCTGATTCCGGGGGAAACACAGAAGCTTCTCTTCCGATACGGAGAGGGGAACGACCAGAATCTGGTTGCCGGTTATGTGGATGATGTGGTAAAAGAAGGAATCCGGCGTTACTGGAAAGTGCGCCGCGTGGCCGAGCAGCGTCAGTTTATCCAGAGACGTGATATTCGTCTGAAAGTACAGATCCCAGTATCCTATATGCAGGATACCTGGGCATTAAATACGGAAGGCAAAATTGAAAAAGAAAGCGGTGAAACGATAGATATTTCCAACAATGGTATGGCTGTATACATGAACCACTGGTTCGATGTGGGAGAGAGCTGTATCTTTACACTTCCGCGTCTTGGAAATGCAGGCGAAGGGGAAGAAGAACTCGAGGTTGCCGGCGTAATCTGCTGGATGCGTGAGCTGCCAAAAGGCGGAGCCTTCCGCTTTGCAACCGGTGTCCAGCTCCATTTCGGTTCCGTCGAGGAGGGAAGAAAGATGCAGGAATACGTTGCATATGTAAAGAAGCGTTACAGACTGTAGAATGGTAACAAAAAAACAAACTGCAAATGATGATAAAACAGAAAAAAGATATTATAATGAAAGAAAAAAATACAGAAACGGACAAAAAAACAGAAGAATATCTGAAGGAATGGCTGAAAGAGCAGAGTACATCACAGGATTTCCGGAAAGGAAAAAAATCCCAAAAACGGTTCGGAAAAAAGGAAAAAAACAATCAACTGATCCGAATTGAAGAGCTGCAGGAGCTGATGGCAAAATACGGAGATGATATTGATCCGGAAAAAATCGTCAGTATGTACCGCCCACATCGCCGCCGGCGCCAGATTGGAGCTGCGCTTCTTCGGCTGGACCGTCTGCAGCTGGCACTGCTTGGAATGCTGCTTGTCGTCTGCATTCTTTTTATCACTGCATTCATGCAGGAAAAGATGGGAAACTTTACCATTAATCTGGATCGTCTGGAACTGTACCGAAAGGGAATCAGCATAGCCGACAATGGGAACTTTGACCAGGCAACGGCAAAACTGACAGCAGCAAGCGTAGAAGATGCGACGAATATTTCCATAGACGATCTGCCGGATAACCTTGACGAAGAAGAAGGAACACACAACGGAAAAAACTATATGGCCTATACCTACTATGTGCGGAACGCCGGAAAAGAAGATCTTGGTTATGTAGCAAGCATAACGCTGGATTCCTGTGCAAAAGGTGCGGAAGATGCCGTCCGCGTGGCAGTATGGCGGAACGGCGAGCGCGTCGTTTACGCAGAACCATCCAAAAACGGAGATCCGGAGGCAGGCTGTACGAACTTTACAGAAAAAAACCTGGTCTGCAGATATGAAGAAAAAAATTTCCTGGTAGGAAATGTAGACCGCTACACAATCGTAATCTGGATGGAGGGAGAGGACCCGGAATGTGTCGATAAAATTATCGGCGGAAGCGTGGAATTCAGCATGCACATTGATGCCGATTCCGATGACCAGTCCAGCCTTCTCTGGAAATTTATCACAGATATCAAGGACACCCTGACCGGCAACAAACCAATCAGCGCCGCAGGAAACGACGTTCCGAATGATGCCTACTATACCGATCAGGATATCACCTGGGAAAACAGGCGAAACAAATAACCAATGGTATGAACAGCGCCACAACCGCCGTTTATATAAATGCAATGCAATAAACTACAGGATTCCCCATGAAAAGGATAGATTTGTGAAAAACTGTGCAATTAGATGAGATCCTCATCGGAAACGGTGATGATGAAAAACTCCTTCGACCGGGTTCGGTGAGAGTTTGATCTACTTCATATGGTGGCATAGAAGCTTCACAAAAAAACAAAAGAGGATTCCTGTGTCACGAAGGAGAGATTGCCATGAAAGATAACAAAAACATGAAAGCGCTGAAAAAGCAGATGGCAGCAGCAGTTGCCATGGTATGCGTTGCCGCTGTAGCGCTCGGATCAAGTACGTATGCTTGGTTTGTAAGTAACAATGAAGTGTCTGCAAAGACAACTCAGATTAAGGCACAGTCCAATACAGCATTTATGAGTATTGAATACAAGAAAACTGCTGTTGGAACAACTACTACACTGTCAACAGATTGGTTTGATGCTGGTACTACAACAGCTTTATATCCTGCTGAAGTTCAGAAAGGTGATGCAGATGCACCTAAATTCGTGACAGCTTATGGTACAACAACTACCAATGGAGCAAAAAAAGGCGACTATATCCCTGTAGGTGATGCTGCCAAGGCAGTTACTGACCACTATGCTATTGGCGAAGCAAGTAACTACAATATCAGTTCAGCCGGTGTTGATCTTACAAATCTTGTTATTGACAAAATCGAAGTAACTACCGGAAGTGATAAGGATTTAGCGGGTGCAGTACGAGTATTGGTTGTAGGTCCTAACAGTTGGCAGGTATGGAAGGCTGGAACAACTACACCAGAACTTGAAAAAACAGCTAGTGCACCTTTAGCAACTACAGTAGCCAAAGATACTGATACACCAATCAGCGTATATGTTTATTATGATGGAAATGATGATAAGGTCTATACTGCAAATCTGACACAGTTGGAGGATGCGGTAGGTGTTACAATTAACTTCTCAGCAACACAACCGACTACAGTAAGTACTTCAAATTAAGTAAGTAACGAAAAGGAATTTATTATTTTTTATGGTTGTGGCATAAAAAATGATAGTAAAGGGCAGGGTATCTCTGCCCTTATGTTCTAAGACTGGGAAAGGGGGCAGATAATTTGAGTGTAAAACAACTGAAAAAAGAAATGATAGCTGCATTGTTATCTGTCATAGTTTCTCTGGTTGCGCTAAGTTCTGCAACTTATGCTTGGTATGTTTCCAATTCAAACGTCGAAGCTCAGACAGCGAATGTAGCAGCTATGGCAAATGGGATGATGTTGCAGATTGTAGCGGGCACAAAGCCTGATCATGGAAAAGATAATGAGACGATTGCTTTTGATACAACAGGAGGACATGAAATCAGTCCGTCATCAACAGATGATATAAAAACATGGTATGTTCCGTCTGCCTGGTCTGATGGAGCAATGGTATCAGGTTATTCTATAGTGAATTTTTCAGATGCAGATACAGGTGAATATATTGTTGGTAAAAATGCTACGGATAGTAAGAAATACTATGCTTATAATGTTAGTACCTATACTTTGTATACTGTAAGAGATACCGGAATTGCAGATGTTTATCTGGATGGTTCACAGGCTGATGGAGCGATTACTGTCACATCTAATGGACAGCAATTGGACGATAAAGTTGCAAAGAGTATGCGAATTGGCATTTCTACTGTTGATAAAAATGGAAATGAAACGTTAAGATTCGTTTATGCACCATCAGAGCCGACAGGATATGGAAATGATGTTTATTCAAAGAATAACTCCATTACTGGTTGGATCACTGTTTCAAATGAAACAAGTACGAAAAATGCAACCTACAGTCACATTTATGGAAAAAATTACATTGATCAAAATTCAAAAAATTGGGCAGCATCGAAAGATGGAAAGTCTTTTATAAAACCTGTTTCAAATGCAAGTCCAATTGCAAGTGGAATTGATTATAACGGTATTATTCTGAAAGTTTATGTATGGCTTGAAGGAACAGATTCAGATTGTATCAATACGGCGGCTGATGTTGTCAATGAAGATTTATCTTATGATGTTACACTTCATATGGTCGGAGTAAACTCAGATAATTAATATAGTTTCTAAGCTAAGTCATGGAAAAGAGATTATCTTATGCCATGGCTTTTCTTTTACCCCAATATTTCCCCTATTGTCTACTATCCCCAATCTCCTCCACGCATTTTCGGTACATCTGATGAATTGCTATTTCCCCGACTTCTGGTATAGTCATGTAACTGAAAAGAGAACTTCAGAAGGGAGAAATGCAATATGCGAAAAAAGCAGGATATCATGTGGGAGCAAAGTACACTTTGGGAATCGGTGGAGAAATGGGTGACAAAGTATTTGAAAAAGAATCATTCAGAATATCGTGAACTCCAGGTAAAAGCAATGAGAATTGTGAACGAAAATCCAGCACTGCGGATACTGATAAATAATATAGAAGGTATAGTGTTAACACCGGAAGATCATAAAGCCTTGCATAAATACATTGAAACAAAGGATGAGATGACAATATTCGAATATGAATATTATTATCTTGCAGGACAGATGATGACTTTTTCCTATGGAAGTATGTTGGCACAGTTAAAGAAGGAGATGCTGAATGAGGATTCCGGGGCATCTACGCACTTGATTGAATTGCTTACCAGTATTCGTTCCGATGAGCTGGAAAAACAGCTATTGGATGAAAGTGAAGAATATCAAAACTGCATCAAGGAAGAAGAGAACAGTGAAGAGGAAGTAAAAAGAAAGTTATCATCAAAAGAGTGGAAATTCTTATCTTTGCTGATGATCTTCACGCATTTCGTGGAATCCTCTAATTCCTCTCTTGTCATGGCCTTGTGAGTAGCATAGTTGGAGGCTTTGTCTGCCATTTTCCGAATCTCGTTTTTTGCTTTCTTGTCAACGCAGGATTTATGGGGTAGGGGAAGTGCGCTTTCTTTGCGCATGATTTCAGTCATTTATACACAACAGGTACAAAAAGGGAGATGCGAAAAAACTCAATCGAGTTTTTTTACATCCCCTTTTTTTGAAAAAAAATAAACTCAAAAATGAGAATCATGGTATAATAAAAAAAGATTCGGCAGTTATGCTGACGCAATTATATCTGCCGGAATGGCAAAAAATATTATAAGAGAGAATGATTATGAAAAGGACACATACTGCAGTTACTCTTATAATTATCTTCTTTATGGTAGCTGCATTATATATTTGCGGGAGATATGAGAATGCTCCCGACAGAATTTTTACAGGAAAAGTAAGTGCCCCGGAAGGTGAGTGGACGATTGATGTTTCCGACGGTGTTACGAAGGCGGAGGTCACTTTCAGTCTCTCAGATAGAGGAGAGCACGAGGAATGGGTGCTGCTTCTCAGGTCTCATTGGAAAAATTATTATGTGCGTGTGGGCGATGAGATGATCTATCACAGGAACGGAAAAAGAGATGGATCAGTGCATTTGTTTGATATTCCATCAGGAGACAGTCTGACGATCAGCTTTATCGGTGGGACGAAAGATAATCTGAAAGGCATTGAGAGCTCGGGGATATTGATAGGAGACAAAACCAGTATGTACAGACGGATCATAAAGGATAACCTTTATGCGGTGCTTATCGGTGTGCTGTCGCTTGCTCTTGGTGTGATGTGTATTGTCGCCTGTCTTTATATGAAAGCGGGAAAAACGGAGAAGATCTACCGTGTACTGCGGAATTTGGGAATCTTTATTTTGACCGGAGGAATCTGGGTGGTGACAGACTCACAGATTTTGCTGTTAGTCACTCAGCACACCAGTATTATTGAGCAGATATCATTCTTGTCCTTTTTCACATTGCCGTTCCCTCTTCTGGAATTTATCAAAGAGATCATACCGGGCAAACACAGGATGCTGTCCGTGATGCGTAAGTTGTTTGTTTTTACCTTAGCCCTTTATCTGATAAATTATATCAGCGGATGTGATTTTATGATCATAATACTTATCTGTGAGCATCTGCTTATGACAGTAACACTTCTGCGCGTGATCTGGAATGGAATCAATGGGAACAAAAAGCATAAAAATCTTAAATTGCAAAGAGTTATTAATGGCTGTGTAGCATATTGTGTTTTCAGCATTATAGCACTCGTTTTATTTTATTATGGAGTGAGCTATTCCTATATCTATTCGGTCGGTATTGCGGTATTTATCGCATTTTTGATCAATGCAGCCTGTATCGTAATGTATGAGCAGTTTCAGGAGAATGCCAATATCGAGATCTATGCAAGAATGGCCTATATGGATACGATGACCGGTCTTGGAAACAGAACGGCATTTCTGGAGGAGAACAAGAGTAATGCTGTTTTCCCGGGAATGATTTCCTACATAATGATGGATGCCAACAATCTGAAGAAGATAAATGACAGCCTGGGACATAATAAAGGTGATGAGCTTATTATCACGATCGCAAAGTGTATGAGAGCTGCCGTTGGACAGAACGGTCAGTGTTACAGAATCGGCGGTGATGAGTTCGTGATTAACCTGAAAAACAAGACAGCCGAAGAAACAGAAGAGATCATAAGGCAAGTCAGAGCGGAGATTGAATTTGCCGATGAACAAAGTGACATTCCTATCTCTGTTGCAATGGGATATGTCTGGACAGATGCAGAGGAAAAGAATCTGCCGGAGCTGATCCATTGTGCTGACGAGAAGATGTATAAAGACAAAAAGAGGATAAAAGAAAATACATCTTCTGCATAAATGATAGTTTGGAAACGATAGAAATGTGCAATATATGATTACGAGGTGACGTATGAAATTACTGGTGACCGGAAATATCGGATATATTACAACAGAATTTATCGAGGAGGCTTTCCCTGAGTGTCAGATCCTTCTTCTTGGAGAGACTGAACAAAAGTCAAATCGCAATAAGAGCTTATCGGTATACCCGATGCCGAAGACGGAGGAAGAATTCAAAGACATTTTCAAAACGTATGAATTTGAGGGAGTGATTTATTTTTCTAATTATCTTACATTTCATGGGACGATGGAGGGTGAGATTGAGACTTTACACAAGCTATTACATTACTATAAGGGGAATCTGAATTCCAGGCTTCTGTATATTACAGGACCGGATAGTTTATATGAAGATACAACAGGAAAGACGCTGATGGTCCGCTCGGCAGAAGAGTTCTGCAGGCAATACGGCGAGCTGCATCAGATCGCTGTCAAGATTCTGCGTGTGCCGTATCTTTATTCCGGTACTTATGAGGAGGATTATTTTTTCAAGCTGTTCTCAACTGTGATCAATAAGAAGCAGATTACATTTGAAGAAGCACCGGCACAGGAGATGCATTTTCTTGCTTTGAGTGATCTTGGGGATTTATTATACAAGATTTTTGATAACTGGGGAGAGGGGAGCGCCTGTCTTCAGGTTCCGCAGGTATTTCATTTTACTTTTCAACAGTTCGGGGAGAGACTGGCACAGATGTTTCCGACTGCAAACATTACCTATTTGTCAGATGTGCTGATCCGGGATGGGATATCTGATGACCACGTTTTGAGAAATGAATACGGCTGGTTTCCGAAGATTTCTCTTTTGGAGGATCTCACAGAAATTTATGAGGATTATTGTGAGAAAACGAACCATAAGACACGGAAGATCGATGTAGTAAAAACTTTTTTGAAAGTACATGATAAAATCGTGAAAATCGCGGAATTGCTGCTCACATTTTTTGTTTTTGAAGCACTGAACCGGGTGGCGGGAAATCAGGTGCAGTTTCAGATGATCGATCTGAGGCTTGTTTACATCGTGCTGTTCAGCAGTCTGTACGGCATTAATTACGGGCTTGCTGCAGCGGGGCTGGAAACACTTTCATTGCTGGCAGCATATACGAAAACCGGGATCGGCTGGACGACACTTTTCTACGAACCTTCGAACTGGATTCCGTTTATCTTCTATTTTGCAGTCGGCGCGATCTGTGGTTACATCCGACTGAAAAACAGAGATAATATTCAATTCATGAAAGAGGAGAATAAACTGATCCTGGATAAATTTCTGTTTATGAGAGAAATGTATCAGGAGACGCTTTCTGATAAACGGCAGTACAAGAAGCAGATTCTGGGAAGCCGTGACAGCTTTGGTAAGATTTTTGATATTACGAAAAAACTGGATATCATTCTTCCGCAGGAGCTTTTTATTGAAACTCTGCATGTGATGGAATCAGTTCTTGAGAATCATACATTTGCGATTTATTCAGTTGGAAAGAATCAGAGCTATGGACGTCTTGAGATCGCATCCCAGGGAATGACAGATGTGTTGAAAAAATCCATTTGTCTGGATGATTATCTGGAAGCGAAAGAGACGATTGTGTCCGGAAAGGTGTGGGTAAACCGGAATTTCCTGGACGGCTATCCGATGTATATGAACGGGATTCACAAGGATGGAGAGCTCGTGATGCTGATTTTCATTCAGGAAGTGGGAAATGAACAGCTTTCCCTCTATTATCTGAATCTGTTCCAGATTCTCTGCGGTCTGGTAGAAACAGCACTTTTGCGCGCACTGGAATATCAGGAGGCAATCAAGAACAGGCAGTACGTGCAGGGTACACGTATATTGAAGCAGGAGTATTTTGAAGAACGGCTGTATTCCTTCCATTCTATGAGGGAGGAGAATCGGGCATCCTATGTGCTTTTGAAGCTGGAGTATCCGAAGATGACACTGGAAGAGGCAGACACAGCGCTACAGGCTTCGGTCCGTGAAAATGATGTCTGGGGTATTTCTGAAAAAGGAGAGCTCTTCCTCATTCTTTCACAGACGGACAGAAGTTCCTTGCCGAGCATTCTTGCAAGACTGGAAAATGACGGCTTCGTCTGTCATGAGATCGATACCGTGGAGAATGCAAATACAGGAGAAAAATTATGATTCAGACAGTGCTTGGAGTATTCCTGATCCTGTTACATATTGTCTGCTGTGTGCTGGTCTGGCTGGGGATAAAGACACATCTGCTGAAGGTGAAAAAATATCTGATGGCACTTGTGATCTTCGTTCCTTTCTGGGGAACAGTGTGCGTGCTGCTTTTGCATTTGCAAATGTTGACCAGAAGAGACAATAGGATAGAACCGGGAGTGGAAAAGCTTCGTGTAAATGAAGAGATTTATAAAAATATTTTTCAGGCAGTTTCGGATACGGACAAAAAGATCGTTCCGTTAGAGGAAGCACTTTTGATTAACGAACCGAGAGTGCGACGTGAACTGATCATGGATGTGTTAAATGATGATCCGGAAGAATATATGGATCTTCTGAAACAGGCCCGCATGAATGAAGATGTAGAGGTTGTCCATTATGCAATCACAGCCATGGTTGAACTTTCCAAGGAATATGATTTTCGTTTGCAGAAGATGGAGAAGCTGTATGCGGCATCACCGGACGATCCGGAGATCCTGGAGCAGTACTGTGATTTTATGGAAGAGTATCTGAATCAGGGGATTCTGGAAGCCCAGATGGAGAGAGAACAGAGGGAACGTTATATCCGTCTTTTAAGACAAAAGCTGAAGGTGAAAACGACGCTCTCCACATGTGTGCGTCTGTTCCAAAATCTGATGAAAACAGGAGATTATGTTCAGGCGGAAGAGATTCTAGGGCTGATGGATCAGAAATGGCATCGGAAAGAGGAGTTCTGGATTTTGAAGATCCGGTATCTGGCAGAACGAAAAAAGGGAGCGGAGCTGCAGCAGTGTTTAAGACAGATGAAAGAGGAGCAGATCTATCTGTCGTCTAAGAGTAAGGAGGTATTGGCTTTTTGGCTGGATTAAAATCATTGAAAACATTTCCGTTTAAAAGTATGCTGGTGATCCTGGGTGTATTTCTGATGATCGCGGTCGTCCTTTTTGCTGAACGAAGTGGAATTCAATATACTGAAAAAAACAGAAAAGTCGCATATCTCAGTCAGGAAGAAGTGGTTACGGAACAGATGGCTGCGAAATCACTGCCGAAGACCTGTCTGGTACTTCGTAACAGTGAAGATGAGGCGAGTGTGGCTGCATGGGAGCAGTTTCAACAAATTTTTAAAGATATGAAGGTTGGAACAGATGTGGTAGACCTGCAGAGTGCATCCTCTATTCCAGATTATCATGCTTATGAAACGGTTGTTGTATTACTGAGTGATGTAAGTCCGTTGAAAGAGAATCTTATGGAACTGTGTGATTGGGTGTCAGAGGGTGGGAATGTACTTTTTGCCCTGACACTTCAGAAAACAGCGTATTCATCAGTGATTGAGCAGAAGCTTGGAATCATTTCTTCCGGATATGACAATACACTTGTAGACAGTATTTATTTTGAACCGGAATTTATGCTTGGCGGCGGGCAGGCTTATGCAATCACGGATCCGTATGACTCTGCCTGGGCAGTGCAGCTGAGTGAGAATGCGAAGGTTTATGCGCATGTCAATGAAAAAAACGGTCAGCCTGTCATTTGGGAGAACCAATATGGAAAAGGGAAGTTTGTAGTAGACAACTTTGGACTGTATGAGAAAGCGGTGCGTGGATTCTATGCGGCTTCCTACAGTCTCCTTACTGATGTGGGGGTTTATCCGGTGATCAATGGATCAGCATTTTATCTGGATGACTTTCCAGCACCGGTTCCGGAGGGAGATGCTACTTATGTGAAGCGGGACTATGGAATGAGCATTAGTGATTTCTATATGGATGTGTGGTGGCCGGATATGCTGGAGCTTGCATCCGATCACAACATTCGCTATACCGGTGTGATTATTGAAAATTATGAGGATGCGACGGATGGAACGATTAAGAAACAGAAGGATACCAGACGTTTTCAGTATTTTGGAAATATGCTGCTTCATCAAGGTGGAGAACTCGGGTATCATGGATACAATCATCAGCCGTTGAGTCTTTCAAATGTGGATTATGGTGACGTGCTTCCGTATGATACATGGAAAAATGAGGCGGCCATGAAAAAGGCTGTAAAAGAATTGATCCATTTTGGAGAGGATACATTTCCCAGTGTATCAATGTCAGTCTATGTACCGCCGTCCAATGTATTGTCAGCAGAAGGAAGAGAGATGATCGCGAAAGATTTCCCGGAGATCCGGACGATCGCCAGTAATTATTTCACCGGTGAGTTTGCGTATGTGCAGGAATTTGAAGTTGCAAAGGATGGGATTGTAGAACAGCCGCGTATCATCTCCGGTGCAATTATCGATGATTATATGAAGATGGCGGCACTGTCAGAATTAAATATGCATTTTGTGAACAGTCATTTTATTCATCCGGATGATCTTCTGGACGAAGACCGCGGTGCAGCGCTTGGCTGGGAAAAGATGAAGAGCAACCTCGCTGAATATATGGACTGGCTGGTGGATTCGGCACCGTCCTTGAGACAACTCACCGGTTCGGAACTATCCGGTGCGATTCAGCGTTATGGAGCGGTTACATTTACAAAGACAGTGACAGAGCAGTCTATAGAATTGAAGCTTAAAAACTTCTATGATGAAGCATATTTTATGGTGAGGATCAATGAAGAAACACCGGGTGAAGTTTCGGGAGGAAAACTTACACATCTGACAGGAAATCTCTATCTGCTTCAGGCAAAGGAACCAACAGTAACTATTGAGAAATTAGAAGATTGAAATACAAAGCGGTAACACGCGACAGATAAGGAGTTAATTGTGAGAATCTGTCTCATATTGGAGGGGTGTTATCCCTACATATTTGGAGGTGTATCCACCTGGATGCACCAGTATATCAATGAAATGAAAGAGCATGAGTTTGTTCTGTGGGTGATTGGGGCAAATGCGAAGGATAAAGGGAAATTTGTCTACGAGCTTCCGAAAAATGTTGTAGAAGTTCACGAGGTCTTTCTGGATGACGCCTTGCGGCTGAAGGATTCAGGAAAAATGCTTCATGTCTTTACAGAGGAAGAGACGAACAGCCTGAAAGAGCTGATGCTGTGTAGACGCCCGAATTGGGAAATCTTGTTTCGGCTCTATCATGACCAGAAGCTGAATCCTATGTCTTTTTTAAGAAGTGAGGAATTCCTGAATATATTGACGGAGTGCTGTATAAAAGATTATCCATATACTCCGTTTGCGGATGCATTTCACACAATGCGTTCTATGCTGCTTCCGGTCCTTTATCTAATGGGAAGTGAAGTGCCCAAGGCAGATGTCTATCATGCAATCTGTACAGGATATGGCGGACTTCTTGCATGCCTGGGCGGGTATGTTTATAAGAAGAAAGTGCTGCTGACAGAGCATGGAATATACACAAGAGAGCGTGAAGAAGAGATCATTCGTGCAAAATGGGTACAGCCGGCATTTAAAAAGCAGTGGATTTCTTTCTTCTATATGCTGTCGGATATTATTTATACGAGAGCGTTTCTAGTCTCAGCATTATTTACCAATGCCATGCATGCACAGATCCAGATGGGATGTGACAAGGAGAAATGTCGTGTCGTTGAGAACGGAATCAACTATGAAAGGCTTTCCCCTATTCCATTGAAAGAGGAAGACGGATGGGTTGACATCGGTGCGATCGTGCGTCTGGCACCGATCAAGGATATCAAGACGATGATCTATGCGTTTTATGAGCTTTGCACGACAAGAGAACATGTACGTCTCCACATTATGGGAGGCGTCGATGATGAGGAGTATGCGCAGGAGTGTTATGCGCTGGTCGATCAGCTTCATCTGGAAAATGTGATCTTTACAGGACGAGTGGATATCATCTCTTATATGGAGAAGCTGGACTTTACAATTTTGACGAGTATATCGGAAGGACAGCCGCTGTCTGTTTTAGAATCATTTGCTGCAAGGCGGCCTTGTGTGACTACAGATGTAGGATGTTGCAGGGAGCTTCTGAATGGTAACGAGGAGGATCGATACGGAAAAGCAGGATATTGTGTTCCACCGATGTATCGAGAGGGGCTCGCGCAGGCAATGGATCAGATGTGCGCTTCCAGAGCTCGGAGACTCCGCATGGGGGAGAATGCACAGAAACGAGTGAAAGCATATTATCGAAAAGAAGAAATGATTGAAAAGTACCGGAAGATGTATCAGGAGGTGGAAGAGGCAGATGGCCGGAATCGGATTTGAGTTAAAAAAATTATTCCAGAAGCGCGGACTTGCAGCGACGGCAAAAGCGTATGGGTATGCAGGCGTGATCTGTACAGGTCCGATGCTGCTCGGTATCGTGCTGTTGGTAGGAATTGCTTTTATCTGCGATCATACCGGTGCGACGAGACATAACCGGGAACTTCTGAACTGTATGATTACTTACACACTTCTCGCTTCGTTGACCGTGACCAGTTTCTTCTCTATGGTCGTGACGAGATATATTGCGGATATGCTGTATGAAGAACGCCACGAGGCGGTGCTTTCTTCTTTCTGGGGTTCAACAGCGATCCTGCTTGTAGTCGGCGGAATCATGTATGGGATTTTTCTTCTGTTTTCAGGAATCAATCTGATCGATCAGTTTTTGTGCCTGGAGTTTTTCGGAGAATTGATCGTCACCTGGAATGCGATGAGTTATCTGACAGCGATCAAGGATTACAAAGGGATTCTTATTTCATTTATTACAGCGGTAGCGGTATCATTGTTGGTCGGATTCCTATTGATCCTGATTGGGATTCCACATGTAGAGGCGTTGATGATCGCAGTTACGATCGGTTATGGAATCATGCTGCTTTGGGATGTGACGCTGTTGTACCGTTATTTTCCGCAGAGAGAGATCAGTGCATTTTTCTTTTTACGCTGGGTGGATCAGTTCCTTCCGCTTGCGTTTACAGGCTTGTTCACGAACATCGGACTATTTGCACATCTTGTTATCATGTGGTGCGGACCGATCCGTGTACATGTTCAGGGATTATTTTATGGTGCACCGTATCATGATGTACCTGCAATGATCGCCTATTTGACGATCCTTATTACAACCGTTAATTTCGTTGTATCTGTGGAAGTGAATTTCTATCCGAAATATCGGAATTATTATAGTTTGTTTAATGACAAGGGAGAAATCAAGGATATCCTGCAGGCGGGAAATGAGATGAGAAAGGTCTTAAACATGGAGCTGAAATATACGGCGTTAAAGCAGCTGCTTACAACGGCACTGGCTATTTCGATCGGACAGCTGCTTCTGACATATCTTCCGCTTGGATTTAATGATCTTATGGAAGGATATTTCCGTACACTCTGTGTCGGTTATGGACTCTATGCAATTGCTAACACAATGATGCTGATCTTACTTTATTTTACAGATTACAAGGGAGCATTATTTGCAACAGGAATGTTCGCCGCGTGTACGACGACATTTACCTGTGTGTCTTTATTCTTCCCGCAAGTGTACTATGGATTCGGATTTTTACTGGGAAGTGCGGTGTTCTTTTTGATCTGTACACTGCGTCTTGGATATTTTATAAAAAAACTACCGTATTATATTTTGAGTGTACAGCCGATCGTGGCAGAGGATAAAACAGGTTTCTTCACACGGCTTGGATGCTTTTTGGAAGAGAAAATAGAGAGGGGAGATAAGCTTGAAAAAATATAAATTACTTGCGTTGGGATGTGCCCTTTTATTAGGAATGTCCTGTTGCCTGACGGGATGTACCACCCAGGAGAACACAGGGGATACTTCAAAGAAACAGACAGAACAACAGGAAGAGATAGAAAAGGCAGAGACACAGGATATCAACGACGTTCACCTCAGGGATAAGGATAGTCTCTATGAAAATGATGACGAGACGAGTGTTGTGACGATGTATCTTACTGTTTCTCAAGGAAATTCTTCAGAGGGTACGGATCACACCTGGAAGGAGATCAACAGTTATTCGGCCTATGATTATGACAAGATGGGAGTAGACCGTTACCAGACAGCGGCGCTTCTTCAGGTTGGTGATGAGTCAGGTCCGCAGAGCGGGGAGGTTGGATATGGTGAAAATGTGCCGAATGCTACCGTGCAGATCAGAGGACAGACATCGAGCCGTAATTCGCAGAAAAACTATAAGATTGAGCTGAAGAAGAATAAGGGAACCTGGCGTGGACAGCGCACGATCAATCTGAATAAACATCAGACAGAGGGAATGCGTTTCCGTAATAAGCTGTCCTACGATCTTCTGAAAGGGATACCGCAGCTGATGTCTCTTAGAACTCAGTTCGTACATTTATATGTAAGAGATCTTACCGAGGGGGACAGCTCAGAATTCCAGGACTATGGATTGTACACACAGGTGGAACAGCTGAACAAGACAGGAATGAAGAACCATGGAATGGATTCGAAAGGACAGTTGTACAAAATTAATTCGTTTGAGTTTTTCCGCTATGAAGATGTAATAAAAAAAGAAGACGATCCGACCTATGACCAGAAAGCCTTTGAAAAGCTCCTGGAGATCAAAGGAGATTCAGATCATACGAAACTGATTCAAATGCTGACAGATCTGAATGATATTTCTCAACCGATTGCGGATATCCTGGATCAATATTTTGACAGAGAAAATCTGACGTACTGGATGGCGTATCAGATACTGACCGGAAATATAGATACACAGAATCGTAATACATATTTATATAGTCCACAGAATTCGGACACATGGTATCTGATTGCGTGGGATAATGACGGCTCTTTCATGAGAACCGAATATAACATTAAAAACCGTTCCGATCAAGGCAGTTGGGAATGTGGAGTCAGTAATTACTGGGGAAATGTTCTCTTTCAAAGATGTCTGCAGTCGGAGGATTTCCGTGAGGAACTTGACGCGGCGATCCAGGATCTGAGATCCTATCTCAGTGTGGATCGGATCAGCAGTATGATAGAGAAATATCGTACAGTTACTCAGAAGTATTTAAATCAGATGCCGGACCAGATGTATGCACCGTTGACTGAAGCGAAGTATGAAACAATTGCATCGGCAATCCCTTCAGAGGTAGAACAAAATTATGAACTTTATAAGGAGAGCCTGGAAAAGCCAATGCCGTTTTATATTGGAAAACCGGTGATCGAGGGAAATACGTTGAAGCTTAACTGGGATGCATCATATGATTTTGATGCAGAGACGATCACTTATACAGTTGAACTGGCAAAAGATTATAAGTTTAATGAGATCGTATTTCGTCAGGATAATATTCAAATTCCGGAAGCGGAGACTACAGTTCCGGCAGATGGTCAGTATTTTGTGCGTATCCGTGCGACAAACGAATCCGGGAAGACGCAGGATGCATTTGATTATTATGTAACAGATGACGGAAAGAATTATGGTATGAAATGTTTCTACATTACAGGCGGACAAAATGTTGAGGAAGATATTTATGAGGAATGATTTATCAAAAGAACGCTTCCGTAATGAATGGAAATATCTGATCAGTACCAGTGAGAAAGAATTGCTGGAGCTGAGGATGAAGCATTTGCTGAAAAAGGATCCAAATGCAAAGGGAAATGGTTATATGATCCGCAGCCTCTATTTTGAAGATTATTTCAACAACGCTTATGCGGAAAAGGAATCTGGTGTCCTGATGCGAAAAAAATACAGGATCCGTATTTATGATTGTAGTGACCGTTCGATTAAGTTGGAGCGGAAGAAGAAATTCGGAAGTTATATTTATAAAGAAAGTGCTCCGCTGACAAAGAAAGAATTCTATAAGATCCTTGATGGAGATTATAAATTTTTGTTAAGCAGTCCATATTCATTGTGCAGAGAATTTTATGTGGAATGCGTCAGCAATCTCATGCGTCCACGTACGATCGTTGACTATGACCGTGTACCGTGGATCATGGATGAGGGGACAGTCAGGATTACATTTGACAGTGATGTGAGGGCAGCGGTCGGAAGTTATGACATCTTTGATCCGTCCCTTCCGACACTTCCGGTGCTTGAAGCGGGGAAACTGGTTATGGAAGTGAAATTCACAGAGATGCTTCCACAGATCGTGCGTGACTTGCTTCCACCAAATGCACAAGAATTCACAGCAGTATCAAAATATGTACTCTGTTATGAAAAATCGCAGTATTTGCATGGATTTGAATATTGGAATGAAACACAGGAGAGAAAACTATTATGAGTATACAAGATATGATTAAGAAGTCGGTGCTGGAATCCGGCGTATTTGACAGCTTTAATGCACCGAAGATGGCAATTTCGCTGATCGTGGCGTTGCTTCTCGGAGCAGTGATCTATATGGTTTACAGCAAATTTTATGTAGGGGTAATCTTTTCCAGAAGCTTTGCGGTTACTTTGGTCGGAATGACGCTTCTTACCTGTATGGTTACTCTGGCGATCAGTACGAACATTGTGATCTCACTTGGTATGGTCGGAGCGTTGTCTATCGTTCGTTTCCGTACAGCGGTGAAAGATCCGATGGATCTGCTATATCTTTTCTGGGCGATCACTACAGGAATCACAACCGGAGCAGGAATGTATGTGCTGGCTCTGATCGCGGCAGTTGTGATGATCGCAATGATCTTTTTGTTCTATCATAAGCAGCAGAAGGGCAGGATCTATATCGCAGTGATTCATTATCAGGGAGATGAGGCAGATGATGAAATTATCCGCAACTTTGGAAAAATGAAATATTTCATAAAGTCAAAGACGATGCGTGGAGAGAAGACAGAGATGGCGGTTGAAGTGTTCTGCCGCCAGAATGATCTTGATTTCACAGAGAAGATCCGGAAGATCGCGAATGTGGAAGATATTACATTGATCCAGTATAATGGAGAGTATCATGGATAAAATGAAAAGATTATAACTGGTTGATTCATTAAGAATATATATTCCCTTGGAATGGAAGAATGGAAAGCTGGAAAAGGTATTGCTGGCATCCATGGATGTGACACAGGAGAAGAAAGCAGAGATTGAATCCCGTCAGGCACTGAAAGAGGCTTACCGGTCCGCAGAAAATGCAAATCGTGCGAAAACAGAATTCCTTTCCAATATGTCCCATGATATCCGGACACCAATGAATGCGATTGTGGGTCTGACGGCAATCGCAGGAGCAAATGTTGAGAGCCAGGACAGAGTCATTGAATGCCTCGGCAAGATCACAGAATCAAGCTGCCATCTGCTGGGGCTGATCAATGAAGTATTGGATGTGGTTCCACGCATCTGGAATTTGCGTTAATTAAGAGGATAACTATAGAAGATTGACGAGGAGAAGTTGTATGAGTCAGGATATTATTAATAATCGTTTTTTGGAAGAGTCGGTATTTGCTATTGCTGATGGATACTGCGTGATCAATCTCACAAAGAGTATCGTACGTGGTTCCATGTATCAGGTAGTTAATGGAAAAAAATATAATCTGAATGAACAATTAGGTTTGCCGGAAAATTCAAGCTTACAGAGTCTGGTGGATGCATGGGCATTGACCATACCTGAAGAAGGTCTTAAAGATTTTCTGCACGAGTTTGACAGAGAACGATTATTAAATCGGTTTGAAAATGGTGAACGTCATATATCGTTCCGATACTGGACCAGGACTGCTACTTTTGAGCCTATGCTTGCAGAAGATCACATGGCTCTGTATCGGGAAGAGGAAACCGGAGATGTCA
>ERZ857750.1404-NODE-1404-length-26696-cov-15.965955_pt1 | contig 26696 bp, 26 predicted proteins | sample MGYA00519915_ERZ857750 | MGnify/ENA primary metagenome ERZ857750 (study PRJEB31778, sample SAMEA3449358) | human gut metagenome | biome: human gut; feature: human-associated habitat; material: faeces | place: United Kingdom | collected 2010/2012 ...
CCGAGCAAGGCGTGACGCGCGGCCAGATCGCCGCCGCCGTACGCAAGGTCTTCGACCTGCGCCCCGCCGCCATCATCGACGAGCTCGACCTGAAGCGCCCGATCTACTTGAAGACCGCCGCGTACGGCCACTTCGGCCGCACAGACGTTGAGTTCCCGTGGGAGAAGACCAACAAGGTCGAGGAGCTCAAGGCCGCGATTGCTGCGGAGTGAGGTGCTCTAATTAGGGCAGATAGACCGTAAGAATAGGGTGCTTTCCGCTGTTGATGGCGGAAAGCACCCTATTTGTTTTTTCGCAGTGTCCTACGAATCTGTTCTTATTTCAATCCACGCACCCCAGTGGGGTGCGACTTGCATGTCCAGTACCGTAGCCGTGGCGTTTACCGTGAAGCGTTATCCAGACTTCGGCGGTGGGGTTAGCTCCCCACATACGCGACTTTTTCCAGTTGACGTGTATTTTAATCTCAAGTTTCGCGGCCATGATGTCCTCACTTTCCTTGTGAGGCGTGCGTAAGATATAGTACGCCTCAAATTACCTCACTTTTAATGATTTGAAGCACGCGGCTAGGCGCTGATAGCACCTAGCCGCATTCTTTCATTCCGCGTAATACCTAGCCGGGTTGTTCTGCGCGTCAACACGCCGCCATGCCTTGACCAGTTCGACGGTCGGCGCATACCGTTCAACAGCTGACCGGCTACCGTCGAACCGTGATATCATCTCATTATCGCAACCGATAACAGTGTCCGCCATGATATGACGCGCCTCTTTCGCCGTAATGGCCTCACAATGCCAATTGCCATCAAACACGTCGTCGGCAACCCAAGCGTCACGCTCAGCCCTCGAATCAAACACGTAGAGGCCACCCGGCCATGACCCGTCATCCCATGTCGTGCCGATACCGTAAGCCCAGCGAAAAGCGTAGAAGGGGGGGTGGTGCCGTTTTCTTGGACTGTGATCCGAGGAGGAGACGGCCATGGCGAAGTACACGAGGGAACAGCGGCAACGCGCGGTCGAGTTGTATGTGAAATACGAGTGCTGCGCGGCGGATGTGATCCGCGAGCTGGGGTATCCCAGCCGGGAGGCGTTGCGCATGTGGCACCGGGACTGGCTCGACGAACAGGGGACGGGCGTGTCCTCGCAGCGTGGTGAACGGTATGCGCGCTACACGGAGGAGCAGAAGCGTGCGGCCGTGGACCATTATCTGACGCATGGTCGGCGTACGAGCCGCACGATGCGTCAGATGGGGTATCCGAGCAAAGAGGTGCTTGCCTCGTGGATCGACGAGCTCGCGCCGGGCGAACGCCGGATTCGCCGTGGCCCGGTTCCCGGGGAATTGAAACGGGATGCGGTCCTGAAGGTCGCGTCCGGTGAATTGAGTTCGCGCGAGGCCGCGGAGGCGGTGGGTGTGGATTCGTCGGTCGTGCGAAACTGGAAGCGTCAACTGCTCGGAGACGCGAAAGGACTCATGGTGGCGAAGAGGGAACCGGAACGCGGGGATTCCTCGCAGCAGGACGATCCGGACGCGCTGCGCGGCGAGATCGCCACGTTGCGCGCCGAACAGCGGGCCATGGAGATCCGGCTGGCGATCATGAAGGGTGCGGCGGAACTGGTGGGAAAAGAGCCGGGCGCAGACCCGGACAACCTGACAAGCCGAGAGAAGACGACCCTGATCAAGGACATCAGTGAGACGTTGGGCGTGAACGCGGAGAGCCTGCTGAAGGAGGTCGGCATCGCGCGCAGCACGTACTACTACCAGTTGAAGGCCATGCGCCGGCCGGACAAGAACGCGAACCTCCTGTCCCTGGTGCGCGAGGCGTTCGGGAGCAGCAGGAGGCGCTGCGGGTACAAGCGCATCCACCTCGAGCTCAAAAGCGCGGGCATCATCGTGTCGGCCAAGCGCATCATGCGCCTGATGACCAGCCACGGCATGGTCCCCGTGCTCAAGAGCGCGAAGCGCTACAGTTCGTACAAGGGCGAGATCGGCGGCGCGCCCGCGAATCTCGTGAACCGCGACTTCCACGCCACCGCGCCGAACCGGCTGTGGGGCACGGACATCACCGAGTTCTCGATCCCGGCGGGCAAGGTGTACCTGTCGCCGGTCATCGACTGCCACGACGGCATGCCCGTCGCCTGGACGATCGGCACGAGCCCCAACGCCGCCCTGGCCAACGGCATGCTTCGCGACGCGTGCGCCACGCCCAGGCCCGGCGAGACGCCGATCATCCACTCGGACAGGGGTTGCCGTTACCGGTGGCCGGAATGGATCCGCATCTGCACCGAGCACGGGCTGACCCGGTCGATGAGCGCGAAGGGCTGTTCGCCGGACAATGCGGCCGCGGAGGGGGTTCTTCGGCCGTCTCAAGCAGGAGTTCTTCCACAAGAGGAGCTTCCGGGGCGTGACGATCGACGAGTTCACCGCGATGCTCGACGAGTACATGGTCTGGTACCGCGACAAGCGCATCAAGACCGAATACGGCATGAGCATCATGGACAAACGCATCCAGCTCGGGCTCGTCGTCTGAAACCATCCGGTACACTGACCAACGACCATACAGACAACGAAGTCCAACAAAACGTCACCACCCCCAAGTAGCGAGTTTCAGTAGACATAACGCACACTCCTTAGTAGCGTTCACCGATTAGCACACCGTCACGGTAGACGTACAGGCCAGTGCCCCTACCGTTGCCCATCTGGGCCGAGCCCCAGTAGCAGAGTCCCGTTTGGCCGGAACCGTCTTCATTGAGACATTGGGGGATGTTCGCGGTATCGGTACCGCAAGCGGCTAACGACATCAAGGCGATTAATGCGGCAACGGCCGCGACACACTTACTCATGGTTTCCTCACTTCCGCGTGAGGCGGTACAATGAGTACCGCCTTTTTAATCTCTCAATTGATAAAGGTCAGCCCCATGAGTATTTGCGGTACTCATGGGGCATTTATGTTAGGCGACTAGATTCTAGCCACCGTCGTGCGTAGTCAGGACTTGCACCTGATTAAGCCGCTAACCGGCCTACGCTAAAGATTCATAGGGCTCACACCTAGCTTTCGCTAGTGTTTTCTTTCGGCCTCTCAGCCTCTAACAGTTTGCGAGGGTTACTCACCTTAAGCGCGTCGCAAATTTTCAGCGCAACGCCAAGCGACATACCCTCAATCGGACGCCGTCCGTTCTCGTAATCAGCGATACGCCCATAACCGACTCCGTCGATTTTATCGGCTAGTTGGCGTTGGGTATATCCTCGCTTCTGCCTTAGTTCCCTTAGACTCATTGCCCACCTCACTTATATTCGGTGGGCCCAATTATACAGTTCCAGACGTTCGGTTTAGCCGTCGCAAGGAGATGTATCCCCATGTCTGCCACCATGAGTGGCAACGTCCATAGCGGGGACAATTCCATGCCGGAAACCCGCTCTCTTATCCTCACTAGCCCAGTAGGCTAGACGTCGGTAGTCGCAACTCATTTACGCAATCTTGTGTAACGCACTCTCACTACGCAGATTACAACCGGCATTCGGCAACACTGTTAAGTTATCAAAGTTTTCGTGTCCGCCTAATTGCCCTCTGCTCACAATGAGTTTCAGGCAGTGGGGACTAGTGCGCCGCTGGGAATCATTTCAATCCACGCACCCCAGACCCAATGCCAAACACAATCGCACCGTTCCTCAATAGAACTAGTGCCAGCTCTGAATAACATCCCGGTGTCCAGACCTCCGAATAATCATTTCGTTAACGCTTCCGGGCTGAAAACGTTCTTCCAGATGCTCAACTAGGACCTGCTCAGCAGTATCCCAATCTTCTGTATTTTTCAAAAAGCTAAACTGTTCAGGTTTTTCAAAATAGAGCTTTACCATGCATGAAACCCTTTGGTTCATCAACTAGACTTTACTTTAGAAAAAGTGCATAAATTGGATTTTCTCAAAATAGGAGTGCTCCATGAAGACCATCGCCAGAGATGACTACCTACAGCAACTCATCGATCGCAAACACAACGGTTTGGTGAAAATCGTCACCGGCATACGCCGATGCGGCAAATCATATCTACTGTTTACCTTGTTCAAACAGCATTTGTTGGATTCCGGAGTGCCCGAAGACCACATCATCGAGATAGCACTCGATGATCGAGCCAACAAGAGTCTTCGCGATCCGGATGTGTGCTACCAGTATGTCAAGAACTCAATCAAAGACAACGGCCTATATTACGTCATGCTCGATGAAGTGCAATTCATGCCCGACTTCGAAGATGTGCTCAATGGTTTCCTGCATTTTGGCAACGCCGATGTATACGTGACCGGCAGCAACTCACGCTTTCTTTCGACGGATATCATCACCGAGTTTAGAGGCCGCGGTGATGAAATCCGAGTTCACCCCTTGAGTTTCGCCGAATACTACGCGGCCGTCCAAGGCGACTGGACGGATGCGTGGAACGATTACATGACGTTTGGTGGCCTGCCGCTGGTTCTCGCGCAACCAGATGACACGGCCAAAACCGCATATCTGAATCATTTGATGGATGAGATCTATCTGCGAGACATCATCGAGCGCAATAACATACGCAACGAAGCTGGCTTCTCGGAACTTGTGGATGTTCTCGCGTCAGGTATCGGCTCCTTGACTAATCCGACACGACTGGAACACACATTCAAGAGCGCGGCCAAACTTAGCATTTCGCAGCCGACCATTGTCAAATTCCTTGGCTATCTCGAAGATGCGTTCCTCATCACGAAAGCCTCACGATATGACATCAAAGGACGCCGACATATTGGGGCTCTGTCGAAGTATTACTTCGAGGATATCGGCCTTCGTAACGCTCGACTCAACTTCAGGCAACAAGAAGAGACTCATATCATGGAGAACATCATCTACAACGAACTGAAGCTGCGAGGATATTCAGTGGACGTTGGCATCGTGAACTTGCCTCAACGAGACAACGGAACAACCAGTCATCGTCAAGTGGAAGTTGATTTTGTAGCCAATCTAGGAAGCAACCGATACTACATCCAATCGGCTTTCGCGCTGCCCGACGAAGACAAACAAGCTCAAGAGAAAAGACCATTGCTCAACATCGGAGATTCGTTCAGAAAAGTTATCATCGTTGGCGGCAATGTTCGCGTCAGTCATGACGAAAACGGCATCACGACGATGGGCCTCAAGCAGTTCTTACTCGACCGCGACAGTCTGAACCGATAACCGTCCAAATCCATCATGTGCGTTGATATTGAGGACGGCACACATAACAATGCGAATCTTCCAATTTTGGTGTGTAAGGGCCGTGCAGTTTCATTGTTCTGCTCATCCACAGCCATTCAGTTTTGAACATATAATCGGACCCACAACCCAGCTAGGGAAATGAGCCAATATGGGTATGAGAGAGTTGCGAAAGCAACGCGGCTTGACGCTAGAGCAAGTTGGCAGCGCCAGCGGCCTAAGCGCCAACCGAGTAGGCGACTATAAGCGCGGCATGTACGACGTACGAGATATGCGAGTTCGGACGGCTTTATGCCTGATGAAAGCGCTAGGTACTGAGGACATACACGATTTGTTGCCTGATTCTTGACTTCCTCCCAGTCATAGGCGATATACGTGGCCGGCTTAGACTCACTGGGGTTATCCTACAGTTTGGGCATGGCAGGTTGTCTTAACAGGATGCCCCTAATGCTCATGGAATTGTCTGAATCACCCCCGCGCATGCGGGACAACTGAAGTGGCACGGGCGATGGACGACTGTCTGGAAGAATCACCCCCGCGCATGCGGGACAACTGCCAGTGAATCGGAATGCCAGCGCCGCCGGCCGGATCATCCCCGCGCGTGCGGGGCAAACGCGTATGGTAGAATCGAAGTAACGGGGATCCCACGCAACCGGCTCTTTAGACCGGAACATCAGTCGGGGGGTTATCCCCGGGCCTATAGGAACTTTTGTGGTGCTTTAGACTGGTTTTCGTTGTCAGTCGGTGGTGTTGGGGTATCGCGTGGTGGTGTGGAATTCGTTCCAGTCGATGCCGGTCCCGTATGCGGGCGCGACGCTGTCGTCCGGTTCGGGCGTCGTTGCCTTTTCGCCCTTCCGCAGGGCGTCGGGGATGAATGACTCCGGTCGTGGGTGCGCGGTCTTCATGTAGCATACCCATTCGCACGCGCGGCGCATGTGCTCCTCGGGCAGCCCGCGATGGTTGCGCAATACGTCCTTGACGACCGAGTTGACGCCGCCCTCCAGCCGGTTCGTGGTGCGCGCCACCGGACCGCCCTTCAGCAGTTCCGGCTCGAGATAGGCGAACAGCCTGCCCTCGCGGAACAGCCTCTCCAGCCGCCGGTAGCAGCGTCGCAGCTCCTCGTGCGTCCACCACCACCGGCGCCTCGACGCCTTGGGGTTGGACGGGTCGTCGCGCGCGTAGGTGCGTTCGGCGATGAAGTCCTTCCACCGTTCGTGCCATGCGTTGAGGGCCTCGCCCCACCTGACGGCCTGCCCGGCCGTCTCGACCGAGGTGAGCCCGTCGGACAGCCTCTTCAGCTCGCGGCCGGCCTGGAGCCTGGGCCTGGACGTCAGGTCCGTCCTCGTGTTGCGCTGCACGTGCACCAGGCAGCGCTGGATCCTCGTTCCCGGCCACGCCTGCGTGCACGCCGCCTCCGCGCCGCGCAGCCCGTCGGCGATGAGCACGTCCGGCGCGGGAAGCCGGGAGAACAGGGTCAGGTATGCGGCCTTGGACTCGTGCGCGCACCACTGCCAGTCCAGCACCTCGCCGGTTTGCCCGTCGATGGCGATGATCAGGCACCAGCCGTGGCCCATGTACGTGCCGTCCGCCATGACCGTGTGGCGCCTGGCGTCCGGCGGGGCGATGCGCGGGCGGATGCGCCAGCACCATGCGATTCGTTTGCGCAGGGCGCGGGCGTCGCCCGCGGAGTCCGCCGCCCTTTGGGATGACGGCCCCAGCAGCCAGGAAAGGAACTCCTCCAGCGTCCGCTCCCGCCTGCGCCGCCGCTGCGGCATCGTCGAGCTCAACCGGCAGGCCGGGCATTTCCACCGCTGGACGCCCTTGCCGGTCCGCCCGTTCTTCTTCATCGCACGCCCGCACACGGGGCATCTCTTCGCTTTGCTGGATGGCGTTCTCACGCCATCCAGCCCACCACCGGGGGCGCATCATTTTCCACGCGACAAAAATGACAGGCCGACACGCCTGCTCCCACAAGGCCGGGCCACGGTTATAAGCACCACAAAAGTTCCTATAGGCCATCCCCGTCTTTTCATTCCGGATCATCCCCGCGCGTGCGGGGCAAACCCTGCGGCCGATTCCAGTGCGTCGGCTATCTCCGGATCATCCCCGCTCGTGCGAGGCAAACTACTTCGGCGTCAAGGCCGACACCGACGGCAACGGATCATCCCCCCGTGAACCGCACCCCGATTGTTGGACTGGAGTAATTCATGTCCGATGATTTGGAGGTGCGGTTTTCTATGTCACGGAAACGCAGGGGTTCATACGATGTCGAGTATATGAGAATCGTCGTCGGGTTGATTCGCGATGGGATCGGCGCCAAGTCGCTCGCCCGCCGGCTTGGTGTGTCCAAGGAAACCACGAGAGAATGGTTGTTGTCATACCGGATCGGCGGAGAGGCGGCGCTCATGGGAGAACGCGAGGGCAACAGGAAATACGATTACGAGACGAAGCTCGCCGCTGTGCTCGACCATCTGGAACGTGGGATGAGCAGGCCGGAGGTCATGGAACGTTATGGCATCGCCAGCCGGACGTGTCTGAAACAGTGGTGCCAGGACTATCGTCGCGGAGGACCGGAGGCGCTGCGCCCGAAGCCCAAGGGCAGGCCGAAGGGCGCGAAATCCAAACCGAAACCGGCTCCCACGCGCGAACAGCTCCTCGAGGAGGAGAACGCGTATCTCAAGGCGAGGGTCGCGTATCTGGAAAAAGCCCGCGCTCTGCTGGCGCCGAGGCCGACAACCGGGAGAAGTCGGTGATCGTCTCGACGCTGGCGGGGCTCGGCCATCCGCTCCGGTGCCTGTTGAAAATCGCGGGATTGGCGAGAAGCACCTACTACTATCTCCTTTCGCATCCCGAGCCGGTCACCCGGCCGGATATCGAGCCGATGGTCGCCGAGGTCTTCCATCGCACGCCCAACGGGTGCGGCCACCGGCAGGTGCGCATGTGCCTCGTATACGAGTTCGGCGTGCGCGTGAGCCATAAGAGCGTGCTCAGGGTTATGCGCCGCATGGGATTGAAGTGCGCCATACGCCGCCCGAACCCATACCGCAGATACAGCTCATACCAAGGCGATACGGGCGCGAAGCCGCCGAACCTGCTGGAACGCGACTTCGCGGCCGACCGGCCGTGGGCGAAGCTGGGCACGGACGTCACCGAGTTCAGGGCGGCGGGCGGCAAGGCGTACCTCGCGCCCATATACGACATGGGATCCAAGGAGATTGTGGCCTGGGATGTCAGCCGGCACCCCGACCTCGCCCAGCAGCAACGGCTGCTCGCCATGCTCGAGGAGAAGCTGCGAAGGCGCCGATCCCATACTCCACAGCGACATGGGATGGCAATACCAGCACGACTGGTGGCGGAACAGGCTCGGGGAACTGGGCATCCGCCAGTCCATGAGCCGCAAGGGCAACTGCATCGACAACGCCGCCACCGAGCAGGTGTTCGGCCACCTCAAGGACGAGTTCCACACCGGCCGCCGGTTCGCCTCGTACGAGGAGTTCAAGAACGAACTGGACGCGTACATCATCCACTGGAACACCAGACGACGCCAGATACGACTGGAGGGACACACCCCGGAGGAATTCCGGAACATGTCCCTCACAGCCTAATCAGGTACCCTTAATAAACCACGTCCAACTTCCGGGGCGCAGTTCACCGCGCGTGCGGGGCAAACTTGTTGCCAGCGAGAGGAAGTCGCTGATTTCCGGATCATCCCCGCGCATGCGGGGCAAACTTCGTGGCTAACGTGTCTTGCGCTGTCACCGCCGGATCATCCCCGCGCGTGCGGGGCAAACTCCGATATAGGCACTATCCGTTGCTTGTCGCCCGGATCATCCCCGCGCATGCGGGGCAAACATGCTGTCGCCGCCGACCTTCACGGTCACGTCCGGATCATCCCCGCGCATGCGGGGCAAACGGCATCCACCGTCGCCGTGTAATCCTGTGATGCGGATCATCCCCGCGCATGCGGGGCAAACGGTCAGCAATTCCTCACGAACCTCGGCACGTTCGGATCATCCCCGCGCATGCGGGGCAAACCCCGCCTTGAGCGTGATGACAGCCGCACCCGCCGGATCATCCCCGCGCATGCGGGGCAAACTTGGGTTTGGATTCGATTCTTTCAGACAACGACGGATCATCCCCGCGCATGCGGGGCAAACGAGCAGGACACCGACTCCGACCCCGACCGTATCGGATCATCCCCGCGCATGCGGGGCAAACGACGGCGACAAGATGCCCATGCGAGTCTCCTGCGGATCATCCCCGCGCATGCGGGGCAAACCTCACTGCTGATGATGCTCATGCTTCCACCGCCGGATCATCCCCGCGCATGCGGGGCAAACATCTGTTCGATGCTTTCCGTGTCCGTGGCGGCAGGATCATCCCCGCGCATGCGGGGCAAACTATGAGATGTGCAAGACTTGGGAGGGTGATGAAGGATCATCCCCGCGCATGCGGGGCAAACGCGTCTGAGTGTAGTGACCCGGATTGTGTGGGCGGATCATCCCCGCGCATGCGGGGCAAACCAGGTCGAGGTCGCCCCATTCGAGCCCGTATCCGGATCATCCCCGCGCATGCGGGGCAAACGTCACTGTTGACGGTGGCGGTCAACCCGTTGCCGGATCATCCCCGCGCATGCGGGGCAAACTGACGGCGAATGCCGTAATTCGGCTAACCATGCGGATCATCCCCGCGCATGCGGGGCAAACTTGGCGAGCAGACGCTTCCACCACGGCTTGTCCGGATCATCCCCGCGCATGCGGGGCAAACATGACCGGTACGGCCATGCTGTTGCCCAACGCCGGATTATCCCCGCGCATGCGGGGCAAACAGCTTTGTCTTCTAGCTCCCTGGTGAACGCGACGGATCATCCCCGCGCATGCGGGGCAAACGGCGGCTTACCCATGGCCTTCAGCTGGTTGACCGGATCATCCCCGCGCATGCGGGGCAAACGTGTCGAGCCAGTCTGCGATGGCGCGGAAGTCCGGATCATCCCCGCGCATGCGGGGCAAACAGCTCCCAATCGCCAAGATGCTTGCCCATGTCCGGATCATCCCCGCGCATGCGGGGCAAACCGTAGGTATGGTCGTTTTTCCACGCGCCCAGTCGGATCATCCCCGCGTATGCGGGGCAAACGGCCCGTTCATCACCGTGTCCACGCAGATCTTCGGATCATCCCCGCGCATGCGGGGCAAACGCCGTGCAGTCCAAGGGCTGCCCGGCGGTGGACGGATCATCCCCGCGCATGCGGGGCAAACGTCTTCCTCGCCGTCGATATGCCAGCAGAGGCCGGATCATCCCCGCGCATGCGGGGCAAACCAGGCGGCTGGGTTGAACGCCGGCATTCTCGGCGGATCATCCCCGCGCATGCGGGGCAAACTCTCGCCTACTACAAGCCGCTACAACTTCCCTCGGATCATCCCCGCGCATGCGGGGCAAACAGCGCCTTACGTCCATCGAACATTTTGCAGAGCGGATCATCCCCGCGCATGCGGGGCAAACAGCGCCTTACGTCCATCGAACATTTTGCAGAGCGGATCATCCCCGCGCATGCGGGGCAAACAGCGGTGCCAACTGTCGCAGATGGCACGCGATCGGATCATCCCCGCGCATGCGGGGCAAACCACGACTGTGTACGGCCGCTATTTCGGCCCTTCGGATCATCCCCGCGCATGCGGGGCAAACATGCGGTGGCCGGCGCGGCCCGGCGTGTAGTGCGGATCATCCCCGCGCATGCGGGGCAAACATCGGGGTTGACGTATCCGATGCCTTCGGTTGCGGATCATCCCCGCGCATGCGGGGCAAACTTCCGTGTGCGCGAAGTGGTAGACGCCTACGCCGGATCATCCCCGCGCATGCGGGGCAAACGACTTCATAAGCGACATCGTGGCAAGCCTGTGCGGATCATCCCCGCGCATGCGGGGCAAACCTGAACGCCTATTCGTGCGTGCTTGCCGCCCGCGGATCATCCCCGCGCATGCGGGGCAAACCGCACCGGGCCACAGGACCATTTCACGCTGTTCGGATCATCCCCGCGCATGCGGGGCAAACAGGGGAACGTCCATCGAATGCCCGCCCACTGGCGGATCATCCCCGCGCATGCGGGGCAAACTCCTGAACTGTGCTACCCCAGTAGAGATTCTCCGGATCATCCCCGCGCATGCGGGGCAAACGGCAAGGCTCTGATGGTCGTCGGCCAGAAACGCGGATCATCCCCGCGCATGCGGGGCAAACGTAATACACGTTGAAATTCGACGTCGTTACCGCGGATCATCCCCGCGCATGCGGGGCAAACCGCCACCCGTTGATACCGTAGCTATCCCATTTCGGATCATCCCCGCGCATGCGGGGCAAACGGTACCGTAAGTGGAGTTAATCAGCGTCAGCACGGATCATCCCCGCGCATGCGGGGCAAACTTCAAGATTGACGTCATTCCGCATCAGCCTCCCGGATCATCCCCGCGCATGCGGGGCAAACAGGGCGGCGCCATAGCATTCCGCCTGCAGCGTCGGATCATCCCCGCGCATGCGGGGCAAACTTTGTCGGTCTGCTTGGCGGCGGTTGCGGCGTCGGATCATCCCCGCGCATGCGGGGCAAACGACGCCGGGGGTGCGGGTGTCGCCGCCCTCCACGGATCATCCCCGCGCATGCGGGGCAAACTGATAATCGTCGTACCAGTTCACGCGACACAACGGATCATCCCCGCGCATGCGGGGCAAACGCGCCGGCCAGGTTCCAGCTTGCCGGTGTGGCCGGATCATCCCCGCGCATGCGGGGCAAACTTCGGTACGAACTGGGCCGGCAGCGTCTCGCCCGGATCATCCCCGCGCATGCGGGGCAAACTCTCATGCTGCGCCCGGTGCGTACGGCCATCTCGGATCATCCCCGCGCATGCGGGGCAAACCAAGGCCAACGGCATCCGTCGCGGCGTCTACCAGGATCATCCCCGCGCATGCGGGGCAAACTCCTCGGACAGCTCGCCAATCGCATACATCGTCGGATCATCCCCGCGCATGCGGGGCAAACTCGGAGGTGTGTTGTGACACAGGATTTTAGCGCGGATCATCCCCGCGCATGCGGGGCAAACAGCGTCGGCGTCGGCGTCGCGCCGGTTGAGCTCGGATCATCCCCGCGCATGCGGGGCAAACTGCCCGTGATCCATAGGGACGAAACGAATGATCGGATCATCCCCGCGCATGCGGGGCAAACTCCGTCGCTAGAGATGCCACAATATATGACATCGGATCATCCCCGCGCATGCGGGGCAAACCCGACCGACAGCCAACCGTCATCGCGGCTCGCAGGATCATCCCCGCGCATGCGGGGCAAACAGCTCCCAATCGCCAAGATGCTTGCCCATGTCCGGATCATCCCCGCGCATGCGGGGCAAACAACGCGATGACGTCGATATGTAGTGGATAGTCAGGATCATCCCCGCGCATGCGGGGCAAACTCGGTCATTGCCATAGACGCTATGGTCGTGCCCGGATCATCCCCGCGCATGCGGGGCAAACGTTCGGCTCCCAGTCTAGTATCGGCACGATGCCGGATCATCCCCGCGCATGCGGGGCAAACGTTCGGCTCCCAGTCTAGTATCGGCACGATGCCGGATCATCCCCGCGCATGCGGGGCAAACGGGTACCACCAACGCTTATAACAATGTGTTTGCGGATCATCCCCGCGCATGCGGGGCAAACCACGTCTACATCCGACCGAATCGCCTTACCGACGGATCATCCCCGCGCATGCGGGGCAAACTTTTCCATAACTGTTCTGCTGTGTGTTTCATTCGGATCATCCCCGCGCATGCGGGGCAAACGTCGACCACGACTTTGCATGGGCGGCCCGCTTCGGATCATCCCCGCGCATGCGGGGCAAACACGAGGATGGTCGCCCAGTCGGTCGCTGTGCCCGGATCATCCCCGCGCATGCGGGGCAAACTGTTTTCCCGCCTTATGGTTCCCCGCTCTAACCGGATCATCCCCGCGCATGCGGGGCAAACGCAGCTTTTTGTGCATACTCACGGCCGGCATCCGGATCATCCCCGCGCATGCGGGGCAAACTCCAGCCGATGATACAGCGAGTCCACGTCGATCGGATCATCCCCGCGCATGCGGGGCAAACGTCAGCGGCTTCCCCAGCCGCGATGCCAACGCCGGATCATCCCCGCGCATGCGGGGCAAACTCGGACTGCAGATCCTGTAGTTTCTCACAGGTCGGATCATCCCCGCGCATGCGGGGCAAACGTCCTTCCTGAGGTTTGTCGGGTGATTTATTTCGGATCATCCCCGCGCATGCGGGGCAAACCGGCATGATAGTTATTCCTCCTAATTATTAGTCGGATCATCCCCGCGCATGCGGGGCAAACTCCTGTCCTGTCATTGTGTGTCATCTCTGTTGCGGATCATCCCCGCGCATGCGGGGCAAACCTCCATACGGTCACGCCCCGCTCGAACATGCCCGGATCATCCCCGCGCATGCGGGGCAAACCAAAGGCGGACGCGGGTGATGTAGAGGCGCGACGGATCATCCCCGCGCATGCGGGGCAAACCAAAGGCGGACGCGGGTGATGTAGAGGCGCGACGGATCATCCCCGCGCATGCGGGGCAAACTGGGTTTTGCGTCAACACGTCGATACTGTCGCCGGATCATCCCCGCGCATGCGGGGCAAACTTGTAACGCGCTGGGCAAGGCGCGCTAGGGTCCGGATCATCCCCGCGCATGCGGGGCAAACCGCCGCCCTTCGCCCACCGTTCGCTAGCGGTCCGGATCATCCCCGCGCATGCGGGGCAAACCAAGTGTCGGCGTGTCGTATTTACGCGCATTACGGATCATCCCCGCGCATGCGGGGCAAACGGCCAGCTCCTCTCCAGCAGGCTCTTCATGTTCGGATCATCCCCGCGCATGCGGGGCAAACTATTCGACAGGAGGCTGCGCCTGAATGCTGACCGGATCATCCCCGCGCATGCGGGGCAAACTTCTCGAATGGTAAGATTATCGGACTGGATGTCGGATCATCCCCGCGCATGCGGGGCAAACCCCGGACGCCACCCCACACGATGGCTACGTGACGGATCATCCCCGCGCATGCGGGGCAAACATGGGCGGTGCCGCGCTCAAGGGCGTTTCCGCCGGATCATCCCCGCGCATGCGGGGCAAACTTGGATATGTCGGCCGGGTTCGCTCCCAGCGCCGGATCATCCCCGCGCATGCGGGGCAAACCCATGCAGACCGCCGATAAGGTGGACGAACATCGGATCATCCCCGCGCATGCGGGGCAAACTTGGATTCGTTGAACGGCGTCGCCTACGTGGATGGATCATCCCCGCGCATGCGGGGCAAACGACCCGCGCCTGGAATCATCCCAACACAACGTCGGATCATCCCCGCGCATGCGGGGCAAACCGGCCGTGTCGAAGCTGCTGCGCAACCCGGACGCGGATCATCCCCGCGCATGCGGGGCAAACAACCTTGATATCTTCTATATCCATCTCAATACCGGATCATCCCCGCGCATGCGGGGCAAACGGCGTGCGCCTTAATCCACTTCGGCACGATTTCGGATCATCCCCGCGCATGCGGGGCAAACCGCCAGACCCTGCACGTCAAGCGCCGACTTGACGGATCATCCCCGCGCATGCGGGGCAAACGTGACGCCGAGCGCGTTGAAATAGGACGACTGCGGATCATCCCCGCGCATGCGGGGCAAACTCCATTCCAGCTCCCTTATTAGAACAAGAGGGCGGATCATCCCCGCGCATGCGGGGCAAACCAACATCCTGAAGTTTAGTATTGGTCTGACCGCGGATCATCCCCGCGCATGCGGGGCAAACCCGACGTGGTGACCGCTCTGATCAGCGCAGGCCGGATCATCCCCGCGCATGCGGGGCAAACCCGTTTCATATCCCCTTGAGCGGACACTAAAGCGGATCATCCCCGCGCATGCGGGGCAAACTCCTCGGTAAGTTCGCCCATCACGTACATGGTCGGATCATCCCCGCGCATGCGGGGCAAACGCATATGAGCTACCGCCTACAGTTGTCCGCTACGGATCATCCCCGCGCATGCGGGGCAAACTAACTTGCATCACCGGCGTATGCGCTCACACGCGGATCATCCCCGCGCATGCGGGGCAAACTGAGCAGCGTTGGGGGTGTTAAGATCACGTCCAGGATCATCCCCGCGCATGCGGGGCAAACTTCAGGACGCCCTCGACCCTTACCGGTGTGCCCGGATCATCCCCGCGCATGCGGGGCAAACAACGCCACCAGATTGGAAACACTGGTACCGTACGGATCATCCCCGCGCATGCGGGGCAAACTATATCGGATGAAGGATGACAAGAACCAGAATCGGATCATCCCCGCGCATGCGGGGCAAACGCGCGGAGTCGTACCGTGCGACTGCGACGGGTCGGATCATCCCCGCGCATGCGGGGCAAACTCGATGAGTTGCGCGACATGCTTTCACGGTTGCGGATCATCCCCGCGCATGCGGGGCAAACCGCGCTTGTGCTGTACTCGGTAACGCGGTCAGCGGATCATCCCCGCGCATGCGGGGCAAACGGCGGGTACGTTGAGTATGAAATTTCTGCAATCGGATCATCCCCGCGCATGCGGGGCAAACCCTCGGTGGTTTCGTCATCCATTTTGTTTTTCCGGATCATCCCCGCGCATGCGGGGCAAACTAAAACCATACGGCGGCATCGGGACGATGCATCGGATCATCCCCGCGCATGCGGGGCAAACTGCTGGTCGAACTCAAGCACGCCGTCGCTTGCCGGATCATCCCCGCGCATGCGGGGCAAACGACAAGTTCAAAAACACCATGAATTTCGCCGGCGGATCATCCCCGCGCATGCGGGGCAAACGAGGGTTGTCGGGTGATTTATTTCGTCCTGTACGGATCATCCCCGCGCATGCGGGGCAAACGGCGTCATGCCACCGTCAAGATGGCGACGGCACGGATCATCCCCGCGCATGCGGGGCAAACCCCCAACGACGAGCACCGTCAGGGCGGGTGACCGGATCATCCCCGCGCATGCGGGGCAAACAGGCAAACGCGCGACGGGATTATATCAAGTGCCGGATCATCCCCGCGCATGCGGGGCAAACAGTCCGATTTTATGCGAAAACTCTTGAGCGCTGGACCCTCAATAATTGGATTCGCACAGTGGCTCCAATCTTCGTACTATTGTTCCTGCCTCCAGTCATCGGCCAAAACGCCTATATCGAGAGGCACTACTCCAACCAGTCTTTTTCTTGGTTTTCAAAACTCCATTACGCTTCTGCTTTTGACTTGAGTTTGGTCGCATAATCAGCTTTAATCCATCATAATCCGCTGGCTCCCATTCTTGCCCATGTGTTCTGAAGTCCAAACCTTGTTCGTTATTGGAAGAGTACACCATGACGGCACGCCCTTCGCCAATATTCTCCAATATCTGCTGCCACAGCAGCTCCCGAACACGAGCAGAAACTTTGCCTACATAGACACCAGGGGATACCTCAAACAGCCAACGTGTCAAGTGTCCACGCAGCTTCGGAGGGGACACTGTAAGTACGATAACAATCATTATGAGCCCCTATGCTTCTGCTTGTTTGCTCGATTGTCCTATATCTTATACTGGCATATCGTCCGCACTAGAATTCGCCATCTTCCACGTCAAAATCTACATGCAAATCCCCATCATCATTGATGAACATGTCCGATTCGACTGAGTAATTTTTGCCGCTCGCTCTATATCCCGAAGCCCCAGCCCACAACTGCGTCGTAATATCTTCAACTTCCGGAGAATCCGATTCGGCCTCATCCGGAGTCAATAACAACGAACGTATATCCTTCACACAACGTTGCATAAATTTCCCATCTTTCATTCTGTCTCGTATGCCTCGACGAGCCGCGACGGATACATCATCAACTTGCTGTGCCACTAAATCAAATGCCAGAGGAATCGTGATATCCACTTTGTACAAATCTGCAATGTCATAGACAAAACTTCGCTCATTTCTTGCGTGAACGAACCCCAATCCAGGAGAACACCCAAGAGCAACGATAACTGCATGCACCACACCGTACAGAGACGTATTAGCAGCAGACAACGCACGATTCACCTCATCCGCATCATCGAAATCCGTGACTTTGTACGATCGCCCTGACCATATTACCCCGGTACGTTTTGATTCTCGCTCATACGCTCGGCGAACTCGTGTTCCCTCTTTACCAAGTAGTTGTTGCATGGTAAGACCATCAGTTGATTCATCAGGAAACCGCATCGCATACATCTTCCGAGCCACTTTCACACGGGTGCGCTCGGAAGACACCAACTTGGCCTGCGCTTCCAACAATCTCGTGGATTGCGCGAGAGAGGCCCCGTGACAGTAGTAGCGAACACCATGCTCTCCCACCCATATGCATGTGGATCTCGACTCGGCCAACAGACAAATAGCGGCATAAGTAATGTTGCTACCTGGTCCTAGCATCAGTACGCTCAACGTCGCGGCGGGCACATGCACCGTTCCTCGTGCATCAGTTATTGTCACAGCATTGTCGGCACGATTGACTACACAATGCTCCGCGTACAGAAATGTCAAACGATCTTGCACGCGGAGCAACGACTGCAACTCAGGTGGTCGAACACCAGGTATGCCGCTCATGACCGAGGCTCCTTGCGATGATCGTCAGCCAAGGGCACCAATGTCAAAAGACCGAATCCATAGCCTTTAGCACGTCCGATCCCCTCGATCAACGACCGTCGAAGCAAGTCCGGATCATCCACAACCAGTACGCCATCATAGGTGGCCGAAGTCAATGTAACTGTCGAGCCCTTACGTCTGAACTTCTCCCGAACCGAATGTCTAACTAATACCTCAGGTAGCTCAAGCCTATTGATCGGCATATGGAATCCGGCACGCCGAGCCTGATGGAACAACCATTCTTGCTGTTCTTCGGCCCTGATGATGCCCGTGCGCTTGCCGCGTTTACCCGGCTCTCCGGACAGCTCGGAATGTGTCGGATTCGCCTTGAGACGGAATCCCCATTCCTGCCCGCATTCCAATCTCGACAGGAACGGTTCATATGAGCATGTCGAAATATCGACAGTTCCAACTCCAAGTTCCTGACGCAGAATTTCCGCATCCGGGACATTCGGGGAGACGATATACAGTCGACTCGGTTGCCCGGTACGTCCCGGGTCAAGCCGCCACAATACTCGGGATGAGTCGGTATCACCATCGGTAGCCCTAGCAATGATAGCGTGCATCCTCTCCAGTGACGCCAACGCTCGCATCGCAAGACGATGCCTCGGGTCAATCATGGCTCTGGTGAATATTGTCATCGTTCCTCTTCCTCTTCTGCATTTGCCACCGCATCGAAGAATGCGTCGTCATCGAGCACCGACTCGGATTCACTCGGACACGTATCGTCGCCATCCGCGGGCCCTAGTTCGGGAACAGTAGGGCGAGGCGACGCTCCATCATCGAGTCGCATGTATCGCCGCGGCTTCCACAGCCGTTTCTGCTGGCTGAAACTCACCGGCTCATCCATAAGCTCATCCACGAATCCCAGCTGACTTCCCTCCCCGGGCAATGGTTCCACGATGATGGGCAAGAAGTCCGGCTTGCCGAAGGTCAATCTATGCATCACCCGATACTGGTATCGTTCCGTGGCTTGCCATGGAGCCTGCCGCAGTGCATCCTCTAACCCAGCGTCCGATATCCACGCATGCACAGGACCGTCTGGCGGGCACGATCTTCTGCCAAGAAACAGTTGGTAGTACGGGGACGCCAGTGCAAACCGGTATCGTTCAAGCTCAGCACGATTGGTGCTTTCTAGCCCAGCGAGAAACACCGCATCCTGCAGATAGTATCTGCGCGACAGAGGAAGCATGTCCCCGTCATCGGTACGGGCCGTCTGATAATCGCTCATGACGGTGCCCGGTTGGTCTACACGCACACCAAACCGTAGCCCGTCGAACCGTTCAAGCGATTCGTCGCGCCCGATTCCTAGCGCTGCGGCGATTATGCCGATGACGCCGCTTTTGGTGGGCCATGCTTCGGTTTCGCGCCGGGTGAACCGGCTTCGCGCCCCCCACGACTGCATGGGTGCAGCCAATCGCATCAGTAAAACTGACATGGCTCGTTCACTCCTGAGTCAGACGATCCGCGACGGTTCGCTCAACATCGGCGACCAGGTCACGCAGCGACGTGGTTTTACCGTCGACCAAAGCATCCGCAGCCGCGGTGTCGTCGCCGATACGTACGACCCAGGTCTTCACCGGTGTGATGCCATAGGCCTTGTCCAGGTCCTGTTGGCGCCGCACCAGAGCCTCAGTCGCATGCTGCACATAATCCGGTACGACAGGCCGCTCAAAAGCACCAACCAAGTTCACCGCCTGCGTATCGCGCAGATTGACCACGATGAGATCCGGCAGAACATTCTGTCCAAAAGTATTAATCTTGCCCTGCGGCACACTGGTCAGGAATGCTTGCGCAAATGCGGAGACTGCCTTTGCCGTGGCGTTGACATCGCCCAGCCGGTCCTGCAGCCGGTTGGCGTCTACGTTCGCGTACCGATAGAAAGTGGCGGCGTTGAATTCAATCTGTCCCATCATGGCTGCTCCGGCATCGCCCGCCTCATCTTCTCCCCCGTTGCGCTGATTATCGTCCACCGCGGTGAAGAAATCAGATTCGGGCTCGACCGTTTGCACGCTGATTGCGTGCGCCACCTGAGCACAGGCATCCACATTCAAATTCGTGTCATCGGCAACCATGCGGCCGAACAACGCCACGTCAATGGAACGGTCATTGGATACAATCTGCTTGATGCGCTTTTTGTCACCTTTAATCGTTTTGGTCGGATTCTCGGTGTCAGCCGCTTCGATGGCAATATCCGCCAACTGGCCATATTGACGATTGCCTAAGAACAGCAGATACTGAGACTGCTTGGCACGATCATCATCAGTCTCGTCACCTTTTTTCTTGCGAGGCTTTTCCAGCTTGATACCGGCACCGCCCTGCAATACGGTTTCGGCGAGATCAGTTGCCTGATCCTCACCCAGATCTCCACGGCGTTCGAGGATACGGCTCGCTAGTTCCTCCACGACGCGCTTGGTGCGCACTCCCAGATCGTTCGGGTCAACCAGTTCCTTGAACAATTCGCGCGTCGGCCGCTTCCAAGCCTGACTAGAGACCCTAGCTCGGGTTACTCCACCGTATTCCACGGTTTTGGGGCTGCCTGTATCATCACGGTTGAGGTTGCCGGCGGCGGTGGTTTCCAGCGCGTGGATTTCGATGATAGTGCGATTGATAGTTGACATGATGTATTGTTCCTTTCCGGAAACGACGGCACTTGCTGCCGGATTGTCTATATACAAGACGTCGATGTGAAGACGTCATGGGTCAATAAGTCGGTAGATGAATAGAGATGAATCAAGGTTCAGAGCACTGAACTAACCATTCGGATTATCACTGGTCCTCGCGGCCCCATAGCCTCGCTGGAAGTCACGTCCCCATCGCAGTCGAACCGCATTGGCTCGCGCCCGTCCGGAACGCAGTCCTTCCAAGTCCTGAGCGAGCATCCCGTAATTAATGGCGATACGCTCGCGTCGGAGTAGTCGAATCAGGCCTCGCGCATGTCGTGTCAGTTCCTTCCAGCTGTTGGCGGTCTGCAGCCGGTCGAACATGCCACGGATGCCGTTCTCATTGAAATTGTCGTATGCCATACGGCCTACCGCAAAGCCAAGCGAAACCCCTGCATCGGTGTGCATCGACATATCACGAATCGACTGTTGATGCAGCGCAAATAGCGTGACAGCCGCATAGATGGCATGTTCTTGCGGCGTTGGCGTACCGGAATTGGTGGAATCGTATCCCCTGATCTCGCAATCCTCCGTATCCGGCAGAGTCCATGCGAATACATCGGGAGCATCTCCGATTTCATGTCCGACGCTGTGTCTGAGCTTGGCTATGGCTGCGGTCGCGTAGGCGCTGTCGCCCAAATACCCTTTCTCACTGCCACTGCCGTTGGCAAGCCGACGCACTCGCCCCGACACCCATATGCCAAGCGGCGTGAGCCGTATGGTCGAAGGCTTGCCTTGACCGGATTGCTCCATATGTTGTTCCATTATTCGTTCTCTCCTTCGTTGGGGACATCGGGGATAAGCTTGTTGATCTTCCCTCGGTACCAGATTTCGGCAAGCGCCACGCAGTAATGTGTGGTCGTCGATGCGCCGGTCTTCGGGTTTCTGCGGGTGACGTCACGGCCAACGATCGCACGGGAGGATGCCTGAGCGGCGATCTGGTCTCCGAGCCGGAACAGGATGCGCCGTGCAATCATGCTCCATTGCTGCCGGACATCTTCCGTATCGGTATCGGAGTCAAGTCCTTGCACCCACTGTCGAAATGCGCTATCGAAAGCAGTGTACCCGGCGTCCGCGGCCCGAGCTCGTGGTCCGTCTACTGGCAATCCAGCAGCGATAGCTATGTTCCCCGCCAGATTTCGTAACTCCTGCACACCGGTATCCACCATACCAACCGCATCGCGGACGACTCCTCCCAATTCAGGATGCTGCGAGGATAGCACCGTCAGATTCAAATCGAGTACATCGTCCACAGTGGTGTCGACCACGGCTTCGTTGCTGCCGTATTCGACACCGAACGAATGCAGCCGGACTGGAAAATCACCAATCTTGACTTTGTCCAACCATCGCAACGTAAGAGGACGCAGTGATTCGGAAGGCCCTTCTCTGTGCTCTTTCCCTGCTTGTTCATCGGCGACCAAGGTCGGCAATCCGCGCCACAGTGCCCGTGCGGGATCATGCTTGCGCGGCATGTAGACCAGCGGCATCTTCAACGTCTTCTCCTGAGCGTTACTGCGTCTCCAGGCGGTCATCGTCTCGTATCGATGCGCGTTCTGAGGCTTCAACCTGTCGCCATTGCAAATGAGCACCCCAGTAATGGTCTCACCGTCATGAGCGAGCAACACACGTCGGGACTGCCATGTCAACAAGGAAGCTGGCCCAATGAAGCTACCAGCTTCGCCTGTCCGGTCCATCGGTTGGTCAAATCCCGGTTCAGCCTGCTCGGTCAATGGCTGGCGTTCCCAGATCGGGGCGTCATCTTCAACAGACCAGGCCGCACCACCATCGCCGGCGTCGAACACGTCGGCGCTGGCATAATTGAGTATCAGCGTCTTCCACAGGTCAGAACCTTCAATGAGATCCCCACCCAGATGCCCTGCCCATGCCACGCCGATGGGGTAACCTTTGCCGCCTTTGACGCGTGGGTCTCCCACCGCCCCTGATTTGATTCCGGACGGGTCAAACGCTTGCAACGTCACCAGCCATCGAGCCGCCTCCGGGACGCCCATCGTGGCAAGACCCTCACCACTGCGTGTGGTGAAGAACTTCTCGCCATTGGGCACATCTAGCACGAGACGTTCCAGTCCGGAGACCTCGTTCTTCGCGGTGTGCAGACCGGCGACCTGATAGAACGGTGCCGTATCGTCGAATAGGTCGAACCGGTTCCTGTAATAGTCGCAATAATCCATCAGCGCATCACAAGCATTTCGGGTTTCAACACCATCGTTGAACAGGGTCTTCCAGTCCGTAATACCAGAACCGCGAAGATGGCCGAACGTTCCATAGATGATTGCAAGAAGCAAACGGCACAGCGCAAAACGTTGCAATGGGATATCACCATCGATGCTGCGGATTTCATTCGCCTGCGCAAAGGCCTCCTTGATAGACAGCTGGAGGAATGAACCATCGGTCATCGTCACTGGAATCCATGGACGGTCCATCAGATTGAATGAGATATCATTTGCTGGCATCTGTTTGCCATCCCTTCCTCGTTGAATAGCGGACCGTCAATGTCCTAGTACCAATTCTCGCACCATTTGCATCCCATTCAGGGATTTGATAGACGGCGGTTCCATTCTCGTCGAGAGCGATCATCAATTGCCCTGCAAGACCACGTTCCAATTGCATGTAGTCGAACCAACGGTCCGGTGTGGCTCGTTCGAAGGCCGCGATAACGTCATCGAGGTTCATATAACTCAGGGAAGTCCGACTCAGAGAGATGGTACATGACAGTATGTCTCGCACCTGTTGTCGGGTCGGGACACCGAAACCGGTCGGGAGCATCCGCTCCGATTCGTCGAATCCGCACCAAGATGGCAACATGAGTTCGCCGTTCCGTTGCTGCAACACGATGACTTCGAACGAGTCCTCGCTCTCACGGACGCCGGCACGGCCCTTGCGTTCGTTCGCCTTACCAGGAGTATCAGGGTCGGTCATGGCGACCTTGAGCCAATTGTTGATGTCGAAAGCATCCTGCATGCGCTGTGGATTGAAAATTCTGAAGCTCTCAGCCATTGTCTCACTGCTGTGCCGATCGGATTCCAAACGCTCCTTCGCCGCGCACTCTCCGTGATTGCCATCCTGCCATGATTCCGGACATACCATCTTCCTCCCATACACTGTCTGCACCAGTCGGGGAATGTCACTCGGAATGTTCAGCTTTCGAACCGCTCCCGGTTCCATGTTCAGCACCGCGAGCGAACGCATCAGCAAATACGGCTGGTATACCTTGTCCACACCAGCCGAGAACTGTGGCGGCACATCAGGATTCCACTGACTGACCCCGGTGATTACCAGTCGTGCCTGTCGTAGTGGTTCCGGACGCAGGTTTTCCCCGTCTCCACGATGATGACGGTGGAGACGTCCCGCACGTTGCAGAATCAGGTCGATCGGCGCGATGTCGGTAATCATCAGGTCGAAGTCCACATCAAGCGACTGCTCCACAACCTGCGTGGCCACGACGATGCCAGAACGACCTTCCACAGAACCGTGTTTGCCGTATCGGTCGATAAGTTCCCGATCGATGCGGGCACGATCGACAGCCAGGAACCGGGAATGGTCCAGCATGATGTCCATATCATCGCCCATCGTCTCAAGTAGCATCTGATAGGTAGCCTGAGCACGGCTCACTGTATCGCGGATGATGACCGCGCATCCACCATCGCGGAGATTTTTCCTCAGCAACGAAACGAGCGTCTCGTCACCGTCGTCTATCAGTGACACTTCGATGTCGGTGGCACGGCCGGATGGTTCAGGTGCCGCCGTAATAGGAACACCGTTCGCCGTAGCGACCGAAATCAGCGGATACCGCAGATCTGGTTCGACGGAGACCTCATCATTGTTCTGTACCGCATCCTTCCTCTGCCTCAGGGGGATACGCCGCGGCGGCGCGATATTCTCAGCAGATACCGGCGGGATTCTCGACGGCAAGGGAATCCTTGCCGGAAGCGACAAAGCATACTTCGAAGGCCTGACTGGTTCCGCCTCCACTTTGGAAGCGGCCGATGCCCCATTCCTGTAGGCATCCAGAAAAGCCTGGCGTTTCTCCTGCGGCAGTGTCGCACTGAGCATGATGACCGGTACGCCGTAGGCACCCAGCCAAGACAGTACCGTCTCCATGTACACATTCATATAGGCGGTGTTGGAATGAATCTCATCCAGAATCACAACCTTGCCAGCGAGCGCTAGATGCCGCAACACAACATATTTGCTACGTAGTCCGGCCATCAGCACCTGATCGATGGTGCCAACAACAAAGTCGGACAGATTGCCTCGCCGCCGGCCAGTCAGCCATGAGTTGACGACAGCCTGCATGGTCGAATGGTCGTCGTATGCACGATACTTCCCATACCGGCCGTTCTCGTCGCATTCGGCATCGACGGACCCGACAGATGGCTCAGACAAATCCATTTCGGTGTCAAGTCTCTCTCCGCCGTTGTCGAACCATTGTTCACGCAGATGCTCGTACTCGTCGTTGAGCTCGTTCTTGCCGTGGGCCAAGAATAGCGAACCGATCTGTCCCCGTTCATCGGCCGGTAAATGCCCCACCCAGTCCAACACACGTGTGAACATCGCATTGACGGTCGCCTGACTGGGCAGTGCGTAATAGATGCCTCCGCAGTGGAATCGTGCGGCAAGTATTTCCGCCGCAATCAATGCCGCTTCAGTTTTGCCTTCGCCCATATTGGCTTCGACGATCATCAATCCCGGCGACTCCATGGTCCTGGCCAGACGGGCCGCCTCACGTTGCATCGGACGCATACGCGCTCCGGGAATGGAGAAGCGCTCGGCGAACATCTCATCGGGAGACTCCCCCGTTGCGAGCGGGGTCCATGGCCCGGGAATCCTCAACATGCGCCATGCCTTGTCCGCCCGTCGCCTCGCATCAAAGACCTGTTCGTCCACAGGACCCTGATTGAGAGGGAACAGTCTGCTATCGCTGGCGATCCAATCGGCCATGACCACCATTGATGTCAGCAGTATCTGCGTACGTCTGCGCAAGGAGCGGTTGCGTAGTGTATAGAGAATCGGCTGAGCATGCAACGTATCCGAGACCCAATCCAGCAACTCATTACGAATCGCGGTCCATGCCTTATCTCCCATGAACGTTTCCCTGCGGAAGCTTTTTCCTCGTTGTGAAGGATCGACCAGTGCCTGTTTATCGTCGGTCAGGGACTTACCATGATGGCCTGCTACAACGCATGCAACACCGTAGGCGAACGTCCCCGGCTCAACCGGGAACCCCTGGCTGCAGAACCACTCGATCACAGCTGCATATCCGACGAGCTCATGCCGATACTCCGAACGCATCGGATCTTTGCCGACGATTGCCTTAATGGACAGCTTGGTCTGCTTCACCTTGTCAGCGAATTTGGTGCTCTGCACGATAAATGACGGAGCCCCTTTACCAATATCATGAATCGCAGCAATGAACTGATATAGTTCCTTCGCAACTTCACGATCGCCAATATCCTCAGCCAACAGCTCCTTGATGTTATCGGAGACGAAATCATCCCATACATGCAGCGCAACCTCACCTGTGTCCTCCAAATGCTGCCACAACTGCAGATAGCTGTCGTCATCCGTGCGCCCGTAAAATGCCGTTTTCGCCCAAATCGATAGAGCCTCCGGCGACAACGCCGTCTTGCCCTTCGGAAAATGAGTGGCCATATCATTCCCTCCTCAATCGTGCTGCATATTACGAGAAGTGCTGGGAAGACATTCATTTCTCCCAATCAACTTACTGATATAAAGCATACAAGATAACACCTTTATATGTCAACTCTCATTCAATACCCCCGCGAATGCGGGGCATCCATCAGCAGAAGAACTTTCATTCCTCCCTATCAACGGATCATCCCCGCGTATGCAGGGCAAACTCGTAGTCATGCAATAATAAAGGTCGGAAGGCCGGTGCCCTCCACCCTTTAAACCTTTTGGTCTGGTGGAAGGTTCCCGGCCTTTCGCCAGGGCATCCCCACAGATTCAGAGCACGGCACCATCAGATGACTTGTGCTCGCAGAAATCTTGGCCAACCCAAAATCTCCGCGAGCACTAAATACATTACGACCTCACGCCTTGGCGACCTCCACGGCCAGCTCGGCACCTTCCTTCACCTCGAAGGAGGTAGCCAGCGTCT
>ERZ857750.1432-NODE-1432-length-26355-cov-65.030684_pt1 | contig 26355 bp, 16 predicted proteins | sample MGYA00519915_ERZ857750 | MGnify/ENA primary metagenome ERZ857750 (study PRJEB31778, sample SAMEA3449358) | human gut metagenome | biome: human gut; feature: human-associated habitat; material: faeces | place: United Kingdom | collected 2010/2012 ...
TAAAACTCTCCGAGGTCTCAAAGCCATAAATATCTTCGATGGTTTCGGAAATCTGTCGGGTAGTCATTCCTTTGGCATACATGGAAATGATCTTCTGATCAATATCAGAAATATCTTTCTGACGTTTTTTCACCACCTGTGGTTCAAATGTTGATTTTCGGTCCTGCGGCACTTCGATTTCCATCGATCCATATCGGCTGTTGACCTGTTTGCGCTTATACCCATTGCGGTAATCATCATTATCCGAACGTTCTGATTTTTCATAGCCGAGATGATCGTCCATTTCCGCTTCCATCATTTCCTTAATGGTACCGCCTAAAAGATCCTTGAGCGCATCCTGGATGTCTTCAGCAGACTGGATATCATACTCTTCCAGGAGCTGATGGATGATGTTTCGTTTTCCTTCGGTCATTTGTACTCGATGTACCGGTTTCTTTTGTCTTGCCATAATAAAAGGTCCTCCTAATGATATTTATTGTATCATAGAAGAACCTTCCAAACATTATTTTACAGAAAAAGTTTCATACTCTCTTGTAATCATTCCGCACCAGACCTCTGCAGTAATCCATCACACGTCCGATCGTTTTTTTGCTTGGAATTTTCTCGTTTTCGCCACGATCCAGCATTTCCATTTTGATCTGCATTCTTCTTGGATCAAAGTTGTATTTTGCGGCCTCTTCAACATATCTCTGTGTGTTCAGCCAATAGGAATCTGTGTCTTCTTTAAATGTTTTGCAAAGCTGTTTGATCATTTTATCTTCTCTTGAAAGTTCCATGCTCCGTTTCCTCCCGGTTTTCATCTGTGTTTTTTACAGGCATAATTTGCTCTTTGATGAATCCCAGTATAGGCGCTCGGCAACCCCTTTTTGTGCAAAAAACGTTGCGACCTCAATAGCCGCAACGTTTCTGCATCTCTAATCTGTTTTTTATCTGTTCCACAAATGATTCCGGTCCAACAACCTTCAGACTTGTTCCAAACGACAAAATCCGGATCATAAGATCGATTTCATCTTCCGCTTCATAGGTCAGTGTAATTCTGTAGCTGTTTTCCTCTATCCTTTCCGCAGCTTTCTGATAAATTGAAAACTGCATCATAACTCTTTCCAGTGCCTGTCTTTCGTCCTTTACCAAAAGTTCCACAGTTCTTTTGTCATGCACTTCTTCTTTTATCTTCGCTTCTCTGAAAGATCCGATGGTTTCGCATTGGAGGATTTTGGAAACACTGATTGTATTAATTCTTCCTTTGTATACCGAAATCAATCGGAATTTGTCGTCTCTTAAGGAGTATTCCAACCGAACCGGATTACATTTAATCCATTTCTCTGTTCCATTTTTTAATGGATATAAAACCCGGATGGAATTTTTCTTTTTTACCGCTGACAGGATCTGACGAAAAATCTTAATATAGGTTTCATCTCCATACGGATCCCCATCTGCAAATTGATCAAAAAGCACAATATCTTCTGGTCGAAATAACGGTTCCACATCCTCAAGCCCCGTCTGATTCGGCTGGAATAAGGCTATCCTTGGATCCATCAGCAAAGCTTTTAACCACCGTTTTTCCACTATCGTGAGCGGCATGCTGGTTTTTCTGTGGACAACTGCTCTTCTCTCTTCATTCAGAAGCGGCCATTTTCCTTTTTCCGATAATTCTTTTGGAATCGTCAGGCTGCTTTCTGCAAAAGCCTTTTCTTTCACAATTTTCCAGATCGTCTTGTCAGAAATCTCTTCTTTCAAAGCAGCATCCAGAATTTCTGCAACCGTGCGGTAATAGTTTCCATATATCTCATGAAATATCATTCTGCGCCTCCCCAAAATACATGGAATACAGCTGCTCCATATCCTGATCAAATTTCTTTTTCAGCTGCGGATTGCTGCTTTCCAGTTTTTCAATTCTGCCCATAAGCGTTCTGATCCATGGCATTAGTTCCATCGCATCATACGTATCAACAACATACTTGTACTGCTGGTCCGTGATCTTATAGACACGACCATTTCTTTTTTCACGTTCCAGGCGTTTCACAATAAACTCCTCGCCCTCCGCTGCTTTTACTGTCATTTCAATGTGCGTAATGTCCTTCGCACTTCCAGAGCCAACTCCCCACAAATAGGATTTGCTCGCCTGATATTCATTTTCAAATTTCTGATATTCGTCACATCTTATTCCTGTTTTCACCTTCTTTATCCTGTCCACTCGGATGAAATCGAGCCCTGATGTTTCTGACACATGACCAAGGACATATTCTCTTCCATTCTGGGTGCTGACATATAGCTTGATCGGATATAGTTTGATTTTTCGCTCCTGCTGTTTTTTACCGATTGCAACAAGCTCCAGATATTTCTTTTCTGTAATCCCCTCCAGTATTGCTTCAACAATTTCACTGTCAATGGCATGAAGCATATAGTGGTGTTTATACCAGAAACTGGGCTGGCATCCTGCCAGCTCTTTTCGATCGAGCAAAAAGGAACCAACTACGCCCATCGGCTCTGTTTCAGAGAAAAATTCAATTGCATCCTGCCAGGAAACCAGATCAACCGCATCTGCCGACAGAGAATAATACTGCTTTTTCTTTCCTTCTGTTCTGACTTTTAGAATTCCAAGTTTCTCATACTCCTGCAATTTTAATCGAATCGTTCTTTCATTAATCACATTCTCCTCTCCGGAGAATCCATATTCCTGCAGTTCACCGGCAATGTTTCGGAACGCCAGTTCTTTTCCTCCTGCCAGCATATCAAGAATGCAAAAATGCAGCAGGATATCATAATCGGAAAAGTTCTTTGTTTTAAATGCCTTATAAAGCGGGTTGTGAACCACCTCTCTGCTGTCGACAGAAATGATCTGTGCTTTTCCGGAGGCAGACTGCTGAAATGACATATAACCATCCAGCCAGCTTTCGATCTGTCTGCGCCGATTGTCGTATGTTCTTCCGCTCTTGTCCGAAAAATCACTGCGCTTCTTAATACCATAAATAAAAAATTCTCTGATATAATTCCGCACTTCATCAAAGCTTCCAATTAATTCTTTATATGCCAAAATGATCCCTTCTCTCTTCTGTTTTTTGCTACTGCCTCCAACTCCACTCCATTTCCTCTGTCATTTTTTTGATTGTGCCTGGTTCCTCTGCCTTTTCAGCCAGCTCTTCTAATTCTGCCAACAGCGCTCTCCTCGTCCCTTCGGCTGTCGCGATCTCATCCGGGATCATTTCTGCCAGATGGAGCAATTCTCTGGAATTTTTTTTATTCCAATAATAACTTCACTTTTATGAATCAAATCTGTCTCGCTTTTCAGCATCCCTGTTACTTTTTCCAGAAGGCATGCATACTCACACTCCAGCCATTGAAACAGTTCTTCGGATGTCCGTCCATCTTTCTTTTCCAGACTTCTGTTATACCGAACCCAGATCCAGTTATAATAATCAGGAATGAGCATGAAATGGCAGCCCTGATCCCCCAAAATATAATTTTCTCGAAAATGGATCGACGCATAGCTTTCTTCGATTTTTCTGTTTAACTCCTCGTACGCTTCCAGATCCTCTTCGTACAGCTCCTGCAGATATTTTTCCGTAAAACGATTGACGACGATCGGAATTCCATCGCCTGCATCTTTCTTTGCAATAAATGTACCGGAGCTGCAATACAGCGCATACGTTTTTTCCCAGGATGTCATCTTCTGTTGACGATCCACCTTTTCTTTCTCGATATAACTCGAATACAGGCCGATACTTTTTTCTCTTACCTTTTGATCATAATATCGAAGAAAAAAGAGAAACGTATCCTCAAGTCTTCCAATCCGCTCCACCTTATTTTCTTTTCCGTAGATTTTGATTACTTGCTCAAAAAGCTCCAGATATTCCACGATCAGACCTTCCAATTTCTGTGGGAAGAAGTCAAAATTTCTTCGAAAATACGATTCCCTCAGCCAGTGATAGACTGCATCCACATTCTGCCCCTTGAAAATTTTCTTAAGGTATTCCAGCAGATTTGCAGCATTTCGGACGACCGCCATTTGATATCGTTTCAACTGTTCTTTTGTTAATGTTTCCTCTCTTAACTGCAAAAAAAACATTTTATCGCTGTATTCTCTTGGCCGGAAAAAAGTTATGTTTTCTGCCAGTTCTTCCAGTTGAACGATTGTGCGATTCACAATATCTTCCCAGAAAACAGCTTTTTTAATTCGCGAAATGCGTTCATCGTTTTCCAGTTCTTTCTGCTGCTCTGCCATTTCTAAAATACGAAGCATCGTTTCTTTTCTGTTCTGATCTATTTTCCCAAGCTCCGGCTGCTGTGAAACAGCATCCGCCAGCATATCATAGGTATCCAGCAGTCCATCATAAATTTTATTTCTAAGCGCGCCGTCTCGAACAACTGGAAGAAGCTGCTCCAGATAAACTCCGTAGGAATTCCCGTAAAAAAATCCTCTCTGGTCCTTTCTATCCTGTTTTACCAGATTTACCAAAAATGTCACAGCGCTTTCCTGCTCTTTCCAGGCTTCTATAATTTCCCGGAATGCGGCCAGTCTTGGTTCATCAGAATATGCGTTAAGATCATATCTCAGATTCATCCGATCCGCTGTGAATACCTGAAACCACTCGTCCACACTTCCATGTTCAATACAATGTGAAATTAATCCCTGTGTATATTCATATGCCAGACGACTGGATTTACGATACCAGTATTCACGTTTTTGAAACTGAATAGGAACTTTTCTAAAATCTTCCACGGACAAAATCTGCAGGTTTTCGTAATTCATAAGTCTGATCTGCTGCAAAACATCACACCGCAGGTTTTCAGTGATCTGGCTGGCATAATACGTTTGCGGTTCTCTGTCATAATTCATACGAATCAGACTTTTTATGTATTCCTCCGTTGTCTCACCAAAGCCCATCCATCTGGCGGCGCCATCAACGCTTAATGCTCTCCTTACGTACTCTCCCCACTGTTTTCCATAATCATCTTTTCTCCAGTCTGCCGTCTGAAACCAGCTGACCAGACTGATCCGGTATCTGCATACTGCTTCTTCAGCAGCTTCCGAAAGACTTTCGAATATATACTGCCCATACGCTTCATTCGCAAATTCATACCGGTTCTCTCCGGCGGCTCTTTTTACGGTCAAAAGTGGAAGAATATCATTCAGTACACCAACGACATCATAGGATATTCCGGTAAACAGCACAAGTTCACAGATTTCCCTCAGTGTCGCAGATCCCAGAACTGCGATTGCTGCGCTGATCAGCTGCAGGGTATGAAGGCTGGTTCCGCAATACCGCTTCTGCAGTTTTTCCATATAATTTGCCGCAACATCATACGCAGTAATTTTCGTATCTGCCTTCATCACACTGTCTCCCCTTGCCAGATACGGCCGGATATACAAAAATTTCCGTTGCGCCTTCTCTATGATATCCTTCGCCTGCTCATCCGACAGTTTTTTGTAATTCTTCTGCAGATATTTTTTGAGCAGCGCAAGATAGCATTCATTTCCGCCGTCAAACCGTACAATCCTGCCAGCTTTTTTCTCCGCTTCTCTGATCCACTCTCTTGCCGTTCCCTGCAGATCTTCCTCATCCTGGATCCGTGAAAGAAGAATCAAATAAATATGATTTTCTTCCGGAAGAGCATTCAAAAAGACAGGATCTGGGATCGCATCCAGAACAGAGCCTGCATTACTGCCTAATTCGTCGATTCCGTCAAGGATGTAAACCAGTTTCAGTTTTTCCTCTGTTCCCTCGTGATCGGTCAGCTCCTCTTCGTAACGCTCTCGGAACAGTTCCAGATACTGGCAGAATGCTGCTGGCGCATCATCCCCTCCGTGTTCCATCTGCTGGCGGATATCTTTTCCGTCTATGTAATAGTCTTCATTATCCATTTCCAGCTGCCCCCCGGCAAAGGAACTCAAGTTACTACTTAATGCGGTAAAAAAGTCTCTTGCCGGATCTTCCTCGCGAAACTGCATATCACGAATATGGTATACACGCACCACCGCTTTTAAATCTTCCTGCAGAATTCCTCTCTGATATCTTCCATCCAGTTCGTGCGCCAGGGTGGATTTTCCCATTCCTCGCTCCATCTGAATGTGAAGAACACCTCTGTCATGTTCTTCCATAAAAGTTCTGATTTCATCCAGTACAAACTCCGGTTTCTCATAGCCAGGCGCACAATTCAGACATGCATATGCTTCACGGTCACTGCTCTTGGTAATCTGCCGTTCTTTTTTTCTTCGCTGGGATTTTTTTCTTCCATCCAGCATGGAATATATATTCGCATAATAAGGATTATTTTTTAACCGCCGCGGTGCATCCAGATAATTTGTGATCTCGGCATATTTTTGTCTACTGTAGTAGGAATCAAAAAAATAGTCTTTCTCTTCAAAAGTATAAATATATTCCGAAATCGGGTACGTCTGTTCTCCTACTTTCAGCACACTGGAACCATCGCTCTCTTTTTCAATGGAAATCTGGCCATAAAACTCCTTCAGAGGAGTATTCCCATTCCCTCCAAAATACAAGAACAGTCCCTGTACCAAGTCGTAGACCTGTTCCCAATACGCTTCTGTATTGATAAAAAGCGTACCGTGACCGATCGTCTTATTTCGCCAGTTCCCCACATCTTCATACCGCCCCTGTTCCCTTATCTTTTTAGGTTTGACTTGAAACAGCAGCAGAGTTCTTTCCAGAATTTCTTTCAGATTCTCATCAAGCGCAAATACACCAGCATTCTCGACGATACTTGAAGCAATCTCTCTCCAGCTCCCGATCGACAGCGGTTCTTTTACCATACGCGACAAGATGCAGCTAAATTTCTCCTGCAGTTCGAAATCGCTCTCTGGCATTTCCCTGCCTGTGAGAAAATCTTCTTGTTCTTTCTTTAATTGCGTCTCTGACATTCGGACAAAAGCACGGTCACTTTCCATTCGGGCACTGATTGTGATGATCGACAGGATAGACGGCAGTTTGATGCTGATTTCATAGATGTCTTTCAGGCGGAATAAGGCTCCGCAGATATCATCGTTTTGAACGCTTTGCTGTAAAAGCTGGTATTCTTTTTTCAGAATGGGCAGGATGTTCTGAAGATTTTCTTCACTGACCCAGATTGTTTTATCTTTTACTTTTTTTTTGAAATCCAAAAAATTCCTCCAAAGTTTTTGTGGACACTTAAACTATTTTTATACACAACAGGGGAGGTCTCCCTCCCCCATCTTCAAAATTCAAATCTTATTTCTGATCCCATAAATCAAATTGGAACACAAAAGGTTCATACTCTGGAAATCCAATAATAGCCTGTCCAACCTTTAGGTTTGTTATATCCCAATCTTCAACGACATAGCCATCACGCCGTTCTTCTACCATTCCTTTACTTTGAACATTGGTAGAATACACTTCGATTTTTCTATTCTTTCCAAATTGTTCTTTAATAAAATCTCTTGATTTAGGATCATTTACTCTGAAATTCAAAGAAGTTAAAAATCCAGACATAATGCTATGTGCCCGTTCAGCTCCATAGTTATCATATATCTGCTCAACATTCTGAATTCCAATCATAAATTTTATACCAAGACTGCGTCCAAAATTTACGGCATCATCCACATGCTCCAAATTGGGCAAAAGTCGAAACTCATCTGTAATAAAATATACATTTCCATCACTTCTGCTTCTTCCCAGTGCTTCTTTGATCGCCATATCAAACATCAGACTATATATTGGTGTAAGCATTTCACCGTAGCTGAGATCATATTCTATAAAAATTTTTCTTCCACCCTTTTTTCTTACCAGATCCCTCAATCCAAGTGTTCCTTTTTTACAGAAATTACCCACAAAAATATTTCTGACTATTTGTTGCAGTTCTGATAAAACACCTTGTGTCTGTGGTGATTCATCGGAAGAAATATAGCTGGTCATAGCTCTCATGTCAGAATAGGACTGCAGCATTCCTCTCAATTCAGTGGAAGTTCTGGATTTAATAAAATCAATTAATGCAGCATTGTTCAAATAGTTTTTATTTCCAGATTTTTCACTGTATCGTAAAAAATGAAGCATAACAGACATAAAAATATCTCTGGCCGCATTTGGGAAAAATACCTGATTGGTTTTCTCACAGGCTTCCTTGAATAAACTTTTTGCAATTTCAAGCACGCTTGCATATTGTTGTTCTCCATCGGCTATTTCATTAAAGATATTCCAATAATCAGGGCTTCCATCTGAACCAACAGCAGTTTCATCATTGCTGATTACAACATCTCCCGGTCTATAAAATTCCTTGTAAAAATCGCCTTTGGTATCAAAAATTATCATCACATCATCTTGTGTTAATGATTCATTAAGCTGACCCAACATTTGAAAGAATGCATTTGTCTTTCCAGTTCCTATTCCCCCAATCAGCATTAAGTGTCTGCTCAGTACACTTTTTGAAATAGGTATGTTTCTATGAATTCCCTGATTATCCTTTCCCTTAAAATACATAACTGGTGATGAGTCACTAATCTCCGGCGCACTTTGCTTTAATTCATTTCCGAACAGAACTGAATCTCTCTGATTTCTTTCTACCTTTGAAGTAACATTTTTCTCAGAGGGTTCATTTTCTCTATTCGCAGATAGTTGTTGTTGAACATTCTGATGCGGCTGACTCATATTTGTATTCGTCCGTCCTAATCGACTTCCTCCTAATATTGCCATACACTTTTCTCCTTATGTATTACCCGTTCTACATTCCCATTCCATCAGACTGCGATGGTGTAGTAGGCGCTTGTGCCTCACTTGATCCCGCAGCTCCGGAATCACTTGGCATTCCTTCAGATGCACCAGCTGCCATTTGTCCGCTGCCTTGATCTTCGCCAGAATTAGTTGGCATTCCTTCAGATGTATTTCCATCCTCTCCTCCGTTTTCTCGATCTCCTCCTGATTCATTCGGCATTCCTTCAGATGTATCTGCTTTCTGCCCGCCTGCCTCTGGGGATTCTTCTGATTCCGTTGGCATTTTTTCTGAAGCGTTTCCTTCCCATTCTCCATTACTTTGGTCTTCGCCTGACTTAGTGGGCATTTCTTCAGACATATTTTCTCCTTGTCCAGCGGTTTCTTGAGCGTTTTCTGAGTCGTTTGGCATTCCCTGAACGGCATTTTCTCCGTATTCTCCGTTTTTCACATTGTTATCAGAATTTTCTTGATCGTTATCTTCTGTTCCTTTTGCAGCGCTATTCTGATTATTTTCTGTTTCATTTTCTTCTGTTGGACTTTGGCTTTCTCCTGTTGTGTTTTGATTCTCCTCTTCTTTATCTCCTTTCGCAGTGTTGAGTGCATTGCTTGCATCGTCCTCTCCACTTTCTTCTGAAGCATTCTGGCCTTCTTCCATCTCGTTTTGATTTTCTTCTTTTTCGCCTTCTTGGTCAACGGTTGAATCGGCGGACTCTCCATTTTCCTCGGTTGAATTCTGGTTTTCTACTTCTCCACTTTCCTCTGTATTGTTTTGCTCTTCAGATTGCTCAGTTGCTTCACTGTTGTTCTGACTTTCTACATCTTCATTACCTGTAGAATCTGGATTTTCTCCTTCATCTCCTACAGTCTGATTCCGGGCATCTCCCTCTTCTTCCGGATCTGTACCCTTCTGTGAATCAGCTTCTTCACCATCTTCTCTTTCATCCGGAGCAACGTTCTCTCCATTTTCTTCTGGAGCATTCTGCCCTTCTTCCATCTCGTTTTGGCTTTCTCCTGTTTCACCTTCTTGCCCAACGTTTGAATCGGCGGATTCTCCACTTTCCTGGGTTGGATTCTGACTTTCTACTCCTTCACTTTCCTCTGCATCGTTTTGATCCCCAGGTTGCTCAGTTGCTTCTCCGCTGTTCTGACTTTCTGCTTCTTCATTACCAGCAGAATCTGGATTTTCTCCTTCATCTCCTACAGCCTGATTCAGGGCATCTCCCTCTTCTTCAGGATCTGTACCCTTCTGTGAATCAGTTTCTTCGCCATCTTCTCTTTCGTTCGGAGCAACGTTCTCTCCATTTTCTTCTGGAGCATTCTGCCCTTCTTCCATCGCGTTTTGGCTTTCTCCTGTTTCACCTTCTTGGCCAACAGCTGAATCGGCAGACTCTCCATTTTCCTCGGTTGGATTCTGGTTTTCTACTTCTCCACTTTTCTCTACATCGTTTTGATCCCCAGGTTGCTCAGTTGCTTCTCCGCTGTTCTGACTTTCTGCTTCTTCATTACCAGCAGAATCTGAATTTTCTCCTTCATCTCCTACAGCCTGATTCGGAGCATCTCCCTCTTCTTCCGGATCTGTACCCTTCTGTGAATCAGCTTCTTCGCCATCTTCTCTTTCATCCGGAGCAACGTTCTCTCCATTTTCTTCTGGAGCATTCTGCCCTTCTTCCATCTCGTTTTGGCTTTCTCCTGTTTCACCTTCTTGCCCAACGTTTGAATCGGCGGATTCTCCACTTTCCTGGGTTGGATTCTGACTTTCTACTCCTTCGCTTTCCTCGGCATCGTTTTGATTCCCAGGTTGCTCAGTTGCTTCTCCGCTGTTCTGACTTTCTGCTTCTTCATTGCCAGTAGAATCTGGATTTTCCCTTTCAACTCCTACAGTCTGATTCGGGGCATCTCCCTCTTCTTTCAAATCTGTACCCTTCTGTGAATCAGCTTCTTCGCCATCTTCTCTTTCGTTCGCGTTTTCTTCTGGAACATTCTGCCCTTCTTCCATCGCGTTTTGGCTGTCTCCTGTTTCACCTTCTTGGTCAACAGTTGAATCTGCGGATTCTCCACTTTCCTCAGTATTGTTTTGCTCCTCAGATTGCTCGGTTGCTTCACTGTTGTTCTGACTTTCTACGTCTTCATTGCCAGTAGAATCTGGATTTTCTCCTTCGCTTCCTACAGCCTGATTCAGATCATCCCTCACTTCTTCCGAATCTGTACCGTTCTGTGAATTAGCTTCTTCGCTCTCTTCTCTTACGTTCGGATCAATGTCCTCTCCGTTCTCTTCTGAATCATTCTGGCCTTCTTCCATCTCGTTTTGATTTTCTTCTTTTTCGCCTTCTTGGCCAATGGTTGAATCTGCAGACTCTCCTACTTCTTCCGTTCCTGTGCCATTCTGTGAATCAGCTTCTTCGCCATCTTCTCTTACACTCGAATCGATATCCTCTCCGTTTTCTTCTGAATCATTCTGGCCTTCTTCCATCGTATTTTGACTTTCTTCTGTTTTTTCTTCTTGGTCAACGGTTGAATCTGCAGATAGATTCTGGCTTTCTACTGCTTCATTTTTCTCTGTATTATTTTGGTCTCCAGACTTCTCGGTTGCTTCTCTGTTGTCCTGCCCTTCTGCTTCTTCATCATTCCTACCATAATTTATTCTATACGCTGGATCTGAATATGTAACATATGGTTTGCTTGGATTTTCAAGCGCACATTGAGAATTTATCCGATCTTCTTCACTCTGACCAGAACGTTCCCTTTCATCAGCAATAGATGTCATCCTTTTTTTATCAGCCTGTATCGCTTCTACTAAATCATTATTATATTTTCCATCATCAAAAGCTCCATATTCTTTTGCTGAAATATCATTTCGTTCTATTTCCCGTCCAGTAGATCTATCTGTGCTAAATGATGCACCTTGATTATAATTAAATACTCCTGCATTCTCAGCATCCTTGAATGTTTGAGGATCAATGTAATACTGATTTCCACCCCCTGAACCATGCTGCGGATTCGCTTCTGCTTGTCCATATGCCACCTTTATTCCTTCACCATTAGGGCTTAGGCCGTCTGGATTGGTCAAGCGGTTATACAAATTCGAATCTTCTGTTTTTAATTCTGCCAATCTTTTATGATCAATATCATATGCTGAAACATTTGAATGTGCTTGAAAATTGCCCTGAATCTTATTTCCATTTTCATATGTCGATGTTGAAAAATCAGATAATTTTGTTTGAAGGGCGGAATCTAATTCATTAGTATTGAGTTTTTCACCATTCATGCAACTATCAATTGTTGCTTGATCAGTAAAATAACCTGAAGCTGCTAAATGTTCTATTCCTTTATCATCGATATATGTAGCCCTCGCCCAATCATTTTGCCAGCCAGCCATATATATTCTAGTACAATCATCACGAATAATGCCATTTTGATAAATATCATGTCCGGGAAAATTTTCTGTTCCTTGCCATCCAGTCGCTATTTCAGCGCATGATTTACTCATTTATAGCCTCCTGCACAACGCAAACAGATTCATTTGTATTATCAATAGCAACTATCATCCTTAGTTGGCCTTTTTCATAAATTGATCTTCTTTCTCCATCCTCTACACACACAAGATTTAATGAACTAATATACTCATTCATTTCTCTATAAGCCTTATATACGCAAGAATATAATCCCTGTCTTGTAACTTGCTTTAGTTCTCGTATATACTCACTCATATTTGGTACAAAGCTTATCTGTCTTAACAAATTTTCTCTAAAAAGCAATCTACACTGTCCTTCATTTTTTCCAAATTCAACCTCTTTAATAGTAAAATATGCTAACTCTTCTTTTAAATGTATTATTTTTTCATCATCAATCCCAACATTTTTCTTAATTTCATCTAACTCTCCATTAATATATGCTATCAATCTATTATCGTTATCTTTTATACCTAATTCCGTTAATCTACACATAAAATTCCTCCATCTAAAACGATTGCCAGCATATCCTCTATGCCAGCAATCATTCATTAATTATAATTTATTTCGACCACTTATCAATCGCATAATCACCCTGTTTTTTAAGGTCATCAATTAACGCGCCCAGCTCATTCATAGCCATAACTGTATCTTCCCATGGAAGTACTTCAACGAATCCTGAATATTCTTCATTCTCACCACGGCGCTGTAATAAAGATCTCTGACTTCCAATGTGAATAGCCGCATGAGCTCCTTTTACCTTAATTTTAATTACAAGGTTCGGCACAAAGCAGACGATAAGCAGGTCAAGTAAATAAACGATTGATGCAACAATCAATAAGAGACTCAAGAAGCTGCTTCTGCTCATAGATGCTCTGATTGCCATTTGGAAGCAGGCAACGCTGATGCCCGCGCACAGCAGTTTAAGCCATGGATGTTTATATACAATAACCGTCGGAACGATACCAAGAAGACCAAGGATTACTCCTACCGCTATTGTTCCACCATTTCCAGCATTCGAAAACAGTGCTATTGTTAAGTAAAGCGCCAGTACCTCAATTGCAATACTACCAAACAGATTCAATAAGCTGAATTTGTAATCTTTATGCATTTCAATGCCAGCCAGCTCATCCAAATCAAATTCATGTTCCTGCAGCAGATTTCCTGTAAGCGAGGTTCCAGCTGCTCGGAAAAGAATTCTTCTGTTAGTAACCATCAAACGGCCTTCTGCCTTCATAAATTTGAGTCTTGTCCGCAGTCTGGCAATATTATACTGTTTTACAACAACCTCATTTTCCTCTGGTTTTACACAGTCCGGAACAATCGGCACATTATATTCAAACGGATCGCCCGCGTTGCTGGAAGGTTCGCTCACACCAGATTGGTCCCTAACTGATGAAACAAAACTGCTGAACGAAGAAAAATCCGGCTGAAATGACTGTACCAAGAAAGGTTCATGTCTTTTCTCATAAGGCTGCTGATACTGCTGTTCTGCTTCTTGCTGATATTCCTGATAGGATTCTTCCTCCTGCTGATATTCCTGCTGGTATTGTTGTTCCTGCTCCGTCTTTTGATAGGAATCACTTTCATCCTTCCTATTTTCTTCCATAAACTCCTGAAACTTCTGGCAGTCGCATTTTCCATCTACCAGTTCTTTTCCGCAAAATCTACAAAATGCCATTTTCTCCACCTCCATTAATTACTTCTTGCATCACGCTCTTTTTGAAGCGCTTGAACATTTCTTTTTTCTACATCGTTAAAAACACTGTCAGAAAAATCTTCTGGTTTTATAGTTTCTTTATACCAGTCGTACTGCTCATAATAAGTCCGAAGCTGATCGTCCTTAAATATGTATCCATGTCTCGCATAGATCTCATTAACCGCATATCTCAGATCTTCATCTGACAGTTTTTTAATATCTTCAGAAGCTATTTCAACTTCCGAACTGTTAGGAAATATCATACCCTTTTCTGACTCAGACTCATTTTCTTTCGTATTTTCCTGTTTATTTTCCGTTTCTGTCGTTTTTGATTCTGTCACAGCAGCAAGTTTTTCATCTACGTTATCTTCATGTTTATAGGATTCCAAATTGGATGTTACGGCTGCTTTGTATAATTCATCCAGCGTTTTATATCCATCGTAATACCACGTTTTTCCTCCCCAGCTATCATCTGTTTCGTCCACTCTGATTTCAACACTGCTGCTCGGTGTTCCATGACTTGTTACATCAACAGTTGTAACACCATCAGAATCTACCAACAAATCATAGTAACAAATATACCAATAAATATCGTTTGTTTCCGTGTAAGTCTTGCTTTCCTTCGAATATGTATCTTCCACCTGTGCTTTATAAACAAGATAGAGAATATTGTTGCTTCCCCAATAATCCTCGTCATCCTTGTTAATAAGCAGATAATCTCCAATATAAGTAAGGCTTTTTAATTTTTCGCTTTCACTCCAGTTTTGAGCTATATCTGCATTATAAACATCTTCCGCCTGTGACTGCATCTCTTTTAAACTTTCATCCGATATTTCTGAAATTTTGCTTACATAGCTGTCCAATCCACTAACTGTATATGTTTTTGTTAAGGATTCCGGCACCATTCCATAATTCTGGAGACAATAGTCTGTCGCATCTTCATCATACATATATGCAGTTGCTGTTACTGTATCTCCATTGGAAAGGCCTTCGCTTTTGTCAAGTTCATAATTGAAGTCCTGTGCTGCAGTTTCCGATGGATTTCCTTCCATACTTGCAGAACCATTAGGAGCGATTCCTTCAAATGTCACCTGCATTCCTTCAAATGGATCAAATTTTTTTGCTTCTTCCAGTTTTTTGACTTTAACCTCTATATTTTCATATTTTAGTTTATATCCATAAGTAGAACGGGCTATCTCATCATTACAGTGCCATGTATATGTAACAACATCTCCATTACTAAGCCCTGTCTCTTTGTCTAACGCTCCGCTGACACAATCTGATAAAAACTGTCTTGCTGCTGAACCCTGATAACTATTAATACGCTTTTTTCGAATGATATTTGTTAGCTTTTTCCCATAATCATCTTCGAATTTTTCATAATCAAAGGTCATCATTGCCTGCCCTACTGTATTATAGCCATCGATGGAGACTGTTGTATATTTGTTCAAATTAATAGATGGTTTAATCACCGCGGATAAAACAAGAATGATAACACAAAGTCCCAGTGCTATTCCTGCACACAAAGCAATCATTTTATTTCTTTTTTTCAGTCTTGCATCATCCCTAGGTGCTCTTTGAATCTTCTTTGGTTCTTGTCGTACTTTTTTTTGCTCCTTGGGTTTTATTTGCACATGAACTACTTCTTTTTCCACGCGCTTACCGCACTCTGGGCAGAAAGCACTGTCTTCCGGTATCTTGCATCCACAATTCGTACAACGTTTCATTTTTTCTTTTTGAGGTTTCTGCCCGATTGTTTGCTGTTTCCCACATTCAGGACAAAATAAACTATCATCGGGGATTTCTCTTCCGCATTCTGAACAACGCATCTTCTCTCCTCCTCATTTTTTATTCCTGGAAAAACTGATCTAATCCATTTGCGATGCCCTGTACAATTTTCATCTGGTATTCTTCCGTTTCCATTGCCAAATCCTCAGTCGGATTTGTCATATATCCCATTTCCACAATAGTAACCGGAACCGTACACCAATTGATTCCACTCATTGTATCAGTTTCCCATACGTATTGCTTTTCACATCCCGTAGCATCACATAATGAATCCAAAATTGTTTCCGATAACATTTTGCTCTCGTCCGCCAGTTCTCCATTATATGGATTAGCTCTCGTCTGGCACATTGTCATTGCTCCACTAACCGAAGCATCCGTAGATCCATTCGCATGTATTCTTACGAAAGCATCTGCGTTTGCTTCATTGGCGATCTGAGCTCTTTCACTATTGCTGATATCAACATCGTTCGTAGTACGTGTCATAATTACCTGATATCCACGCGCTGTTAACTCTTCTTCCAATTTCAATGATACACTAAGCGTTAATTCATACTCCGGAACTCCACTGGCCGTTCCCATCGTTCCTGACGCAACCTTTGCCTTTGTCTCCGATGCGCCCGGCCCAATCGGTTCCTGCTCACTGTTTCCCTGTGCTTGATGCCCAGCATCAATTACAATCAAGCGGCTGTCGGCAATCTTATTTTCTTCCGTAAGAAATTCACTTAAGATATAACCAATTTGTCCTTGATATGAAATTTTAGACCATTCGCCTCTGCTTTCAATTACCTCAACCTCCTCATAAGCCTCTAAATTCGCTATAATCTCTGCTTCTGTATTTGGCTCATTTCTAAGATCTGCTTGTTTTTTAATATACATGGTCACTGGTTCAGGAATTGTTGCCGGTTCTTGCTCATCAGATTCACTTTCTACTGCAGTTTCGTTTTGTTCTTCCATTGCCGTCGGCGAAATATCTGGTGTTTCTTCCAGTTTCACTTCAGACTCTGTTTCTGTATCTTGCGATACCGCTTCCGATTCTGCCTTCGAAATATTTTCTGCTTGTATTTCTGAATCAACATTTTTCCCACAGGCAAGCAATAGGAACATAATGCCTAGCAGCATTGTCGGAATTCTTATTTTCGTCACTTTTTCCCCTCCTCATTTTCTATATTTCTTGTGAATTTCGACAATTTTATTATAACTCAACATTTTACTTTTGGCTACTATAAACAACAATTCTTAACCTATTATCTGATGATGGATTTCAATTGCATCCAGATCCTCTTTTAAAATCGTATTGATATCAGCATCTTCAGATTTAGCCACCCGATCAGACATGACCATAATCAACTGTTCGTTCAGATTTCTTACCCAGCGCCCATTACTATGTTCTTTTGACTGCGCATAATTATTTTTTACAACTTCACTGTAATACGATTCATCTACCACATAACCAGCGTTATGTATCCCCATCAAGCCGATCTGGACAATCTCCTCCGGTGTATAATCTTCAAAATCAAAGGTATGTGGAATACGGCTGGCCAGACCTGAATTTTGTTTCAAGAACTCATTCATTTCCTTTGTATATCCGGCAAAGATAATAACCATATCTTTGCGGTGATCTTCCATAAATTTTAAAATTTCATTTATCGCTTCCAGCCCAAAATCATTCTGGCTGTCTGAATTCAGCGAATAAGCTTCATCAATAAATAATACACCTCCAAGTGCTGATTCCAGCACTTCTCTTGTCTTAAGCGCTGTCTGACCAACGTAACCAGCTACTAAATCACTGCGTGATGCCTCAATAAATTTCTTTTCTGCAATAATCCCTTTTTGGTACAGCACTTCACCAATAATCCGGGCAACAGTTGTTTTTCCGGTTCCCAGATTTCCAAGAAACAGAGAATGTAATGTAAAATCCTGATTCATCTGTCCCTGTTCCTCACGCCGCTGGTTAAGTTCCGCCAGTGAAATAAAGCGGTTGACCTGTTCTTTGACTTTTTCAATACCAACCATCTTCTGCAGTCGATCAAATGCCTGTTCTCTATCGTCTTCATTTTCAGCTTTCTGATATTTTCCCTGTGCCAGTGCTGCATCCAGATCAACTTTTTTGATCGTCTCTAAATCCTCTTCTCCATTATTCATAACGCGTTCTGCAAATACTTTCAGCAGTTTCTCATTAAAATTGCGAATCCATCTGGCATTGCTGTGTTCCAGCGATGCATGATAAGCGCGTTTTACCTGCTGCGCATAATATTCTCTATCTTCAAACGTGTACATCTTTTTCTCCAGATCCCGTTCTCCAATTTCCACGATTTCATCTGGTGTATAATCCTCAAATACAAATTTATTCGGAACACGCGAAGCCAATCCCGGATTCGTTTTTAAGAACTGCTCCATCTCTTTCGTATAACCGGCAAAGATAATCATGATCTCTCCACGGTGGTCTTCCATATATTTTATTATCGTGTTGATTGCCTCAATACCAAAGTCGACACTGCTCCCTTTTTTATTCAATGCATACGCCTCATCGATGAACAGAACACCTCCCTTTGCCTGCTCAAGTAGCGCCAGTGTCTGTTGCGCCGTTCCACCGACATTTTCTGAAATAAAGTCTGGTTCTGATGCTTCTATCAGCTTGAATTCATCACTTTTAAAGGCCCCGGATTCGTAAAGCACTTCCCCAATCAGCCGCGCAACCGTCGTCTTTCCGGTTCCTGGATTTCCGAGGAATACGGAATGAAAGGACTGTTCCTGTGGCTGCAGACCCTTTGCAATTCTCTGACGGTTAAATTCAGCCAAATGAAGCATCTTGTCGATTTCTTTCTTGACACTTTTAAGACCAATCATCTGATTTAACTGTTCGCGTGCACTGCTTTTCGGTTCCTTGCTCTGTTCTGCATCTTTCTCTGTTATTTCATTGCTCTGTTCTTCTTTCCGCCAAACCCATTTACTGCTCTCGTCTATGTCTATACCAATATTCGATACATCCCCTTCACTGCACAGCACCTCATCAAGTTCTATCAGAGATGAGCCTTTGATCCGCAGATTTGGATTAACAATACGATTTAAGCGCAGAACATCTCCTCTGAATACAGAGTTTTCATCAAGCAAAAGGTCAATCTTCCTACTCATGTTGCCCAAAATTTCCATTCCTTCTTTCATACATACATAAGATTGACTTTCCGCACTAAAGATATTTCTGATTTTGGACGCAGTGCAAATTCCCCTGGAATCATCCATACACACGGATTCAAAATCATCATCATCTGATTGCAGATATGAATTTTTAATCAAATACACCGCAGATTCATATTCCGGCTGCGTAACGGTACAATTGCTGGTTATGATTCGACTGTTTTCACTCCAAATCGCTGGTCTGCGTTTTTCTTTATCGCACCCCTCAACACTCACATTATTCAGTGTAACGTTTGAATTGTAGGCGTTAACTACGCAGAACCCAACCGATCTTACTGCAGAATTTTTTATCTTAATTTCTGTATTTTTCGCCACGATGTTGCAATCACAAAATACACTGTCGTCGATTTCTACATTGCAATTCTCAAAATAACTTTTCAATGACCACTTCTCATTTTTCCAGACTGTTACATCTTTAAATTTTATTTGACACTCCTCTTCTGCATAGATGACTGGATAAACCTTCTCCTCTGTCTGCGTACTTTCAATCACAACATTCGTCATTTCCAGCTTCGACTTTCTGTTACAGTTGATGATATTACACTTTGGTTCTCCACAACAAATCCACAAACCCTTAAAAGAAACAGACGCTCCTTTCTCTATAAAAAAGCGGCTGGTTATCGTGTTTCGAAAATCCTCTCTTCCTTCTTCCGTTTTTACTACATGTCCAATAAAACTCAGGCTTTTACTCAGAGTGATATAATTGACGTTTGGACAATACCCTTCTTCGAGTTCAATGATATCTCCATCACTCGCATTCCTGACTGCATCTATCAGACTTGGTTTGTCATCATCTGCTCCTACTAAATATCTCGCCATCTCTGGTTCCTCCTTAAAAACTTCTGTTCTTTCTCTTTTCCGTTTTCTACTGTATACTTTCCAGCTGTTTTTTCATCCGATCCCATATTCCAGATAAAGCCCTGTACAATAAAAGGATTTCTCCCATATCAGCAAGGGTTCATCTGTTTTTATGTCACTACCGGATTCTGTCGTTTTCAATTACTTTTTCCCAATTACCCAACCTCAAATGGAAGGCGGGAACTGCTTCTTTCCTACTTTCTGTTACTCTTTTACTTGAAACGAAGACAGAATCTGGATTACTTCGTCTTCTTCTTTCTCTTCAAAAACACCATCCGGAGCAGCTGCCAGCATGACGATCGATCTTCCACAGTCAAATGCACAGACCCCCATGTAGCCGGTTCCGCAGAAATCCTGATCGCCCAGATAACGTTCCGGTACAACTGCATAATAGGTTGCCCCATCATATATTACAGTTCCGTCTTCTGTCATTCCGTCATCATATGCATATACCTTTATCTTTGCTACCACATACGGTTCTTTTTGATCGGGATTCTCAAAAGATGCATCAGCTACTTTTGTCATGTGTGCATATTGAACCTCATGATATCCCCCATAATATCTGCTGAATTCCATTTCTGAAGAATAGTAATTAATTTCTGCACCACGCTCGTTTTTTAGTATAACTGATTCATAGTCGCTCTCACACTCTTCTGCGTCAATATCAATATACCAGGAGTCTGGATATTCAAACATCATAGTTGGAATGGACGGCTCATTGGTCATATAGATATTCCCTTCGTTGCTCTTTTCACTGTCCGTTTGCTGTTCTTCTGGATTCTGATAGTAAATGATATCAAAAGCCTCTTCATCGTCAGACTGAAAAACATGAATATAGACTGTATTCACCAGATAGGAATCGTCCGCAAATTTTTCTTCTACAACGCCTTGTGGATAAATATAATATTTACATTGAACATAGTCGGTCGAATCTGTAATGATACATAAATAAGAACCATCGTCCCTTTTCTCAACGAACATCGGTTGTTGATTTGGGTACAAAATTGGCTGCCTACTTGCAATACCTCCATCTCTAAGTCTTCCGTCGTCCAGCACTATAAGATCCAATAATGCTTCTCCTTCTCCATATGCAGCATTTGCCGCATCTGTTGCTTTATATGTTCCAGCAAATTTTGCTATTTCACTCATGAGTTCTTCATCTAACTCTTTTTTTTGATAGGTACATCCGTTCACAAATTTTTCTGTACCGTCCGGATAAGTTTCATAATGCAAATGTATACTTTTCCATGCATTTTCTTCATTTATCAGTTCCCATTCTTTCGATATTCCCAATTGTGCAATTAACGATTTATATTTCTCTTGCTTTTGATCGGATGAATCTGTTTTTTCATTTGTTTCCTTAAACGTCGGATATTCTATCCCGGTTTCTCCCACTGAAAAAGTGATGAGCGGATACGCTGCAACAACATCTACACAGCATTGACCATTTTCATGGCTCGCTACATCCATCGTGCCTTTTATGCCCACGCTGATTTCAGCATCAATAATCGGCATAAATTGTCCCACTACAAGAATAGGCGCCGCTGCTCCCTTGGCCTCTAATTCTGTATTTGATCTAAAAGTCCACTCCTTCTGTGTGTACTCCAATATCGGTTTTCGATAGCCTTTCCCTTTCTCATAATATTGACTAACTCCAATGGGAATTTCTGCTTCTAAATATATCTCTCCTTTAGCTGTTATTACAAGATATACCTGAACATCCACTCCGATAATTCCGTTTCCAATCGGTTTCTTCGTTTTAAATAATACAATTTTCTCTTTACTATCAGCTTCCTCATCCTCTACTGTCTCGTTCTGTTTTTTCTCCAGGCTGCTGTTTTGATCATTCTCCGTACTTTCATCTTCCTTTACTGTCCCACTCTGTTTTTTCTCCGGGGTACTGTTTTGATCATTCTCCGCACCGTCACCTTTCTTTACTGTCCCACTCTGTTTTTTCTCCAGGGTACTGTTTTGATTATTCTCCGCACCGTCACCTTTCTTTACTGTCCCATTCTGTTTATTCTCCGGAGTACTGTTTTGATCATCCTTCTCATATGTTTTCCCAAATGTCGCCCCTCCCTTAAAATCTGCTTTTGTATTTAGCACCACATTTGCATATTTCAACCCATCCTTCCAGGAATATTCCATTTGTGATGCTATAATCATTTTCTGAATCTCTATGGATGCTGAAAAGTTCTTTAACTTTTGTGGCAGTTCGGGTGCAATAGGCATTTCAAGCCGCATACCCGTCTTATTGTCTGTATAATATATTTTTAATTTCCCGTCTTCTTCCTCCACCTCAATTTTAAATCCTTCCCATTCCGAAGTATTCCACGTCCCAGCCGACATCATAGCCGCATTAGTTTCGGAAGTCTCTGCCTGCGCAGTCACAAGATTTTCTTCTCCATAATAGTTGACAATATCCTGAAAAGTCAGCTCACTTACTCCCGATTGCTTCAGAATTTTAAAAACCTCCTCCATCTCAGGGACTCCAAGCTCGTAACTTCCATCTTCTAAAATGCTGATAACTTTTCGGATTACAACAAAACCATCTTTCCGGAAGGTAATCACCTCTCCTTCCTTCAGCTTTTCTGTTGTCTGTAAGATACCCCTCTCCTCATCGAATGCTGTGACGGTTCCTTCTTCCAGTTGTCTCACATTGTCCTGATATTCCACCTCATCGAGATCTTTCGGCCAGAATGTATCGTAGTAATGCTCATCCAACTTTTTTATCACATCCCGCACTTCGTCTTCCGATAATCCACGTTTTAACTGTTTCTTATCCACCAGTTTCAAATCCAGTGCCAGCTTCACATAGTCCTTTTTCTTTAGCGCTTTCTCTGTTCCAAGGTATCTCTGAATTTTAGGTTCCCCAATGGATTTCAATGCCGTAACTGCTATAAATTCACCGGTAGCGTTCTCTTCTCCCTTAAATTCTTCCTCATCTTTATCTATAAAATCCCAGTCAGCTGCCGCCTGAACATAGGGATAATATTCGCTTTCTGTATCAACATCGCTGAAATAGTCTTCCTCATCCGACCCTTCCGTTGCACCAGAATGCTCTCCCAGGGTTTTAATCCATTCCTGTCTTGAGACTTTCTCACCATCCTCCTCTGGCTGCGCATCTCCTTTTTTTCCATACCACAGAAAAAAAGCTCCACAGATTATCAGTATCACTGCAATGCCTAAAATTCCATATAATATTCTCTTCTTTTTCATAGCTTCCCTCTAAAATTGTATATCTACAGCAACATCTGCCAAAATCCCTGAAAACTGGCAGCTCTTGTTACATTTGTAATAAGAGCTGCCAGTTTAATCAGAACATTTTCTTTATCTTTTATTCTACTTTCACCACTTTTAATCTATTCTAACATACCTATTTCTGCTCCATCAGTATTGTATAATTCAAATTTTACATTTCCATTATTATCCACTCTTTTGATATAGGTATCATTAAGAAAATAATCATAGATTTGATCTGAATTAAGCTTTGTTTTGGTTTCATCCGTCAGATTTATTTTATATTTTTCATTACGTGATCCATTATCGGAATCAAAAAATATGTCATTACCCAGCAAGGAAAATTTTTCTTCATCCAGATATTCATATATTTCCTCATTAACTGCATAAATATAATCTACTTGTGCATTGTCACAGTTGAGCCGTAATATTCCCTTATATGGTTTGACAAAATATAACTTTCCTTCTTTTAATGCCATTTTTTTAAGTTCAAATTGTTCAAGCTTATATAACAGTGTGTTTTGAGTTCCATCCTTTTTTACTTTGTAAATACCATTAGGATTTCCATTCATATAAAAATAATAGATCCATTCGCCGTCATCAACATTTATGTTAGGCATTGCCCATCCGCTTACCAACAATTCTTTTTCTGTTTCGTCTGTTTTCATCTTATATAATCCAGAATCAACCACATAAAAATAAATCCATCCATCTACAACATTTAATTCATACCCCTCTGAGTTAATAGACCATACAACTGAACCATCTATCTTTGCTTTTCTGATACCGTCATTATTTCTATAATACATCCAGTCCCCAACAACATTTAGAGAATCTCCTGTCTCTCCAATGACCTGTTCCCGTTCAGAGCCATCTTCTCTGGCTTTATAAATTCCCTTTCCATTATTATAATAGTACCATCCATCCTGATAGGCAATTTCTCCTCCATTTATAATATTCATACTCGAATTTCCAACTGTATTGCTGTTTTTTTCGTCAACTAACGTATAGTCATCTCCCAAGCGATCCTCTTCCAAACCATAACTTGTTTCTTGCTGCTGATCAGAATTTTCTTCTGAAAATTCGATTTCATTTTCTGAGTTCGAATTTTTTTCGAAAGAATTATTATCATCCAAAGAACCTCTTTTCTCTAATGCTACACCGTTTGATCCACATGCCGTTAATACAACAGTTATTCCGAAACACATTAAGATTTTCGCTATTCTTTTTTTCATCATGGCACTCTCCTTATTTTAAGTTCTTAAACTTTCAGCTCAATTTTTCCACGGGATATCATTAACACGGATTTCTTTTCCCGAATCTTCTCTGTAAAATCTGCATTTTCCCTTTTCCGCCTCTTCCAGTCTGCACACTTTTCTTGACCCAATGCCATTCGTAAGTTCTATATAGTCACCCATGGAACCATGAACCTTATGCAATTTTGTTCCGCCAAGCTCCTGATAATTGGCAATATAATGGTGATTCGGATTTTTATCCTTTTCCCGCGGCGTTCTGTTATCCCGCTTTGGCTCCGATCTTTTTTCTGATCTGCTTTCGGAATATCCCGAAGCCCCTCCTACATCGTAAGATGATGCGGCATTTTCACTGCCGCTTCCTGCGCTTGCCATCCCTTCTAATAATATCCTTCCAATCATAAAGATAACTCCAAGCAGTAAAGCGCCTCCAAGAACAGCAGCACCCAATGCAAGGATATTTTCCAAAAACCATACAACAAGCGGAACTACAATTTTTGCAAATACCATTGCTTCTATCGTAAAAATAACCATTTCCCTGCTTTCCTTTTCGATCAAAAGCAATCCCCAAAAAACAAGCAGCGCTCCCACTGTGAGAATGGTATAAATAATTCCGACAGGTTTTACATACATAATGACTTCTGGAAAATTGAAAATCAAATCCTGAACTGCCCTCGGCTCCACCGTTACTCTTCCAATGCGAATCCAGAAAATAACAAACGCTGCCGCAATCTGCACCAGAATCAATACTCCTGATGCTATGAGTGCTGTTTTTTTCCCTTCTTCACAAATCCTGCAATAAGCAAGTGACAAAACCACAAATTCCGCAAGCAGCAGTAATAGAATGATATTTCCTGCAATACCGCCCAAAACCAGGTCTGTTGTTCCTGTCGTAAACATCCTGTCGCTCAAAAAACCATATTCCTTAATATCAGCAATTTGCGCCGAATAGCCGCCATTTACGATATACAAAACATAAGCGATAATGCCCGCAAGCACTGCAGCTGCCATAATTACAACTGGAATATGATTCGCCAGATCTTCCATTGACATTTGTTTCCATTTCTGAACATCCAACATGAATTTTATTCTGTCTTTTTTCATTTTCTTAACCTCCCTCATTTTGTAACTCTTTCAGAAGCTTGTCCCTCCCATTTCATTTGCTTTGTATTTTACAGTTTTTTCTTCTAGTGTAATACATTCTCTTGTTGTTTGCAATATATTTTGTCATGCATTTTGCAATGCTTATTTCAATTAGTTTGTGCAATACAATGAAACAGGCTGGACTTTCCAGTTATCTTGAATATCAGAAAACAGCCAGAAAAAGGTACACCAAAATAAGCTGTCTCCCAAACAGCTTTTTCCAGATTTCTCCGATTTCCCAGATCCGAAAAATCTTATTTTTATTGTCGAACCCTTTTGAAACACACCTTTGTTATGTTTTATGCTGCCTGTAGTTCACATCTCATAACCGGAAATGGTGTTCCGGCTTGTATTTTCTGGCAGCAGAATGGAGTTTGATATGGCATTTCAATTAAAAGGCAATCGCAAGGAAACGGAAAATAAGACCATCCGTTTTCCCCTTCACCTGATCGATCAGATCGAGCAGGCAATTTCCGATTCTGACCAGGACATTACTTTTTCCAGTTTTGTGATTCAGGCGTGTGAGTATGCGTTGGATCATATGGATGTCCCATCAGAAGAAAACAACTAACTTTTCTCTTTTTAAAGCAGATTTTTATGGTTCGACGTGCATTTTCTGGCTGTTCTCTGCTTCTATTTTATCTTATCACGCTTCTTATTTTTTTCCGGCCAAGATTTTGTCCAATTTTTTACATCAAAAAGAGCACCAGATTTTCCGATGCTCTTTTGTTCAAATTCTATGATTGTATTTATCTTTGCGCCATCTCATTCCCATCCTGACTACTTTGACATCCTGTCTTATTACAACTCCACAATCTCATCATACATACACACAAACACCTCTTCCACTTCCGCATCTTCATGAAAGTGTCCGAAATACCATTTCTGAAATTCTGTCTCATCCGCCACGCGCTGCAGGTACTGACGAAGTTCCACCTCATCGTCAGACAGCTCTCCATACCCCATTGCCGCGGCCACATCTCTTGGGGCGGTGTGGGTCAGTATGTAGTCCACCTGGAAATCTTCTTTTTCCAGATTTGCCCATC
>ERZ857750.1453-NODE-1453-length-26126-cov-4.140846_pt1 | contig 26126 bp, 33 predicted proteins | sample MGYA00519915_ERZ857750 | MGnify/ENA primary metagenome ERZ857750 (study PRJEB31778, sample SAMEA3449358) | human gut metagenome | biome: human gut; feature: human-associated habitat; material: faeces | place: United Kingdom | collected 2010/2012 ...
TGCGTCTCACGGGGAACACCGCCGCGATCACCGCGCCGGGGCAGTTTGTGGACATCCGGCTTGCCGGACGCTTTCTGCGCCGCCCCGTGTCGGTGTGCAGCTGGAGTGACGGCGCGCTGACGCTGTATTATAAAGTGGCGGGCGCAGGCACGGCGCAGCTGAGCACGCTGGCGCCGGGCACGGAGCTGGACCTGCTGGTCGGTCTCGGCAACGGCTTTGACACCGCACCCGCCGGTGCGCGGCCGCTGCTGGTCGGCGGCGGCGTGGGCGCGTCCCCGCTGTACGGTCTGGCGCAGCAGCTCGTGGCCGAGGAGCGCAGTCCGCTGGCCGTGCTCGGCTTTCGCACGGCGGCAGAGGTGCTGCTTGCCGATGCGTTTTGTGCGCTCGGCATCCCCGTCACGGTCGTGACCGAGGACGGCACCATGGGCGCGCGCGGCTTCGTGACCGAGGCACTGCCCGAGGGCGGCACCTATGTGTATGCCTGCGGGCCGATGCCCATGCTGCAGGCGCTGTGCAGCGCGACGCCGCTCGACGGTCAGCTGAGCCTTGAGGCGCGCATGGGCTGCGGCTTCGGCGCGTGCATGGGCTGTACCTGCGAAACGACGCACGGCAGCAAGCGCGTCTGCAAGGACGGGCCCGTGTTCACAAAGGAGGAGATCGTATGGCCGCAACAGCCGTAACGCTCTGCGGGATCGAGCTCGAAAACCCCATCATCCCGGCCAGCGGTACGTTTGGCTACGGGCGGGAGTTTGCGCAGCTGTATGACATCAATATGCTCGGCACGTTCTCCTTCAAGGGGACGACGCGCGCGCCGCGCTTCGGCAACCCCACGCCGCGCATCGCCGAGTATGCCGGCGGAATGCTCAATGCGGTGGGGCTGCAAAACCCCGGCGTGGACGCGGTCATCGCGCACGAGCTGCCGGAGCTGAAAAAGGTGTTTCACAAGCCGGTCATGGCGAATGTGAGCGGCTTTAGCGTGGAAGAATATGCCGAGGTCTGCGCCAGGCTTGACGCGCAGCCGCAGGTCGGCTGGCTGGAGGTCAACATCTCCTGCCCGAATGTCCATGGCGGCGGCGCTGCCTTCGGCGCGGAGCCGTCGGCCGCGGCGGAGGTGACGCGCGCGGTGCGCGCCGTGACGAAAAAGCCGATCATCCTCAAGCTCTCGCCGACGGCGGCAGACATCGCCGCCGTTGCCAGGGCCTGCGAGGACGCGGGTGCGGACGGCGTGAGCCTCATCAACACCCTGCCGGGTATGCGCATCGACCTTGCGCGCCGCCGCCCGCTGCTGGCCAACCGGACCGGCGGCATGTCCGGCCCCGGTATGTTCCCGCTGGCCGTGCGCATGGTCTATCAGGTGTACGAGGCGGTGCACATCCCCATCGTGGGCATGGGCGGCGTGACGAGCGCGCAGGACGTTCTGGAGCTGATGCTTGCGGGCGCGACGGCGGTCGGCGTGGGCGCGGCAAACCTGGTCGAGCCGTATGCCTGCAAGCACATTATTGAAACTCTGCCGGACGCGATGGCGCGCTTCGGCATCGACGATCTCAGGGACATCATAGGAGGAGCACATCATGGGTAAGGACGTTATCATCGCGCTGGATTTTGACAGCCGGGAAAAGACGCTCACGTTTCTCGACCGCTTTCAGGATGAGAAGCCGTTTGTGAAGATCGGCATGGAGCTGTTTTATGCCGAAGGGCCGGACATCGTGCGCCAGATCCGCGCGCGCGGCCACAAGATCTTTCTCGACCTCAAGCTGCACGACATCCCGAACACGGTCAAAAAGGCGATGGCCGCGCTCTCGGCGCTGGATGTGGATATCATCAACCTCCACGCTGCCGGCACGAAGGCCATGATGAGCGCCGCGCTCGAGGGACTGACCCGGCCGGACGGCACGCGCCCGCTGCTCATCGCCGTGACGCAGCTGACCTCCACGGATCAGGAGCGCATGGAGCAGGAACTGCTCATCCACGCGCCGATCGACGAGGTCGTGTTGCACTATGCACGCAATGCGCGCGATGCCGGTCTTGACGGCGTGGTCTGCTCCCCGCTGGAGGCGGGCAGCATCCATGCGCGCTGCGGCGCGGACTTTCTGACCGTGACGCCCGGTGTGCGCTTTGCCGACGGGGAGACCGGCGACCAGAAGCGCGTCACGACGCCGGAGCGCGCCCGGGAGATCGGCTCGGACTACATCGTCGTCGGCCGCCCGATCACACAGGCGGACGATCCCGTCGCCGCCTATCGCCGGTGCGTGGCCGCGTTCGTCGGCTGAGCGCCGGGTAAGAGACATTTCAACAGGAGGAACTGCTATGGATATCAAACACGAAGTTGCGCGCAGCCTGCTCTCGATCGAGGCAGTGTTCCTGCGCCCGCAGGAGCCGTTCACGTGGGCCAGCGGCATCAAGAGCCCCATCTACTGCGACAACCGCCTCATCCTGACCGCGCCCGAGGCGCGTGATCTGGTCGAGCGCGCCATCGCCGAGACGGTCAAGCGCGAGTATCCGCAGGCGCAGGTGCTCATGGGCACGGCCACGGCCGGCATCGCCCACGCCGCCATCGCTGCGCATCTGCTCGGTCTGCCGATGGGCTATGTCCGCTCGAGCAGCAAGGATCACGGCCGCCAGAACCGCATCGAGGGCAAGCTCGTCCCGGGGCAGAAGGTCGTGGTCGTCGAGGACCTGATCTCCACCGGCGGCAGCGTGCTCGACGCGGTGGACGCGCTGCGTGAAGCCGGCGCGGAGGTGCTCGGCGTCGTGAGCATCTTCACCTACGGCATGAAAAAGGGCGTGGAGCGGCTCGCCGCCGCGCAGGTCAGAAACGTGAGCCTCACGGATCTGGACACCGTCGCCAGCACGGGTGCACAGGAGGGCTACATCACCGAGGCCGACGTCGCGCGGCTGCTGGCCTTCCGCGAAAACCCCTCCGACGAGAGCTGGATCCGGGCAGAAAGTCAGGTGTGATATGAAGCATCTGATCGACATTATGCAGCTGACCCCGCAGGAGATCATGGAGCTCATCGACACCGCCTGCGCGATCATGGAGCACCCCGAGCAATATGCCCACAAGTGCGACGGGAAGATCCTCGCAACACTGTTTTTCGAGCCGTCCACGCGCACGCGCCTGAGCTTTGAGAGCGCGATGCTCTCGCTCGGCGGCAAGGTGCTCGGCGTCGCCTCGGCGGAGAGCTCGTCCGCCTCCAAGGGCGAGACCGTCGCGGACACCGTGCGTGTCGTCAGCTGCTACAGCGACATCATCGCCATGCGCCATCCCAAGGAGGGCGCGCCGCTGGTCGCGTCCATGCACGCGCAGGTCCCGGTCATCAACGCGGGCGACGGCGGTCACAACCACCCCACGCAGACGCTGGCCGACCTCATGACCATCTACCGCGAAAAGGGGCGGCTGGACGACCTGACGATCGGCCTGTGCGGCGACCTGAAGTTCGGCCGCACGGTGCACTCGCTCGTCGCCGCCATGAGCCGCTGCACGGGCATCCGCTTCGTGCTCATCTCCCCGGAGGAGCTCAAGCTCCCGCGCTACGTGAAGGATGAGTACCTCAAAAAGCCCGGCGTCCCCTACACGCAGTCCACGTCGCTCGAGGCCGTGATGCCGGAGCTGGACGTGCTGTATATGACCCGCGTGCAGCGCGAGCGCTTTTTCAACGAGGAGGATTATCTGCGCCTGCGCGACAGCTATATCCTCACGCCGGATAAGCTCGAGACCGCCAAGCCAGACATGAGCATCCTGCACCCGCTGCCGCGCGTCAACGAGATCGCCGCCGCCGTGGACAACGATCCGCGCGCCTGCTACTTCAAGCAGGTGAAAAACGGCCGCTATATCCGCATGGCGCTCATGCTCAAGCTGCTGGGCATCGACTGACGGGAGGAGAAACGTTATGCTTATTGATTCGATTCAAAACGGGATCGTCATCGACCACATCACGGCCGGCAAGGCCATGGAGCTCTACCAGATCCTCGGTCTGGACAAGCTCGCCTGCACCGTTGCCATCCTCAAAAACGTCACCAGCGGCAAGCTCGGCCGCAAGGACATCATCAAGATCGACGGCGAGATGGAGCTCGACTGGGACCTGATCGGCTACGTCGATCCGAGCATCACGGTCAACATCATCCGCGGCGGCGAGCTGCAGGAAAAGCGCACGCTCAAGCTGCCCGAGCGCATCCGCGGCGTGCTGCGGTGCAAAAACCCGCGCTGCATCACCTCGACCGAGCGCGAGCTGCCGCAGGAGTTCGTGCTGACGGATCGGGAGCGGCGCGTCTACCGCTGCCTGTACTGCGAGACCGAGGCGGGAAAATGATCCCCCGGAAAAACTGAGAAACCAAGCGGCGCGTCCGAAACCGGACGCGCCGCTTGTGCTTGCCGTCAGGTGAGCAGCCGGATGCCTTTGGTCATCAGGCTCAGCCCGAGGGCGACGATGAGGATCGTGCTGCCCTTGAGCAGATATTTGTTGTATCGCTTCGGGAGAAACGTCCCGAGCAGGCCGAACAGCAGCATAAAGACGCACGTGCCCGCGCCGAAGGCGAGCATGCTCACCGCGCCGCTTGCCCACGACCCGGACGAGGCGGCGAAGATCCACATCGACGACAGCGCGCCGCATGGCATCAGACCGGTCAGCAGCCCGACGGCGAACGCCTTGCCCCGGAAGCGGCAGGGCGGCCGCTCCTGGCCAGAAACAGCGTCACGACCGGCAGCACGTATACCGTGAGATTCAGCACCCAGAGCGAGAGCGGAATGGAGTAGCCCCAGTTGAGCGCCTGACGGATGTGATCCCCGTCGTGGATCAGCACGGCGACGATCATGACGATCGCGCAGGTGGTGACGGTCTTGATGACGGCTGCGTCGAGCTTGCTGTCGAGCAGCTTCACCGTTTTTTCTTGAGCTTCCGACATAATGATCCTCCTAAGCAGATATTACCGCGAGGCCAATATTGACCAGTTGGTAATTCTAAAGTAGCACGGAGAAAATGGAATGTCAAGGTTTTATCTACCGCTTGGTAAGAAAAATGCGAAGCCAAGTCGCCACCGGCAAAAGGCTGCGAGGTTCTTTGAAAAATTCCCCCGTCCCGGCGGACCAGCGGCCGCCGAGACGGGGAAATGGATGTACTGAAGCGGTTGCAGGGCATTCGCGTCGTATTGTGAAATGCGCTGTACAGGGCAAGATAACAGAACCGGATTTGAACCCGGTTTTCGACTAAAAAATACGCCGTTCTAACGCAAGAATTGGGAAATATAAGAATCCGGGAAAAAGGAAAGTCCAGCAAACCCTTGAGTTTGCTGGACTCTTTTGGCGGATAGGGTGGGATTCGAACCCACGAGCCGCTTGCGCGACTACCTGATTTCGAGTCTTGTTCGCACTTGGTATTTTCGTGTCTGCTGTGGTCGGTGGCGGCAGTTTTGGAAACGGCGAAAACCCTTGTGCTGCAACGGATTTCGGACGCGCCGACCGGTATTGACCAGCTCCATATCAGAAAAAACCAGAGTTCAAATTGAAATGAGAAATGCCCCAAAACGATCGATTTTTTTGTGCGCTGGCAAGAAAATACGCAAGAAGAAAACCCTTGTCCGGTATGGCTTTGCGGACAGCCCCCCCGGATTAAATGCAAGAAAAACCGGCTCAAAACAGATTACACGAAGCACCCTTTCGGACCGAAACACAGAAAGGAGTCTTCGTTATGAAATACGACGCCAAGGAATTCAAAAAATATCCGGAGATTATGAACAAGGAGCAGATGCGGATCGCCTGCCACATCAGCAAGCAGACGGCGCTCTATCTTCTCCAATTCAACCTGATTCCACACACCTGCACCGGCAAGAAAACCCGATGCTACGCCATCAAAAAGAGCGATGTGATCGCTTTTATGAACGACCGTGAGGTCAACCCGGAAAAATACATAGCGCCGAAGGGCTGGTACAAATACGGAAGCGAAATGGTTCGGCCCTATAAAATCCGCATCCATCCGCCGTGTGCCAAAGACGAGAAGAAGCTCCGGTGCTACTATGAGAGCAAACTGGCCGCGCTGCCGGATGTGATGGATGTGGCCGCCGCCGTGGACTTCACAGGCTATAACCGCCGCACCGTCTGCCAATGGATTCGCGTGGGGAAGCTGAAGGCGCTGGCGTTGCTGCAGAAGTACATGATCCCCAAAAGCTATCTCATCGACTGGCTCTGCTCGGACGATTACAACAACACCAACCGCAAATCCCGCCGGCATATCGATATGCTTTGGGAGGCGCAGAAATGGAGAAATTGATGCGGACATTTTCCCTTATTCTCTCAAAAAGAGGCACAGCGGCATCATTCCCTTGGCGTCTGTTGAAAAAACGCCGATTTTGTGATACTATAATAGCAATAAGCCGAGCATTTGCTGAAGCCACCGAAAAGCCGGGAGGGAACAAAAATGAGCAGTACATTCCTCAACGATGAAAACAAGGGCGATGTCATCATTTACCAGTCTGAAAGCGGCGAGACAAAAATTGATGTCCGGTTTCAGGATGAAACTGTCTGGCTGACACAGGCGCAGCTTTGTGAGCTGTATCAGAGCAGCAAGGCCAATGTCAGTGAGCATATAAAAAACATTTTTGAGGAAGGCGAGTTAGAGCAAAGCGCAGTTGTTCGGAAAATCCGAACAACTGCCGCAGACGGGAAAACCTATGCCGTAAATCACTATAACCTCGACATGATCATCTCCCTGGGCTATCGCATCAAGTCCTCCATTGCAACGCAGTTCCGACGCTGGGCTACCGAGCGCTTGAAGGAGTATATGATCAAGGGCTTCACCATGGACGATGAGCGACTGAAGAATCTCGGCGGCGGCAGCTATTGGAAGGAGCTTCTTGACCGCATCCGGGACATCCGTTCCTCCGAAAAGGTGATGTACCGTCAGGTCCTCGACCTCTACGCTACCAGCGTGGACTATGACCCCAAAAGCACCGAGTCGGTGGCTTTTTTCAAGATGGTGCAGAACAAGCTGCACTATGCCGCCCATGGCCATACCGCCGCAGAGGTGATTTTTGAGCGAGCCGATGCCGAAAAGCCATTTATGGGGCTTACCGCATTTTCCGGGGATTTTCCCACGGCGAAGGATATTGCCGTCGCAAAGAACTATCTCTCCGCGGACGAACTAAAGATACTGAACAATCTCGTTTCCGGATACTTTGACTTTGCGGAGATTCAGGCGATGCGCCGCCGGCCCATGTACATGAGCGATTATGTGGAGAACCTGGACCGCATCCTTGCCTCCACCGGAGAGGCCCTGCTCACCGACGGGGGAACCGTAAGCCACACGCAGGCGATGGAGAAGGCAAAGGCGGAATACAGGAAATATCAGGCGCAGAATCTTTCTCCCGTGGAGGAGGAATATTTGCAGGCCATTCGCAGCATTGAGAAGGCGGCAAAAGAGGGCGAAAAACGCTGACTCTGAAATGCCTTCACAGGGAAGTGATCCTCTTTGGGCCGGTATACTGCGGGTATGGATAGGGGCTGTCGTAAATATTCACAGGAGATTGTATATGGGTAACGAACAAGCGGAGATCGATGGCCTCCGCTTGCTTTATATGTTGGCTTCTGTAATTAGTCTGGAATCGATTCCTTGATTAAAGTCGACAATGCGCTTCCTTTTTGATGGTTTATGAGCCCCACGCCAAAAATGCAGACCTACTCTGGGCATGTGGCTTATGTGCGGGATTCACCGGGATCGACAACTACATACAGAAAGAAAATAAGGGCTTATCGGCTGACAGCGCTCTACCATGCGCTGTTGACGATAGGCCCTTATTATCCTGCTGCCGGACTGGCACCGTGAGATATGGCGTTTTACGGTCAAAAGAATGCGTTTCACCGTGAAACGCATTCATGAGGAAAAAACAGATTTCTTTTTGTCTCTCTCAATATATCTCGATATCTCATGTACCGAGGTATCATAAGTTTTGCGGAAAAGATTTATTCCGGCTCTTTTACTAGATATTCAGCCAAATAGGCTGGGACACAGTTGATCCAGAAGGTATACAGCCAGTCGACCTGAATGGTTTTGGAATCCAGATAATACTTTTCAAAATAGCGCGTAATACCACACATGAAGAAACGGAGCACTTCTCTCAATTCCGGCGTTATCGCACCCGGAAAATGGTTCCATTTCAGCAGCCTTACAAGATCCTCAACGCCCTTGTTTTCTATTTCGGAGCGCAGGTCATTCTGCCCGTAATAGGATAGAGCGTTTCCGAAGCCCTTGAGGGTGCCGTTATAAAGAAAGTTGTCCTTGCAGCAAGTAAAAAACGTTTCGAGAGAGTTTCGCTTCCCATCCGTATACCACAGAGGCTCGACAGTTATCCGATAGAGATAGGCAAGCAACTCGTTTTTATCCAGAAAGTGATTGTAAAACGTCCTGCTGCTAAGACCGGAGAGCCCCACGATATCCCCGACAGAAATACTCTCAAAGGAGTTGCTCTCAAGCAATTCCCTCAAAGCCAATGCAAATCTCTCTTTTGTTGATGGCAGAGCTTTCACGGTACCCCCCAGTTTCTGTTAGCATAATAAAATTTTAACACAGTTTTTGCAGAAATACAAGAAATGAACGATTTGATAACGGCTCAAAACGGGAGAATTAAATTCAGAAAAAAGGATAATTATGAACTAATACAGAAAAGTGGAAGATTGTGAATGTATTTTGCCCCATGTTTGTTTTAAAATTAACACATCAAACGTGTGAGTCATGACGCACAACAAATCAATCAGACAGGAGGTAATTGAATTGGAGACATACAAGAGCAATTACATTCAGAAAAACTACGTGGAAGGCAAGGTCATTATTATCACCGGCGCCTCCAGCGGCTTCGGCAAGCTGACTGCAAAGCGAGCCGCAGAGATGGGCGGCAAGATCGTTCTGGCGGCACGCAGCGAAGAGAAGCTGAAGGAGACCGTGGCGGAGATCAAGGCGGCGGGCGGTGAGGCCAGCTACATCGTAACAGACGTGGCGAAAAAGGACGATGTTTTCGCAATGGCTAAATTCGCGGTAGATACCTACGGCAGGATCGATGTGCTTGTTAACAACGCCGGGACGATGCCGCTGGCCTTTTTCAGTGAGCATGAGCAGGCGCTGGACAAATGGGAACAGTGCATCGACATCAGCATCAAGGGCACTATTTTCGGCATCTCCGCCGTCTATGACCAGATGATCAAGCAGGGACAGGGACAGGTGATTAATGTCTCCTCCATCTACGCCAACTTCCCCGTTGCGGGCGCAGGCGTGTATCAGGTCGCAAAGATGGGCGTGCAGTATCTGGCGGAATCTCTGCGCAGCGAGTGTCAGGGCAAAATCAAGGTCACGACCATTAAGCCCACCGGCTTTATGAAGACCAACCTTTCCAGCAGCGTGGTCGATCAGATGGCAATGATGCCCGCAGTGGCAGGCCCCCTTGAAATCCTCAGCAACTGGGTAGAAGAGGCTCCGCTGCGTCCCGATTTCCATGACATCAACAGCATGACCTACAACGATCCTGATCCACAGGTCTTGGCGGACAATATTATTTATGCCATCAATCAGCCTTGGGGTGTCAGCATCGGTGATCTGACCGTGCGCGCTTCAGGCGAATCCTTTGTCATTTGATTAGGAGGTGTTTCGATGAACAGCTATAGAACCGAAAACTACATAAAAGACAAGGTCATTGTCATCACCGGCGCTTCCAGCGGTTTCGGCAAAGAGACCGCAAAGAAGGCCGCCGAGTTGGGCGGAAAGGTCGTTCTGGCCGCGCGGCGTGAGGAATTGCTCCGGGAAATTACGCAGGAGATCCGTGAAAGCGGCGGCGAGGCTTCCTACATCAAGACCGATGTTCGTGTGAAAGATCAGGTCAATGCCATGGCGAAGTTCGCCGTGGACACCTACGGACGCATTGATGTGCTGGTCAATGATGCCGGCACAATGCCGCTTGCCTATTACAGCGAACACGCAATTGCCATGGAAGCATGGGAGCAAAGCATTGCTACCGCGATCAATGGTACACTGTACGGCATCGCGGCGGTCTATGACCAGATGATTGAGCAGGGGCAGGGACATATCGTGAACATTTCCTCCATCCTCGGCAACTATCCCGTGAGCGGTTGCGGGGTCTATAATGTGACAAAGGCCGCCGTCAGAATGCTGGGCGACAGCCTGCGCGTAGAATCCCGCGGGAAAATCAAAGTTACCAACATCAAGCCCACATCCGTGGCAAATACGGGTCTGGTCTCTACAGAAGTAGATTATAATGCAGGTCTGTCCGGCATTTACGGGAAAATCATTGACGCATTTATGGGGTTGGCGATCCCCGATCGTCTTGACACGGAGAGCATCCATTGCTTTGACTTTTCTCCGTCTATTCTGGCGGACAACATCATTTACGCCATTGACCAGCCTTGGGGCGTGAATATCAGTGAGCTGACTGTCCGCGCTTCCGGTGAAGCCATGTTTGTATAAGGAGGTCACATCATGAGCCATAAATTTTTGGAGCCTATTAAAATCGGTAATCAGACCGTGAAAAACAGAGTGATGTTCCTTGCGATGGCAAAGAATATTTCTAATTTCGACGACAGCGTATCCGCAAAAGACATCGCCTATGTGGAATCGGTCGCCGCGGGCGGCGTGGGGCTTCTTGTTCCCGGCGCAATGATCGTAGACCCGGAGTGGCCTTCTGTGCTGCCCTTGCAGCCGGGCATTTATGATGACCGCTTTATCCCCGGGCTTCGCAGGCTGGTGCTTGCTGCCCATAAGTACGACGCAAAGATCCTGTTCCAGCTTTGGCATCCCGGCGCAACCAACTATTCCGGCATTGATCCGAAGACTGTGGACGAGCTGACGAAGGACGAGATCCACGCCATTCAGGACAAGTTTGTGGCCGCTGCCAAGCGTGCTATGGCCGCCGGTGCGGACGGCATCGAGTTCCAAACCTGTCATGGCTATCTGGCCTGCCAGTTCATTTCTCCTCTGTTCAATCACCGCACTGATGAGTACGGCTGGAATAAGGTAGAGGATCGCACCCGTTTTGCCACGGAGATTTTGACCCGCATCCGCAAGGTCATCGGACCGGATAAAATCATCTCCGTGAAAATGCAGGGCTTTGACTACCCCAAGAGTGAAGGTCCCAACGGCAACGACGGAATCACGCCGGAACAGGCCGCCGAGGTCGCTCCCTATCTGGAAAAGGCCGGTGCGGATATGATTGCAGTGTCCGCCGGCGGCACAATATATCATCAGGACGATATTATGTCCGGCGATGTGCATCGTGCCGAAGGCTGGAAGGTTCCTGCTGCTACCATGGTCAAGAATGCTGTTTCCGTTCCCGTAGTAGCTACCGGCAGCATCCGTCACCCGGATTTCGTGGATCAGATCATCAATGACGGCAAGTGCGACATGGTCGGCATGGGCCGCGGCATTCTGGCTGAGCGCGAATGGGTAAAGAAGTGTGCCGAAGGTCGCGAGGATGAGCTTCGCTACTGCATCTCCTGCATGAATTGCTTCAATGTCAATCCGTTCAGCTATGAGCAGACGAACTGCTCCGTGAACCCCTTTGCCCTGCGCGAAGGCTCCAAGCGCCCCATCGTTCAGGACGGGGACGGCCGTCTGGTGGCGGTCATCGGCGCAGGCCCCGCGGGCATGGAAGCTGCGGTCACGCTCAAACAGCGCGGCTTTGACGTGGTGGTGTTCGACAAACGCGATGAGATCGGCGGTAACCTCCATGTTGCAAAGAAGCCCCCCTTCAAGGGCAAATTTGAGTGGGCTATCGACTATTATAAGTCCATGGCAAAGAAGCTGAATATCACGATGAAGCTGGGGAAGGAGGTCACGGCGCAGGAGGTTCTGGCTCTCAAACCCTATTCCATTCTGGTTGCAACCGGCAGCAACGTCATTTCCATCCCACTCGAGGGGCTGGATCAGGTACAGACGGTTCAGGCGCACGACGTGCTTGCCAACGACATGCAGTTTGCAAACAAGAAGGTCGTTGTCATCGGCGGTGGCATTACCGGGCTGGAGACTGCGCTGTATATCAACCGTCAGGGCACTAATCAGGTTTCCGTGGTGGATATGCTGCCCGAATGGCCGGTGGATATGCTGGATATGCGCTATCAGAACGAAGCGCTGCTGGAGGTCCGCCACTGCAACGATCAGGGTGTTGCCCTATTTTATAATAACAAGGTTGTGAAATTTGCCGACGGCAAGCTGTTCATTGAGAGCACCAAGGACGGCGAGGTGAAGGAGCTTCCCGCAGACGTGATCGTTCTGTCCGTGGGTGTGAAGCCCAACGACGCACTGTGGCAGGAGCTGCTTGCTTCCGGCCATCCCAGCGTCTGGAAGGCGGGCGATGCCATCGCCACCGGCAAGATCAACAAGGCAGTCCTCCACGGCAGCAAGTTCGGCTACAGCCTGAACTGAAGCATAGTAAGGCGCTGTTCTTGCACACCCTTTAAAAAGATACGATAATCAACATGGCAATGCCCGGCTCCAAAACAGAGCCGGGCATTGTGCTGCATATTGCTTTACCAGCTTTTACGGTAAGCCGGGGCGACGTCGTATAAAATCTCCATATCCTTTCTGGTTTTCTCCCGATAGGAAAAAGCCCCTTTTCTCCGGCACCATTCATATTGAGCGGAGATCGCGACCTGAATCCCCAATGAAACAAGCTCAGCTGCGTTTCCCTTGTTTCGGATAATACCGGATTTCTGACAGTTCCCGATGAGCTTGACAAACCAGTCGTTGAAGACATAAACGGCGTCCATAATGCCGATGGAACGCTCCAACTCCGCTTTCAGCAACTCCAGCATAAGCTGGTAACCGCCGCGTTCAGACAGCTCCACGTAATAATTGAACAGAATCATGACCCGCTCAAAGTCATTTTCTGCGGCGATAAAGGAGGAGAAGTCTTCTTTAAACTGGTTCTGAAAGTCATTGAGAATAAAGCCGATGATCTGATCCTTATTGGAAAAAATCGAATAGAAGGTCACACGGGAGACACCGGCCTGCTCACAGATGCTGTTAACAGAGACAGACTCGTAACCCTTTTTACGAAATAATTCCATTGCCGTATCGGCAATCAAACTTGCCGTTTGGTGTTTGCCGGTCATCTTTGTCCCTTCTTTTCAAAAAATCTATGCTTACATTTTAGCATATTTGTAAAGCTGTTTCAAGCACAATGAAATTCTTCGTATGCAAACGCAAATGCTATCGTAAAACCCGAAGGATGAAACAGTCCTTCGGGCTTTATTTTTTCCCAGGAAAGGGGGTGCGCGTGATGGCCTGCAAGTACCTGGATTTCCAGGACCGAAAGAAAATCGCAAAGATGTACCAGGAGGAAGCCCGCGTGCTGGACATCGCCTACAAAATCGGATGCCACCCCGCAACGATCTATGAGGAGCTGCGACGAGGCGACACGGGCAAGCTGGACAAGAACCAGCGCCCGGAGTATGACCCCCGCCTGGCTCAAAGGACGTTTCAAGAGGCAATCCGCCGCCGGGGCAACCGGCGGACCACCACGACCGCCGAGAGCGGCCAGTAAACCAAAGAGGAGGACAAGGACATGAAAATGAAGGACCTGGCCCTGGCACAGGTACGTCGGGGCGAACGCTTCACCCTCGACGGTGTGGAGTTTGTGAAGCTGGAGGACGACCTGGACGCCGCCTTTGCGGTGGCCGCCGACACGCTGCCGGAGTGCTGCCAGTTCGAGGATGACGACGCCGAGCGTGAGGACCACAACAACTACGCGGGCAGCTTGCTTTCCAAAACCGTGGAGCGCTGGCTGCGGGACAAGCATCCGGCCATCTTCTCCGCCGTGGTGGAGCGACCCATCGACCTGACCACCATGGACGGCATGACGGACTACGGCAAGCCCCTGGCCGTCGTGCGGGCGCTGACCATTGACGAGTACCGCAAGCACCGCAGCATCCTGCCGCTGACTTCCAAGCCCTATTGGCTGGCAACAGGCTGGACAACCAACAGCTCCCCGTGCTCGGATGGCGGCGGCGCGTACGGCATCTACGCCGACGGCACCGTGAGCTACGGCCGCGTGTACAGCGCCTCCTTCGCGCCGCGTCCCGCTTTGTATCTGAAATCCTCTATCCTTGTATCGGTTGAGACCGAGGACGAGGGCAAGGCGCTGGCCGATTACAGCGACACGGACCTTATCGACGAGCTGTACCGCCGCAGGAGAAGCACCTATGACCCGGACTGAACGGCGGAGGCGGCAGCAGCGCCGCCGCAGGGCCGCGATGCAGAGAGCCGCCTGCCTGGCGCTGGCCTTTCTGGCCGTGGCTGCGGCGTTCGCCTGGAGCGGGCGTCCACAAGAGCCGGAGACACCAGAGGCCACCGTGCCGGTGACGGCAACGGCGCTTCCGGCGGAGGCACCCACGCTGGAACCCATCACGCTGGAGTTTGAGGACCAGGAGGCCATCGACCCGATGGAGGCGTCCAAGGTAGCCCTGGCGAAGATGGTGTGGGGCGAGGCACGGGGCTGCTCCACCACGGAATGGCAAGGCGGGCAGACCTGGGACTGGTCCCTGGAAAGCCCGTATGAGGGATAGCTGATATGGAGTTGACCCACCTTTCCCTGTTTTCCGGCATCGGCGGCCTGGACCTGGCCGCCGAGTGGGCAGGCTTCCACACCGTGGGACAATGCGAGTGGGCCGACTACCCCACCAGGGTCCTGGAGAAACATTGGCCGGACGTTCCACGCTGGCGGGACATTCGGACTTTGACAAAGGAGAGTTTCTGTGAACGGACCGGACTACGAACAGTTGACATTATTTCCGGCGGCTTCCCGTGCCAACCCTTCTCCAAAGCCGGACAGCGCAGAGGCAAGAGCGATGACCGCTACCTCTGGCCGGAGATGCTTAGAGTTATCGACGAGCTGCGGCCTGCTTGGGTCATTGGAGAGAATGTTGCTAACATCCTCAATCTGGCGCTCGACGATGTGCTTTCTGACCTGGAAAGTAAAGGCTACACCGCGCGGGCGTTTATGGTTCCAGCTCGCGGCGTCGGCGCTCCGCATCAAAGATACCGATTTGCAATCGTGGCCCACGCCGACGGCGATGGACGCGGAGGGGCTGGCCCGGCACCTGCGGAAGGACGCGACATCCACCAGGTCATTGCTTCTATGCCAGAAAGTGGCTTACCTGGCGGGGGGGGACTGGAAATCTGAACCCGGAATGGACCGAATGGTTGATGGGCTTCCCAACTGGATGGACAGAGTTAGATGCCTCGGAAACGCGGTGTGCCCGCCCCAGTTCTTCCCCTTCTTCCAACAAATCAGACTGATAGAGGAGGCAGAGCATGAACCGACTACAAGAGCGGCGGATGGCGCTGGGTCTGACCCAGCCGCAGGTGTCCGCCAGACTGAAAGAAACGGAACCCAGGGCTGACGTGGGCATGGTAAGCCGGTACGAGAAGGGCGTATGCCTGCCGACGCCGGACCAGCTCAAGACCCTGGAGGATGTCCTGGGAGCGTCCAGGACGGAACTCTACGACGCGGAGGACCTGGACCTGCTGGGGGCGCTGCCGACAGCAGAGAGCCGCAGCGAGGCCAGCGAGACGGAGACCGCACCGCCCACCGCACCCACCGGGCGCTTCCGCAAGTGTTACCGCATCAGCCGCGAGTTCGCGGCAAGCCTGCCGGACGACCTGCTCCAGGTGTGCGGGTATTCGTCCTGGCAAAGCTGGCATGACGCAGCCCTCAAGCGGCTGTTAGGAGAATATGCGGCCCGGAAACGGGCCACCAAAAAGGAGGATAAAACCGCATGAGTGACCAGTTGGACAAGAAAAGCATCCTTGAGATGTCAATGGGTGCAATCCTGGAGCGCGTGGACTATGAGATGGGCAAGGTGATGGACAACATCCTGGACCCCAACACCAAGGCCACCGCCAAGCGCAAAATCTCCGTGACCCTGGAGCTTATCCCCAGCGCGGACCGCCGGACCATCACGGTGCAGAGCACGGCCAAGTGCTCCCTGACCCCGACGGACCCCGTGACCACGAGCCTCTACATCACCAACGCACCCAGCACCGGCGAGCTGCTGGTGGCCGAAATGGTGCCCCAGGTCCCCGGCCAGTTAGCCCTCGACGGTGAGGAGCAGGACCACCCCAAAATTTTGAAGTTCAAACGCCAGGCATAACGCCACAATCTGAAAGGAGTATTCATCATGCTGAAAGAATTTGCCCAGTACCTCGTGTCCCTCAAGGACAACAAGACCTACGACATCCACGGCGACACCTACTCTGACCACGACCTGGTCCGTATCAAGCCCCACATTGACCGCCCTGCCAACCTCTCGGTCTCCGGCCTGGACAGCATCGTGAAGCTGGTCCGCAACGAGCTGGATATGTTCGAGAACCTGCCCGTGTTCATCCGCGTGGACGATGCCCGCACGGTCTCCGTGTTCACCACCTACGACGACGTGATGTGCCGCGACAGCCTCTATACCGCGAAATGCGACGTTCCGGGCTTCCGTGACGGCTTCCGGGAGTATGAGCAGGCCATCATTGAGCTGCGGAGCAAGTTTGCCCCCGGCCCCGGCGTGGACTACCTGCTGGACCTGCTCTCCCGCATGAGCAAGGACAGCGGCGTGACCACCCGCGACAACGGCGTGAGCCAGGAAGTGGAGGCCCGCCAGGGCGTCTCTCTCAAGGCGCTGGTGCAGGTCAAGCCCCGCGTGGCCCTGCGCCCCTTCCGCACCTTCCTGGAGGTGGAACAGCCGGAGAGCGAGTTCCTGCTGCGCCTGGACGATGACGGCAACGTGGGCCTGTTCGAGGCTGACGGCGGGATGTGGCAGCAGGCGGCCAAGGCCAGCATCACGGCCTACTTTGAGGACAAGCTGGCCGAGGAGGTTAAGGACGGCAAGATCGTCGTGATGATGTGATGCAGCCGCAGGTCATCATCTGCAAGGACCGGGCGGAATGGCTGGAGGCCCGCAAGGATGGGCTGGGGGCGTCTGACGCCGCCGCCCTCCTGGGCCTCTCCCCCTGGAAAACCAACGTGCAGCTCTGGGAGGAAAAGTGCGGGCTGGTCATCCCGGAGGACATCGGGGACAAGCCCTATGTGCGCTACGGCAACGACGCGGAGCCGCTGCTGCGCTCCTTCTTCGCCCTGGACCACCCGGAATACCGGGTGAGCTTCACCCCCTACAAGATCATCAAACACCAGGACCTGCCCTTCATCACCTGCACCCCGGACGGGGAGCTGGAGGAAATCGCCACCGGGCGGCTGGGCGGCCTGGAGATCAAAACCACGGAAATCCTCTCCTCCACCGGCTGGACCCATTGGAAGGGGCGCATCCCCACGGAGTATTACGCCCAGGTGTGCCAGCAGATGCTTGCCGCCGGGTGGCAGTTCGTGGAACTGCTGGCCCAGATCAAATATACCACGGCGGAGGGCGAGGACCGGAAAGAGACCCGGCACTACAAAATCGAACGGGCAGATGCCGAGGACGACATCGCCATCATCCGGCGGGAGGCGGTCCCCTTCTGGCGCTGCGTGGAGCAGCGGCAGAAACCAAACCTCAAGCTCCCGCCTATCTGAACAGGAGGACAACATGAGCATGGAATTTGTGATGGGCAACAGCCTGGAGACTTTGCCCAAGACGATAGACTTCAACTTTGAGGAGCTGAAAGGCCAGCTTGCGGAGAGCCTGGCGCTGTACACCGGCCTGGTGGTAACAGAGGACGGCATCAAGGGTGCCAAGGAGGACCGCGCCAAGCTGAACAAGCTGCGGGAGGCCCTGGAGAACAAGCGCAAGGAGGTCAAGCGCGAGTGCATGGCCCCGTACACCGACTTCGAGGCCAAGGTGAAGGAGCTGGTGGGCCTTATTGACCAGCCCATCGCCGCCATCGACGCGCAGCTCAAGGAGTACGAGGAGAAGCGCCGGGCGGACAAGCGGGCCGCTATCCTGGAAATTTACGAGGAGACCGTGGGCGAGCTGCGGGCGCTGCTCCCCTTTGAGAAGCTGTGGCAGGACACCTGGTACAACACCAGCGTGACCATGAAGAAGGTCCGGGAGGCCATCGTCGCGGCGGAGGACAAGGCCGCGTCCGATCTGGAGGTCCTGGCTACCGTGGAGAGCGAGTTTGCCGAGGCCGTCAAGATCAAGTACCTGGAGCACCTGGACCTGAACGAGGCCCTGATGGAGCGCTCCCGCCTCCAGGAGCGGGCCAAGCGCCTGCGGGAATACGAGGCCCAGCGGGCCGCCCAGGCCGCCAACCTGGCAGAGGAGCAGCGCGAGGCAGAGGCGACGCGGGGCGCAGAGCAGACCCCGGACCCCGCTGCCAATGCGGCCCAGGCCGGGACCTGGGAACCCGGCGGCGGTGAGGCCGTGGAGGAGACCATCTACCTGCTGCGCTTTGAGTGCCAGGTGACAAGGGACCAGGCGGCGGAGCTTTCCCGCTGGCTGAAAGAACGGAACATTTCGTATAGGAGGATTTAATCATGGCCGTGAACAATTCTTTGCAGAGCCGCAGCGGCGGCAAGCCCAAGTTCAGCGTGGCTATCCAGACGCCGATGTACCAGAAGCTCGTGAACGACACCCTGGGAGACCCGGACCGCGCCCGGCGCTTCGTGGCTGCCATCAGCTCCGCCGTGGCCGTAAACCCGTCCCTCCAGGAGTGCGACGCCGGGACGGTGCTGACCGCCGCCCTGCTGGGTGAGAGCCTAAACCTGTCCCCCTCCCCGCAGCTCGGCCAGTATTACATGGTCCCCTACAAGGACAAGAAGCGCGGCACCGTGGCCCAGTTCCAGCTCGGCTACAAGGGCTACATCCAGCTTGCGGAGCGCAGCGGCCAATACCTGGACATCGACGCGTTCCCCGTGGTGGAGGGTGAGTACAGAGGCCGGGACCGCTTCACCCGCCGCCCCATCCTGGAGTTCCTGGAGGACGACGGAGACCGGGAGAGCCGCCCCGTGGTGGGCTACTACGCCTACTTCGAGCTGAACAACGGCTTCCGCAAGGTGCTGTACTGGAGCAAGGACAAGATGCTGGCCCATGCGGACCGCTACTCCCAGGCGTTCCACCTGGAGGCCCGCGAGGCCCAGGACCCCCGGTACAGCCGCGTGTCCTACGCCGACTTCGTGGCGGGCAATTACCCCAAGGGCGACGAGTGGAAGTATTCCTCCTTCTGGTACAAGGACTTCGACGGGATGGCCTGCAAGACGATGCTGCGCCAGCTTATCAGCAAGTGGGGCATCATGTCCATTGACCTCCAGAAAGCCCTTGCAAGCGACGAGGCGGCCATTGGCACCGATGGGAGCAAGAATTACCTGGATGCACCCGAAAACGCGCCAGATGCCCTTCCAGAGGCCAACCCGGAGACCGGGGAGGTCATCGAACCCAGCAGCAATACCGCGCCGGAGCTGCCCGACGGCATCTTCGAGGATGCAACGGGGCAGCAGGCGCTTGCGTAAGGAGGCATCCGTATGCCCAAGACCAACGAGAAAGACGCCTATTTCTTCTCCCACGACTGCAACGCCCGCAACGACCCCAAAATCCTGGCCCTCCGCTCCGTCTACGGGGCGGAGGGGTACGGGGTGTACTTCATGCTGGTGGAGATACTCCGAGAGCAGCCGGAGTACCGGCTGTCCGTGAACAAGTACATCTGGAATACACTTGCTATGCAAATGCAGGTGGAAGCATCCCGCTTGGAGCAGATCATCACAGACTGCTGCACAGAGTTTGCAGAAAACGGCAGCACGCTTTTGGTGAACGACGGCGAGTATCTTTACTCCGCTTCCCTTCTCCGACGCATGGGGAAGGTGGACGACATCTCCAACCTCCGGCGGGAGGCGGCGCAAAAACGCTGGAAAAATCAGCCTTGCAAGGCCGACGACGGCAGCGGAGCATCCACAAGTAATGCAAATGCAGAGCAAACCGATGCAAATAAAAGAAAAGCAAAGCAGAGTAAAGAAAAGCAAAGCAAAGCAGAGGAAAAGAAAACAAAGGAAACTATCTTTGCGGACTTCGCCTCCGGCGACGCCGACCTGCTTTCCGCTCTGCAAGACTTCGAGGCGATGCGGAACAGGATTAAAAAGCCGATGACGGACCAGGCCAAGAAGCGCCTGGTCACGGAACTGGAGAAGCTGGCCCCCGGAGACCGGGGTGTCCAGATCGCCATTCTGCACCAGAGCGAGGACCACTGCTGGGCAGGCGTGTTCGCCCTCAAGGACGACAGGCCCTACCAGCCCAGCCGCAGCGGCAGACCCCAGCAGGCCAGCACGGGCGAGAAGATGGACGCCCTGCGGGACCTGCACGACGAGTTCAGCGGCCTATGACCAGGGCGGAAGTGACGGAAATCTTCGCGGTGCTGATGATGGCCTATCCCAACGCGGAGATGTTCAAGGCCCCGGACAAGGACAGCCTAAAGGCAAAGTTGGCCCCGACCATCACGCTCTGGACCACCTGCCTGCGGGACATCGACTTCTGGGCAGCCCAGCAGGCAGTCATCCGGGTGTGCCAGACCTGCAAATTCCCTCCGACCATCGCGGAGATGCGGGAGGCGGCGGAGGCCGTTCTGCACGAGATCAAATCGGAAATCAGCAACGCCTACCTGATGGCCCGCAGCGAGCTGCAACTGGCCCGGCTGGCTGGCCGGACGAAAGAGCAGGCGCTGGAGGGGATGCCCACCAGGACCCAGAGGGTCATCGAGGCCATGGGCGGCATCGACGCGTTCATGCCGCCGGACAAGAAATACTTCGAGATGGAGCGCTTTGAGCAAACCTACGAGACGATGCTGCGGAAGAACCCCATCGGCCTGCCGGGCAGCACGGCAGGACAGCGACAGATCACGGAATGAGCAAGGGGGCGGACAAATGGCTGGCTACTCACACAAGACCTGGGCGTGCCCGTTCTTTCGCTGGGACGAGCGGCTGTGCGTCCGCTGCGAGGGCGGCTGCATGAGCTTCCCGGACCGGGAGGCTCTGGCCGAGTACGCGGACCGCTACTGCGCCAACCTCCAGGACTGGAAAAGCTGCACGGTGGCCGCCAACCTGCTGAAATACTACGAGAGGACGGAGTAACATGGAAAGAAACGTCGATAAGATCAAGCGCCTGGAGCATGAGCTGGGGCGCTGGCGCAAGAAGGTGGCCGACACGGCCAAGGAGAACGAGAAGCTGCGGGAGGCCCTGGCCCAGGCGGATGTCGGAAACCAGGAGACCCAGGCCCTTGTGGACGCTGTGCTCACCGCTGTGGTGCTGGAGCACGGGGAGCGGGCCATGGACCCGGATGCCCCGGAGACGGCCCTGGGCTGGCGGCTGGCCGTCCCGTTCTTCTCCGTCAAGGAGATGCGGGAGAAGTACGAGATACACGCCCGGCGCGGCGAGGACGGCAAGTACATCCTGGGCGTGATGGAGCGGAGGTCCGACTTATGAGCGTGCGCCGACAGACGGCCAACCGGCTGACCCTGTTTCGCACCTGCGGCACCTGCGGGAAGCAGATCGTGACCACGGCGGACACCCCCTGGGTGCGCCAGGTGGAGCGGGACGGCAAGCGGCAGGCCACGACGTACTTCTGCTCCGAGGGCTGCTTCGCGGCCAGCTATAAGCACATCGGCTGGTTTGACGGCAAGGCCGAGGAGCGTCGGAAGCTGAAAGACCGGAACCGGGACCCGGAGAAGGAGCGGGCACGGCACCAGGCGTACCAGCAGGCCCACCGGGAGGAGCTGCGGGAAAAGGCCCGGCTGCGCCGCCTCACGAACCCCGGCCTGTCCGCCGCCGACAGCGCCTACGCCCGGCGCAAGCGCAAGTTGATAGCGGAGGAGGCGCAGGCAAATGCTGGATAAGACCCCGCTGGAGATGGCCCTGGAGCGGGAGGGCCAGATCGAATACTGCGACGAGTGCGAGTATGTGCGCGTCGTGGACAACACAGTTTTCTGCGGCCTGTCCGGGAAGCTGCTGCACCCCATGATGTTTCTGCGGGGGCAGGGCTTCGGCCCGGCCCGCCGCTGCACCAAACGGAAGGAGGCACGAGAGATGGGACTGACCGCCGCAGACCTGCAACGCATGGGGCCGGAGGCCCAGCGCCAGGTCATGGAGAAGCTGGGCATCGTGGGCAAGACCAAGGCCCCCAAGTACCACAACCAGCCGGACAGCCGGGGCAACCTCCGCTTCGACAGCAAGAAGGAGGCCCGCCGCTACGACGAGTTGATGCTGATGCTCAAGGCCGGGCAGATACGAAACCTGCGCCTCCAGCAGCAGTACACCCTCCAGGAAAGCTACATCACGGAGACCGGCGAGCGGGTCCGGGCCATCCACTATGTGGCCGACTTCGCCTACGAGCGCCCCACCGCGCCGGACAAGTACGGCACCGTGTTCTGGCTGCCGGTGGTGGAGGATGTCAAGAGCCGGGCCACCAAGACGGCCCAGTACGAGATGAAAAAGAAGCTCCTGCGGGAACGCTTCAATCTGACTATCACGGAGGTTTGATTATGGCAAAGAAAGGCACATTCCCTGCCAACGCTATGCGGCGCGGGGAGATTTACTGGGTAGATATACCGAACGCCATCGGCCACGAGCTGATGAAGGACCGGCCCGCCATCATCGTGAGCTGCGACGCTCTGAACGACAACAGCCCCGTGGTCCAGGTGGTCTACTGCTCCGCCTCCCCCAAGAAGGAGCTGCCGGAGCACATCACCATCCGCTCCACCGAACAAATCAGCACGGCCCTGTGCGAGAACGTGTACACCGTGGACAAGAGCCGCGTGGGGCGCTATGTGGGACGCTGCACCAAGCGGGAGATGGAGCAGGTGGACCTCGGCCTCCTCTCTGGCCTTGGTCTGGCCCAGTACGGCCTTGCAAGCCCCCAGGAGGACGAGGAGGAGCCGGAGCCGGTACGCGGGGACACCGAGGACGGCACGGCCTCCATGGCCACGGTAATCGCCCAGACGGAGCGGGACACCTACAAGCGGATGTATGAGAGCCTGCTGGCCCGCATGACGATGGAACGGGAGGAAACGGCATGAAAGAAACACCGAAATGCGCGGGCTGCTCCTACATGGGATGGCCTGTACCCCGGAGAATAACCGGGAATAACCGCCACCTGGGCGGACCCAGATCATCGTGTATGTGCAGGCACCCGGAAGCTGTGGCGAGCTTCAGACGCGTTTGCCCCAAAAGCCCCAGGCTTGAAGCCTTTATCGGCTTCACAAAGCCGGGCGGCAAAACGCCTGTCATCAAAACCTCACCGCGCTGGTGCCCTCTGCGCGAGGGAAACGGAGGCCGCGTCCGGGAGAGCTTCAAGGGGGTGAGCGACTGATGACCGAACCGAAGGACCTTTGCGGCAGGTGCGCCGCGATGCTCCAGGAGGGCTACGACCTCAAACGCGTGGGCGGCGGCGTAGATCACAAAGTGACCTGCTCCCATTGTGGGCGGCGGCGCTACGGGGCCACCTACACGATAGAAAAGCACAGCAAAAGCAAAGCATAAGCATACCAGAGAGACCCTGGGCCTATGGCCTGGGGTCTCTTATCTTTTTCGTGAGGCCACGAAAATGGTCTCCCCCGCTCCAGGGAGAGAGGGAGAGGAAGGGGGGTATGGGGGGATGGTGAGGGTGAGAGGGTCCTCCACGCACGCGTGAACACCAGAATGAAAAAACATCCTCCCTTCGGGGCGAAAAAAGAAGCTGCCTTTGCTACGATGAAAGAGAAGCCAATTTTTCAGAAAGGCAGGCGGGAGCGAATGGCAAAAAGTAAATACGAGACCCATGTCCTCCCCAACCTGGACAAGATCATCAAATGGGCCAAAGACGGGGCCACGGCAAAGGAGATTGCTGCCAACCTCCATATCGCCTACTCTACCTTCCGCAAATACCTGGACGAGGGCCAGGAGGGGGACGAGCGCTACGCGGCACTTTCGGCTGCTTTCGCGCAGGCGTGCGAGGTGCCGGACGAGCAGGTGGAAAACGCCCTGTTCAAGAGCTGCCTGGGCTACAATGCCCAGATCGTGAAGCACTACAAGCTCAAGACCGTAGAATATGACCCGGAAACGGGCAAGCGCATCCGCGAGGTCGAGACCCTTGTGGAGGCCCGCGATGAAGTCCATGTAGCTGCCAATACAGCGGCACAAATGTTCTGGCTGACCAACCGGAAGCCGGAGACGTGGAAGTACAAGCCGGAGGCCCAGGACGGCGACGAGGACGAGGGCAGCGGCGTGGTGCTCCTCTCCCCCGTGATGGACAACCCAGGCCCGCCGACAGAGGGAGGCGCAAACGATGGCTAATGTCATCTGGACCCCGCAGCCGCGCCAGGCGGCCCTTATGGCCCGCTTTGAGGACGAGGCGCTGTACGGCGGTGCAGCGGGCGGCGGTAAATCGGACTGCGCCCTGGCCGAGGCCCTGCGCCAGGTGGAGATACCGCATTACCGTGGGCTTATCCTCCGCAAGACCTTCCCGCAGCTCACGGAGCTGATGGACCGCAGCACGGAGATTTACAGACGGGCCTACAAAAAGGCCAGGTTTAACGAGAGCAAGCACGTCTGGACCTTCCCCTCCGGGGCCAAGATTTTCTTCGGCTCTATGCAGTACACCAAGGACCGGACCAACTACCAGGGCAAGCGCTATGACTTCATCGACTTTGACGAGCTGACGCAATTTCTCTGGGAGGAGTACAGCTACCTGTTCTCCCGAAACCGCCCCAACGGGCCGGGGACCCGCTGCTACATCCGGGCGCAGGCCAACCCCGGCGGCGTGGGCCACGGCTGGGTGAAGGAGCGCTTCATCACGGCGGCCCAGCCCATGCAAACGATCTGGGAGCAGTTCAAGGTCCGCTTCCCTGACGGCCACGAGGAGACGCGCTGGAAGTCCCGCATCTTCGTGCCGTCCTCCGTGTTTGACAACAAGATACTGCTTGCCAACAACCCGGACTACCTCACCAGCCTGGCCTCCATGCCGGAGCAGGAGCGCAAGGCGCTGCTGTACGGCGACTGGGACACCTTCGCGGGCCAGGTATTCACGGAGTGGCGCAACGACAGCGACCACTACACGGACCGCATCAACACCCACGTCATCTCCCCCTTCAAGGTCCCGCAGGACTGGGCCATCTGGTGCGGCCTGGACTGGGGCTACTCCAGGCCCTTCTCCGTGGGCTGGTACGCCGTGGACCGGGACCGGCGGCTCTACCGCATCCGGGAGTATTACGGCTGCACCGGCACCCCCAACACCGGCGTGAAGATGGAACCGTCCGAGGTGGCGCGGGAGATACGGCGCATCGAGGCCGAGGACCCCAACCTCAAGGGCCGGCGCATCAACCGCGTGGGAGACCCGGCTATCTGGGGCAGCGACGGCACGGAGAGCATCGGCGCTCTGATGGAGCGGCAGCGGGTGTACTTCGAGCGCGGAGACCACGCCCGCATCGACGGCAAGATGCAGGTGCATCACCGCCTCGCCTTTGACGAGGAGGGCATCCCCATGCTGTATGTGTTCAACACCTGCAAGCACTTCATCCGCACGGTCCCCAACCTGGTCTACGACGAGAAGAACGTGGAGGACATCAACACCGAGGGCGAGGACCACATCTACGACGAGCTGCGCTACGTCTGCATGAAAAACCCGATAGCACCCAGGCGGAACAAGCCCCCCGCCCTGGTGGTATATGACCCGCTGGACCTGGGACAGGACCAGCAGTATGACCGTTACGATTTTTACAGGAGGTATTGATTTATGGCACTTTTCGGACGGAAGAACGAGCAGGACGCGACCCTGGGCAAGCCCCCGATGGGCTGGGGCGTCCCCGGCGTGCAGAAGGACGAGAGCGTGGACCCGGAGATGGAGGCCATGCTGCTGACGGCCCCCGCCGGGCAGCGGCGCATCGGCAGAGCGGAGATTGCGGAGGCAATCAGCATCTTGAGCGACTACAAGAAAGGCAAGGCCAGCCTGGAGGAGCGCGTGGTCCAGGATGAGCTATGGTGGGAGCTGCGCCATTGGGAGGCCATCCGCAAGGGCAAGCAGCGCACGGACAACCCGGAGTACAGAGGGCCGGAGCCGTCCTCTGCCTGGCTGTTCAACGCTATTCTCAATAAGCACGCGGACGCTATGGACAACTACCCGGAGCCGGTGGTCCTCCCCCGCGAGCGCAGCGACGAGGAGAGCGCCAAGGTGCTGTCCTCCGTGTTGCCGGTCATCCTG